>ERZ1292637.1011-Hain-H14-01um-R3-1011-length-13127-cov-5_pt1 | contig 13127 bp, 31 predicted proteins | sample MGYA00564405_ERZ1292637 | MGnify/ENA primary metagenome ERZ1292637 (study PRJEB36523, sample SAMEA6512645) | groundwater metagenome | collected 2019-01-09 | study: AquaDiva: Metagenomics assemblies of 32 groundwater samples | reverse complement strand
AGAAAATCGCGGGGTGCTCGCGGACGGTGGTGGTGCTAGGCATGGTCCCCTCCCCCAGTAGGCTCGAAGGGAAGCGGCTCCCGGCTCTTCCGAAGCGCCCGCCGAAGCACGTCGGGGGTCATTGGGCGGCCTCGGCGTCTTCTTCGAAGTAGCCCACGATCTCGCAGACCCCCTCAATGAACTGGAGGGCATTCTCGATCACGCGGTCTGTCTGGTAGACCGTCTCCCCGCAACCGATTCCCTGCTTTTCGATGAAGGACTTGCAATGCGCCCAAAGCGCCTCGCGTGGCTGCGTCTCTTGCTGCATAGAACCCCCTGGGTTTTGTCCTGCGGGAGCAGGCTCGGTGCGAAGGGGCCAAAAGTTCGGCGGACCCCTCGCCGGTTCCGGTTATTGCTTAGACAACCAGGGCCGTAGCGAAAGGTCCGCCATGCTTAGCCTAGCACGGGCGCTAGACAGGCAACTTTTGAACCCCTGGTTGTCTAAGCGAGAGTTATTTTACGTCACCTTGCGACTTATCTACAAGTGGAAAACGCAAGGTTTCCTCGGGAAATTTCCGCGAATATTGGGGGAATCTTCGCCTTCGCGTCATATAAGTTCACGTAACTTTGAAAACGATCGTTCAACTCCGGTAACGTTAAGCAAGGTCATACCTTATGTGCGCTGGTGGAAAGCCACTGGGTTACTCACTGGTGGGGGAAAACCGTCCCCTCCCCGGTAGCTAGCAGAGAACGGGCGGCGGCGATCTTCCGTTGCTTGCGGTTGAGTCCAGTCGCCTGGTACTCGCCGATGGGGCAACCGTGGTTGTCGGTTTCGTCTTCTTCGTCCGACAGGAAGACGTCGATCACGGTGACGGTTTTGCGTTCGGGCGTGACTTCGCAAACCTCAAACACGTCTCGCAGCGCCTCCTCTAGTGCCTCGCTTCGGGCTTGAGCCGCAACAAGGTCTACCACTACGGCACAGCGATCTTGCAAAACGCAGCAGTTTTGCAGCGCCGCGTCTCTCTCGGCTACCAGGGTCTCGATCCGCGCCACTAGCCAGTTGAAGTCGTTTATGTCGAATCCCGCGCAGTTGCCCGCGTATCGGGCTTTGATCGCGGATAGTTTGTGGTTCATGCCTGTGCCTCCAAGTCGAATCCCAGCGCTTCTGTCGCCGCCTTTAGCGCCTCTATGGTCAGGTGATCCGGTCGCGACCAGCGATCTCTGACGTAGGACTGGATTTTCGACCAGGCTTTGTTAAGCGCCTTCTCGTGGTGGAAGATTTCCGGCGACAGGTAGCATCGCTCATAAGACGTGTAATCGCTGTGAATATTCATGCTCGGGTCGTCAGCCCTGAACTTCTGGTTGCTCTTGAGGTAAACCCAAGTGCGGCCGACCTTCGTGATCTCGACTGGGCGGAGATTGTCTGGATCATTGCGTAAATACCAGGATTCGGTGTTGTGGCGGTAAACCACCTGGCCGACCTTGAAGTCGCTCATGCCGTCACATCCACCCTGACTTCCCCGGTAGCCCTGGGGACCACGATCGCCCGCGGTCTTTCCCGCCAGCAGATTCCGCCCTGGCCGTCACGGGACAAGCAAAATGCTCGGCCGTCGCCGGCGTAATCGCCCATCTGGTTCCAATTCTTTTCGGATCCGCAGGTCGCACAGGTGAATAGCGCCTGGGGGAGCAAACTCTCTGATTTAGCGGCCATTGGTGGCCTCCTCGGCGAGTGCCTCGGACGGATCCCGCCCCACCGCAGATCCGTCCTCGTCGCTGCCGGGGTGATCGTAAAACGTCACGCCGGGAAAGCAGAGCGTCCCGCCCGACGCTTCGATCGAAGCTCGCAGCCGAGGATCAAGCCCATCCCAGACGTAGCGGAACTTCTCGCGGTCGGGCACCTCGAACTCGATCGTAATCGTCATCTTCAGGCGCTCGGTCGTCTGCTCTGGCATCAGCGGGCCGCCTTCGCAACGTCTTGAATGCACTGGGCATTTAGCGCACGCCGCCGCAGTTCCTTCGCGGAAGTCACCCGGATCTCGTCGGTGTCTATTTGGTAGCGCACGCCGTCTTTGAACCGAGGTTGCCGACAATTTCCGCGCACGCCCATGATTTGGGCAAAACCCCACATCGCGGCGACGGCCGGATCGGGCTTTACATCGACGCCGACTTCCAAGATTCGCCAACGGAAGCGACGCTCATGGGGCGTGCCTGCGTGTATCGCCCATTCCCAGATCTGGCCAGGGGCAAATGGTGGACGACGGGCCATCAGCGGAGCGTCCCGTTCGGAAGCGGCGACCCCAACCGCCACGCCGCAACCATCTTCTCGATCGTCAACGCCCCAGCGCGGAAGGCGTCATTCTCCGCTCGGATCCGCGCATTCTCGGCCCTAAGCGCCTTGTTCTCCTCTTCCAGTCGGTCGAACGAATCGCGAACAATCTCGCCCATGTTGCGTGGCATCAGCGGTCAACCTTCGCGGCGCGGGGTTGCGTCACTTCATTGGCAACGACCATGACGATCGGCCCCACCGACAGGTACCGGTCGTAAACACTCTGGTCGTAGTGGTAGTGCGCCTCGTGGAATATCGGGCGTTGGAAGATGTGCCGCAAAATCCCCAATGGAGTGCGGTGGTGCATGAATTGCCGCCACGCTGGGCGCCACGGCCTGAGTCTCGCGCTCATTCTTCTCCCTCTCCCTTGCGGTTCCCGCGGATGAGCCATCCACGGTCGTAACTTTCCGCCGGATGGTCATGCACCCATCGATGGCAGTAGAAGCATGTCCACAAACCATTCTCAAAAGTGTCAGGTCCGCCCTGCGACCTCATTAGGCGGTGATGGTAGGCGATTCCTAGCGATCATTCGCATACGGCGCGAATCTCGCAGAGATCGTCAGCACGGTGGCGCACCGCCCTCACGACGGCTTGCCCCTCGGGCGTCTCGGTGATTCCCTTCTTGCGGGGTTTGCCGCCCTTGCGAGTCCGAGATCGGTCGAAGAGTTCGCTCGGGCCGGGTGGCGTCCATTCCCGCGCCTTCAACGGATTCAACCGCTTCATCTGCTCGGTCGATCGGGGGATCGGAGCCTTCCGCTTGAGTTCGGATTTGCGGCGCAGGGGGGTGCGCTTCATCGGGCGACCTCGCACATGACGTAGCGACCTTTCTCGGGTCGCAGTAAATGGCCGGATCGCACCAGTCGATCCAGACTCATCCGAAGCGTGTCCTCGCTTGCCTCGGGCAGGTATCGGGCAATCTCGGAAACCGTCGCCGACTTGCCCATGTCGCGCAACGCAATGAGGGCTCGGCCGGGAATGGAGTCCACCCCGGGCGCAACGGCGGCCTTCTCGGGCTCGTCGCCAAGTAGCATCGCCAATTCCGCTCGCGCAAGCTTGGCGTCACGCTCTGCCCGATCCAAACGCACGCTGACGGCGATGACTCGGCGTTGGCGCTCTTCTGGGCTCACTTCGCCCCCTCGGCTATCGCCGCTGCTCGGCAGGGTGTCTTGGGCGAGTAGAGATTCGCCCGCCATTCCGCCACGCTGCGATCGTCATAGACAGGTACGTTGTCCACATAGGCCGCCGGGCGAATCGATCCTCGATTGACGGCGTTGTAGACGGCGCTGCGGGTGAGGTTCAGCTTCCGGGCGACTTGCGCGGCGCTCATGTAGGCGGGAGTCACGCTCATACAGGGATCGCATCCGGGCTATCGAATAGGGTCGGTTGCGACTTTTCGCGGGCGGCTCGTTGCAGATTCTTTGCGGCCGTCACGAAGTAGCTCGGCTTTAACTCGATACCCACGAATCGCCGGCCATGTTTCACGGAAACGAAGCCCTCGCTACCGATGCCCATAAACGGCGACAATACCGTTTCGCCTGGGTTCGACCACAACCTAACGCACCGCTCGATCGTCCCCAGTTGCAACGGGCATACGTGCCGCTCATCATCGTTGTCCCTGGCCTCGGCCACATTCAGCGTGTCTGACTCGCGGATGCCGTACCAAATCGGTCTGGCCCACTGGATCCATTCTTCGTTATCGAGATCAGGCACGACGGGGACCGCAGAATCGCCGGGCGCTCGGAACATGATGATATAGTCAGCTAAAGCCGGTCTCGACCACGTAGAGTCCTTGTGCAATTGGACGAATAAGAGGCTCTTGCTCTTGGTCCGAATCGCTTGAGCTTGCGGATCCTTGTCGATACAAACCTCGCCGTGGTAAATGAATCCGTGGTTGATGAAATGACGGATCACGTCGCCCCTGAAGTCCCGAAGCCCAATCACCCCGTCCTTGGCCTTCTGAGTGGCTATCTGTTGAACATGGACGCAGGCGATCCGCCCTGGCTTCAGGACTCTGGCGAGATGCTGGGTAATGAATCCGAAATGCCGGAAGAAATCCGCGTCATCCCTGCAATTACCCAGATCCCGATCGCTCGGGCTGTATGTGTAGAGCGAAGCAAAAGGTGGACTGAACACCGTGAGATCGATCGAGTCGTCGGGCAGCCCTCCTAGCACGTCGCAGGAGTCCCCGTTGTAAATGGCGAAACTCTCGCCGATGGCCTGGTCTTGTACGTTCATGCGTTCCCCTTGAGCCACGCGGGCGTCGTCAACGGCAATGCCGCATCGTAGGGTTGGATGGCGCGGGCGCCGCGGATCTCGGCCCGCTCAAATTCGGCTACATGCTTGACCAACTCGGCGGATACCCTTTGGGCCTCGCGTTCCTTGCCTAGCACGTTGTCATATATGGCCCGCTCAAGTTCGGACAGCACGATATGGGCCTCGACCTTCCGTTTCTGGCCGAACCGATAACACCGCCGGATACACTGATAGTAGTCTTCGTATGAGTCAGATAGCCCGACGAACACCATGCGATTACAGTGTTGCCAGTTCATCCCGAACCCCGCGATCGACGGCTTGGTAATCAGAACGCGAATATCCCCAGCGCTGAACGCCTGCAAGGCTTCGGCTTTTTCTTCGGGGTCCATTGATCCCTCGACATTCACCGATCCGGGGATAGCCTTCGCCAGTTCTGATCCTTCGTCGTTAAGGCCACACCACGCGATCCACGGTTCTTCCGTACTGCCGATCATCTCGACCGCCATGCCGACTCGATGAGCCATGGTCGATCGGCGGATCATGGCCCGGTCCCCTACCCCCTTGATTTCGACCGCGAAGAGCATGCCTTCCGGGGCGCTATTGACCTCGACGAAATGCGGGACGATCGCCAAACCTGGCAGGATGTAGTCGTGATCGGGATACCCGAGATCCGCCGGGGATTTGAGGCTCATCCCCCAAGACGCCAACCACTTGTAGAAGCCCCCTCTCGCGTGCCCCTTCAGGCGCCACCCCTCATCGTCGTGAACGAAGAACGCCGCCAACATCTCGGTGCGACTCATCACGCCCAGAAACTCGGCGTGATTGGCTATCTCCGCGATGTCGTTTGGTGCGGGCGTTGCCGTGCATGCTAATCGCATGGGTGTTTGCCTGAAAGTGTCAATGATAGCCGATCGTGTCTTTCCCTCGAAGTTTTTCAGGATCGAGCTCTCGTCCAGCACGACCGCCCCGAATTCGTCTGGGTCGAAATGCCCCAACATTTCGTAATTCGTGATCGTGATCCCTTGGGTGGCTGCCCCTGACTGCTTCCTGGCGTACGTGACTGGAATCCCCCATCTATCGCCTTCGGCGACCGTCTGGTAGGCCACGGCCAAGGGGGCCAAGATTAACGCCCGATCAGCAGCCCTATGCGCCCATTCAAGTTGCATGATGGTCTTGCCGAGGCCAGTATCGGCGAATATGGCCGCCCGCCCTTTGCGAAGGGACCAATGGACCAAATCGCGCTGAAACGGAAACAGCGACGGATTAAGAGTGTCTGGGTCTACGTTTATGCCGGTAGCGTTTGCCACCAATGACTTTCGCCCCAAGAAATCTAGATAACTGCTCACCCCGTCACCTCGGGCAGTTTCGCCATCTCAAGCGCGGCAAAAACGGCCGATTTTGCCCTTGGTTCGCTTGGTGACACGTCGAACCCCGTACCCCGAACTCCCCTGACGTAGTCAGGTATCAGGAGTTGGAAGCAGAGTCCCGGTAAGAGGGTGGTAATTGGTGTTGACCCTCGGGGAGAATCAACCACGGCTTTCGCCGTGAGACCAAGCATTCCGCTTGATCGCCAAATACCAACCTCTCGGGCTTCGATCGCAGCCCCGGGAACGGATAGAGCATCAGTATGCCGTTCTTCGTCCCGCCGAGGCTTGGGTGGTCCTGATAACCTTTCGGCTACCACGTTCCTTCGCAGAGACGCTTCCCCGGCAAGGCTTACTATAGCGGAACGGACGTGCGAAACGCAATAGCCCGGAGGGGCGATCCGCGCAAGTTTCACGCTTGTTTCTCCGCCGGAGTCAGCTTGAGGACTTCAAGTGCGGCCAGCCCGCTCGTCGTGATCCGCAGAGCGCGGGGCGATCCTCGTCCCCCCGTGACGATCAGGCCCGCGCTCTCTAAGGAGTCCATGTGCCACTGAACAGTAGACGTGGACTTGAGCCCAGCCTCGGTGCATATCTCCCGCGTTGAGGGGGGCCATCCCAGTCGGCGGATCAGTATGTCGATCGCGGCCAGAACGGAGACAGCACTGGCGGTGTACGGCGTCCTACCCATGAAGCGGTTCCCCCTCCTTCTGGGGCGTCGGAGCCCCCAACGACTTCCGCAACTTCGTCACAACCTCGGGCAGTCGGCTTGTGACCAGCCTGTACGCCTCGCTAAGCCGCCGTTTGCGAACCAAGGCATCAGACAACCGCTCGGCAACCCAAGCGCCGTGCAAGGCTTCGTAGGTGGCATTCAGGGCGGCCTGGGCGTCGTTCCAGGCGGTGAACTGGTCGAGGCCACCGGGGTCACGTCGGGGCTTCGGGGCGTTGACCTCGAGCACGCAACCGCAGGCGAATGGCGCATCGGGGATCACGGTGTAACCGCAACCGCCGGGGCACTTGGTAAGCGTCTCGCTCATACTCCCTCCCGGAATAAACTCAGGGTCTTGACCGCCCGGCGCTTCTGATATGCACTTGACCTCGCCGATTCGCATGGCTTGCACCGATACCCTCGACCATGCGGCCGGGATCGATCGACGGGGAAGGCACAGGGCGGTCCCCGGAAGCCACAGGGACAAGTGCGCCAGGTGGCTTCGTAGGCGAGGTAGGCGGGAAGCAGATCGGCAGTCACGGCAACCTCACAACCTTGTGCACTTGGGTAGACAGGCGCCATCGCGGATTTGCGAGGCAATAGGCGGCGGCTTTTTCGGCGTTTTTGTAAAACTCCGCGTTGGGGTAGTTGACGGCGCTGTTCGCGATCGGTTGGATCCAGTAATGGTCGAAATTGAACCCCGTCTCAAACCGCTCCGGCTCCGCGCCTTCTTGCGGGAATGCCAGTTTGATCTCGTTACCGGACCGGGTGCCCAACATCGTTGCGTCGGGCGCCTTCGGACTGACGGTCACCCAATCCACCTCACCGACGATCGGGAGCCGTCCGTTGGTCTCGACTGCAATCTCAAACCCCGCGTCGCGCAAGACCTTGCAAAGAGGCGGATCGATCTGGAGTGTTGGCTCACCGCCTGTCAGCACCACGTAGGGCTTCATGGTTGGCTTGAGCGTCTTTGGCCAGAGGGAAAAGGCAGCGGCGACCATCTCTCCTGGCGTTCCATACAGGCTACCCAGTTCGCCATCCAGTCCCGCAAAGTCGGTATCGCAGAATCGGGCGCAAACTCCCTTGGCGGTGGCACGATCCCGCTCGCGTCCCGACCAGAGATTGCACCCGGCGAAGCGGATAAATACCGCCGGCCGCCCCGTCCAATACCCTTCGCCCTGGAGGGAGTAGAAGATTTCCTTGACGGCGTAGTTCATGCCTTCACGTCTCTCTGAAACGCCAACAGTTGCCCCTCTGCGGACGGGGGGGCGTCGGGTGGGCACTTCGGCACGTCTTCCAGGCACGCAATCCCCAAGCGCCGCATAAACGCCGGGGTGCGGTTCTTCAAGAGGTACTTGTTGGCCTCGACCCCGTACCGCTGGAAATTGAGCCACGACGTCGAATCGACCGAATAGAAAGGCAACCAACGGATAATCCGCTCTTGCGTCATGCCTAACCCGTGAAACTTCTGGTCGGGGTGCCGTTGGAATAGCGGGATCAGCCAGTCGATTAGCTCGGGGCGGCCCCGTGACACCGTACCACCCAAGCCGATTACCCCCCCCCGTACCTCCGAGACGTAGCGATCGAGCCACTCGACTGGCTCTCCTTCGTGATAGACGGGGATCGGGGAAAGGCCCACCTCGCGCATCGCCACGTAGTTGAGCCACGTCCCATCCGGGTCGCCGATCACGTCCATCGCCACGTAGCCGTCTACGATCGGTGCCACGCGGTGGCAAAGGTCCATGTATGCGCCAAAGTCCACCGGGGTTCCGAGGCGCCAGAAGGTGAATGCCCCGGAGTCAAGGATCCACCCTTGGCTATCCCACCCCATTGCGAGGAGGTCTACTTCGCGCTTCTGGGCGAAACTCACCAATAGTCGGTGGCCTTCGCACTCCGATCGGTACGAAGGGTTTACGCCGGCCAAGTAGATTTTCAGGTAGCCTCCTCGGCCCTTGCAGGGGCATCGGACGGCTTCCGGTTCGCGGAGTTGCCGTCCTCTGCGCTGCCGGCGGCGATCAACTCGGCTATCGAATGGCTGGACCTGGTCGCGGCGAATTTCTCGCACGGATCGGCGAACGAGGCCCCGTAGAAGTGCTGCTTCAGACCAATCAGGTCGAAGCTGTCTTCCCCGCAGAACGGGCAAGCGACAAGCACGTCATCCACGCTCGCCCTCCCCCCGCTCGATCATCGAGGCGGCCTCGCGGAAAAACTTTGCCATCTGTCGGACCTTGGCGTTGTAGTGAATCGTGGTTCTCGGAGGATCGTCCGCGTTGGCCATTTCCCGCAACCGCGCCACGATACTAGCCTTCTCGGCGGCAACGGCCTCTCGGCGTACCTTGCGGACGTAGCGCGAATTTCCTTCCAGGCAGTAGCCGATCTCGGATTTCAACCGTTCAATCTCTTTGGCGGCGCGGATTGTCTCGGCGTTGCATTCGTCTAGACGCTCACGGGCAAGGTTCGACCACATATTGCGGTCGCGACACCACGCGTCGCGCTCTCTCCGCGCTTCGTCTCTTTCGGCTTCTACTTCACGGAGCCGGGAGCGGATAGCGTCATTCTCAGCGGAGCATTCGCGCCACAGCCCTTCGGCGCTATTCGCCCGCTCGATCGCGGATTCCCACTCATCCTTCGCCTCGCGTAGATCCCGGTTCAACTCCTCATTCTTGGCGGCTAACTGGTGGGCTTGGTTCAGGGCGGCGTCACGGGCGCGCTTGAGGTTGACGTAAGCGGCCGATCGCGAGACGTTGAAGCAGTCGTTGCACCACTCCATGCTGTGTTTCCGAAGCGTTGGCTCCTGCGCTTCGGTAAGCCCGCAACCGCGACAGACGCCGCCGGGCACAGTAGAGGACGGATCAGTTGTGGGGTTGTGGCCGTCCGAGGCCCCGGTACGGGCCGAGGAGGCCAACGCACGATCAATCTGGTCTGCGATATGCGAAGTCCATCCGCCGGTCTTCAGCGCATCCCTTACGGCTTCTAGGGCTACTTGAGCAACAGGGGAGATCATTCGGGAACCACTAGCGCTGTCTTCCGGCCTACCACCGTGTAGCAGAAAGATGTGCCGTCCGACGAATCGAGAACGTAGACGATCTCCAGTTTCGCCGCCTCAAACTCCTCAAGCGTGCGCGACAGATCGGATTCCGTGGCGTTCGTGAGTTGCTTGGTTATGTACTTCCAACGAAGGCTCATCTGCGGGACTCCTAACAAGGGGGGAGACAGGGGGGCTAGGGTTCGTCGTTCGTTGCGGGCTTAGGGCCAACGAAGCGCACCTGGTCGGCGACGATCACCGTCATCTCCTTGTCTTGGCCCGACTCGCGGTCCTTCCATTTCTGGATGTCGATTCGGCCCTGAACGCCCACGACGGAGCCCTTCCGAACGTGGTCCGCGACGGATTGGGCCGTCTTATCCCAGCACTCGACCCGGAACCAATTCGTGTTGTCCTGGCCATCCTGTTTCTTGAAGGGCTTGTCCACGGCCAGAGAGAATGTGGTCTTGGCCTTCCCGGCATCGGTGAACTTGATCTCAGGGTCTTTCCCGACCCGCCCGACCAGAACGACGTTATTGAGCATTTGCGATCTCCTTTGCTGCGTCTGCCGTGAGAACGGCTTGTCCGGTCTGTCCACTCTGGGCGAAGGCTTCGATCAAGCCCACGACCCGCTCGGCGGTTTTGGCGTCGAGTTTGCCGATGTCTTGCGGGAGGGCGTTGTCGCCCAGCAAGCCTTCAAGGTCGGCGTCGGTGAGGTGGTGTGCGTCTTGGGCTTCGCGGACCTTGGCTTGGGCGCGGAGAATGACCAGGTACTCGTCGGCGACGTCCGCAGCGAGATCTCCGCGCTTGACCTTGCCGGTCCACATCTTGAGGTGCGCCACGCGGGCGGGGGCCTCCGTGCCGACGACGCCGACCCACAGATCGCCGATCTCATTGACCTGATCCAGGCGGATTTTCGGACCTGTACCGTTCGCCGGTTGCGCTGGCGCAGGGGTCCGCGGAGATTGCGGCGTCTCGCTGGCTTGGTCGTGATTGGACGTCACCTCGGGGTCGTCGCCCGTCTCAATGAGCAGAAGCTTGAAGAGCAGGTACTTCACCGCCCCGGTATAGGCCTTGTACGTGCCCTTGTCCCCTACTGTGCCGTTCTTGGCGCGATCGTTGCCTGTCCCGACGATTCGCAGCGGCTCGGGCCAAACCTCACCAGAAACGTGCGCCAGGGTGTAATGCAGGGCCACGTTGGTATTGCCGTACTCATCCATCGTGGGGTCGCCTTCCACGACTGGCCCAATCAGGAGGAGGCCGTTCTTGATCATTGCCGGCCGCACAGCCGCCACCAGATCCGCCTCGGTCGCGTACTTGTAGTTGTGGAAGGCGTTCTTACCGTTCTTCTGGACGTAGATCGCCTCGGACATCACCGCCTGAAGCGCTTTGAGCAGGTTCGAGAGTCCGCCCCCTACTGTCTCTTCCGTCATTTGCCGATCTTCCTCACATCGAGCCGCAGCCCATCTTTGGCCCTGGCCCCCTCCGGGATCTCACCCGTGGTCTCCCAGTGCTCTTTGATCCGCTTCTTATCCGGGCCGGGATCGGGCGGTTTGGGGGCGTTCAGGAAATCGTTGCGAACCGCCCACGCCTTGAGCGCGGCTTCGTCGGTCCACTCCAGGCCTTTCGCTGGTTGGGCCTCAACGCTGATATTCAAGTCAGGGAGCCGTACCCGCGTCTTTACCTGATCGCAGTAGGCCAGAGCAGACCCTTCCCAGAACGCGATACGCGCCTCGATTTTCTTTCGCTCATCGGCGCACCGCTCCTGGATCAAGGCGATTCGATCGGCCTCGTACTGGTCCAGGTTCACCAGATCCGATCTGGCCTTGAAGATCCGCTCGAAGGTCTCGGCCAACTCCGCATCCGTCTCGGGGACAGACATCGAAGGCTGGGCCTCGGGGTCTTGGTCGAGGTCCGCCCCCAACGCCCATACGGCTGCTCGGCTCATGCTGGCACCTCGGCTTCTTTCGCAAGGGCATTCGCTTTGTCGATCGCGGCCTTGCACTCCGGGTGACTCTGCGGATCGTCCACCCAGATCACTTCAAAGCCATTCGGGTAGGCTTCGCGGTAGTTCTCGTGCTTCCAGTCGGAAGTCACGCCGATGTCGTGCTTGGCCCAAGCAACGTGGGATGAGCAGTGCCCCGCCAAGACCACGCCGTCTTCGGATAGGCCGACGACTGACAACATGTCGCCTCCGCCGCCGTTGATGAAACCGAAAATCTTCTTCTTTTCGCTCACTTCGTCTCTCCCTTCGTCAGCAGCGATCCATCGACAGCCGCCGCCAGAAACTCCCGGACATCTTCGCAAAGCAAACGAACCTTCGTGTTGAGCGCATCGCTCTCGGCGGCGAGTTCGTCGGCTCGGTATTGCAGGGCGGCGGCAGATAGGGTCATGACGCGAAGTACTTCCGCGCCGCATCCCATTTCGTCCGCTCGAACTCCGCTGCTTGAGCGTCAGGGCAGAGCAGACAGCCGTACTTGTCCTCGGCGAGATCTTGGGGGCGCTCATTTAGCTCATTGCATTTTGAGCAGATCAGCGCGGCGCAAGATCGGCAATACACCTCGCGGCAATACTCGCTCTCGAGGTCGATCGCCGTCTTTTCGCCGCAGCCGCTGCAATCGCGCAAAGGCCCGTCGCAACTGCCGCATTCGATCCGCACCGACATGGACCCTGGCTCACCCACGGGATCGTCCAGGACCCAACCCGAGCCGTGGCAGGCGGCGCAACTCATCCCCGCACCCTCCAGTGAAACTCGCCGTCGATCGGGCCGCCCTTGGTCTCATCGAGGGTCTCCGCAATCCGCTCCAGTGCCGTCGCGATGCGGTGGAGGTGGAAGACCGAAGACTCCTCGTGGTCGGATTGCGCGGTGTGGTTGTCCCTGTTCCATCGGACGAACCCGCTGGGCTCGACGCTGTAGCTGTAGGTCTCACTCATAGCGCGCTCCTCGCCACCCATACCGCCGTCCCAACCAGCCCAGCAATCGCCGCCACCGACGCCACGATTGCCACAACCGGCGCCCATTGCGCCTGACGCCGCTCGGATGAAGCCAGCAAGCGCTGAACCTTGGCGATCTTCGCTTCGTGGCGTTGACTGCGAAGCACGACGACGGTTTCGCCCGCCTTGAAGGTCGCGGGGTTGATCGCGCTGCGCTCGTACCACTGCCGAAGCGGGGGAATCACGCGGATTTCTAGGTCTCGGCTCATTTCGCCACCGCTTCCGCCTGTTTCGCCGTCCACTCGTCGATCCACTTGAGGGCGACAGCCGCGCAGGCGTTGTTCTCGGGCGTATGGCCTTTGCGGATCGCCAAGAAAAACCGCTCTGCGGGTCGCGCCGAATCGGGGCGCAATCCCGGAATCTCATTGAATTCGCACCCGCGGGCGTTGGCGATCGTCCCGACCAGACAGGCGCACTCACCCTCGTATGTGGACCCGTCCACGCGCCCTTCGAGGATCGCCAGTCGCAACGCAGGGACTTCAT
>ERZ1292637.1010-Hain-H14-01um-R3-1010-length-13139-cov-5_pt1 | contig 13139 bp, 12 predicted proteins | sample MGYA00564405_ERZ1292637 | MGnify/ENA primary metagenome ERZ1292637 (study PRJEB36523, sample SAMEA6512645) | groundwater metagenome | collected 2019-01-09 | study: AquaDiva: Metagenomics assemblies of 32 groundwater samples | reverse complement strand
AGCGTCCCGCCGCCGTCGAGCCACGCCTGAACCGACCCGACGACGGCGCGCGCCTCGTCCTCCGGCGTATGCGTTTCCCACGTGCGGACCGGCGACCCGTCGGGCGCGTCGGGCGCAGCCTCAGCGTCCCCGCCGAGGTGCCACGGCCGTCCGCGCGCGATGGCGTTGCCGAACTCGACGATGGCGCGCGTCGACCGCCGGTTGACCGGCAACGTCAGGAGCGCGGATCGCGTCGCGGCGTCTTCGATGCAGTGTGGATCCACGCCGGAAAAGCCGTTGATCGACTGCCGCGGGTCGGCCACGAAGACGAACGAGTCGGCGGAGAAGCCGACGGCGCCGGCGAGAGCGTAGCGTGCCGGGCTCAAGTCCTGCGCCTCGTCGACCATGACGTGTTTGTACCGGCCGCGCAGCCGCGCGGCGATCGGCGAGCCCTGCCGGATGAGCCGAGCGACGGTGTAGACCATGTCGGCGTAGTCGATGAGGCCCTGCGAGAACTTCGACATTTGCAGGGCGCGTAGGAACATCAGGATGCGGCCGGCGCCGTCGCGGCCGACGCCGGTGTGCGCCTCGATCTCCGTGAGGTCGTTGTCGAAGACGTCGACCAGCTTCTCCCGCAACGCCGCCGACAGGTTGACGAACGCGGACACGTCGCCGGTCAGCCCGGCGCCCTCCATCGCGCTCCGTGCAATCTGCCAACACCGCCGACCGTCGTCGACGCGGACCGTTCGCATCTCCTGCGGGAACCACTCGCGGAGGATGGCGAAGCCGAACGCGTGGAACGTGTAGACCTGCACGCGTGGACCAAGGAGACTGCCCGCCCGAGCGGCGATGCGCTTGCGGAGCGTCTCCGCCGCGTCCTTGTTGTACGCGAGGAGGAGGATCGACTCTGGCAGCACGCCGTCGGCGAGGAGCGCGGCTGTCCGCTCGGTCAGGACGGCGGTCTTGCCGGCGCCTGCGGCAGCGGCCACCAGCGCAGCGCCCACGCGCCACTGGACGACGGCTTCCTGCCGTTCGTCGAGGACGAGGCTGGCGGGGCGTGGCGGGATCTCAGGCATCGCGGAGGATGTAGCGGAACGCGAACCCGCAAGCGGCAACAAACGCGCCCCAATGCGCCGGGTTCATCATCGGGTCAGCCTGAAGCCACATCACGCCGTAGCCCACGGCGAAGTCGATCGTACCGCCGATGAGGTAGAACAACGCCGTCGACATCTTCCGCGTGTCCGGGGTGGACGGCATCAGGTTCCCGTGTCGTGCGGCCAATGCAACTGCATCGGAAGATCAACGAGGACGGTGTAGTACCCGTCGGGAGCCGACGCCACACTCAGGACGCGCCACTTGCTGTGCGCCGTGGCGTGCGAAAGCAAAGCGCCATCCTGCCAAGGCCACCCGCCCGTGCCGAAACACTCGGCGATGACAGCGCCTTCGAAATTCACGCGAAGAACCGACCAGTGGTACGTCGTCACGACGTCACCATCGCGCCCGGCGGCCACACTGCGAACCCGGCTCCCGTCGTCTGTGCTTCCGCCGGCGCCGACGGCGCGGCGAGTACAACGTCCGTCGGCATCGCCGGCGTCCACTTGATCGGCGTCCCCGGCGAGCCGCCGTGTCCGTTCTTGCACGTGTCGCCACCCGGGGAGACGAACTGCATCTCGCCGCAGACCGAGCACGCGAGGCCGTTGTACTTCGGATCGGCGACGGCCGCCGCGTCGGCTGCTTCGGAACGAGCAGGCGTCGGAGCGGGCGGAGGCGTCCACTGCTGGATTGCGGGTTGCGGCGAGGACACTGACGACGCCGGCGTCGCCGTCGTCGACCGGAGCTGCGCCGCGAACTCCTCCATCGACATGCGCGTCGGTTGCGGCGTTGTCACGACGTCGCGGCGCGGCGATGGCCTTGTCACGGTGGCCGCGCTCGCCACCGGCGTTGCGATCGATCGCACGTGCGTCCCAGCGGCGGAGTCGATGACCGTCCAGCCATTGATCGGTCGCGAAGGAGCAACCCCGGACGTCAGCACCACCTGCCCGTCGAACGGCCCCTTGGCGAACGCCTCCATCATCTGCGCCAGATCCTCGGGGTGGATGCTCGCGTCGGGCAGCGTGACCAGCACAGGACCCTTGACGCCCTCCGACACGACGTCCGCCATCGCGCCCCACACCCGCGCTTGCTCCGAGCCGCTGAGCGACGTGTGCAGCGTGCCGTCGGCGGCGACCAGCCCGCACTGGAACACCTCGCGGCCTCCCTCGCGGAGTTGCAGGGCGAATCGGTCGCTCGGCGGCAGCCGCGTCTGCACCTTCGCGGTGAACGCAGCTACGCTCCGGTCGAGGAACACGCCGAGAGCGCCATCGATAGCGTCGATGAGCTGGTTCCACCCCAGCGCCTCGGCGTCCGACTCCACTGCGTTGTCCCGGGCACGGTCGGACGACGCCCACATGCCGCGGATCGAGAGGAGTTGCTGCACCGTCGACTCGGCGATGCGGAGCTTCGCCCGGATGCCGGCGACGTCGACCTTGATCCCGTCGCCGGGCGCGGCCGGCGGCTGGTCGGGCACCACCGGCACCGGCTGCGGAGGCGGAATGGCGCCCAGCACGGCGTCGATGACGTCGATCGCCGCCTTCGCGTGGTCCATCTGCGCCCGCGCCTGCGTGAGATACGCCACGGTCCGCGCGACTTCTCCCTCAGCCTGCCGGCGCGCTTCGCCTGCCTGCGCCGACGCCGCGAACTGCGCCTGAAGCTGGGCGAGATGTGCCCGGACGTACCCGGCCGGCGCCTGCGCACCCGCGACGAACACGGGCACCATCGCCTCGTCCGTCGTCATGCCGCACGCGTCTGCCGCCGCCTGCAGCACGATGGCCAGCGCCCGGTCGAAGTCCGTGGGTCCTGCAACGCCTTGCGACGCCAGCCACCCCTCGACCTGCCGGCGGTAGCCCTCGGCGTTCTGCACTTGCATCGCGAGGTCGTTCCACGCCGCGAGGGCCGCCTGCCGCCGCGTCAGCTCCGCCGATCGCTTGGTCTCGTTCTCGGCGTTGATCTTGATCGCGAGGTCGCGCTGCGCCGCGAGTTGCTGGTACGTCTGGAACATGGCCACGGCGCTCTGCGCCTTGACCTCGGTCGCGACGGCCTCTTCCAGCTCGGCCTTCACCGCGTCGAAGGCGACCTGCGCCTCCGTGATCTCCATCTCGGTCGGATTCGGCGGGAGGCCCTGCGTGGTTGATTGCACCGCGGCGCCGGCGCCCTTGGCCGCGCCGGTGGCGTCGCTCTTCAACTCCTTCGCCTTTTCCAAGGCCGCGAGGAGCTTGTCGATGGCGGGGTCGTTGACCTTGCACGCCGCCGTCGCCTTGAGAAAGCGATCGTGCAACTGCGGTGGGATGCGGGCGAGCACGTCCTGATCGCTCACGCCGCCCACGAGGCGGTCGACGAAGAAGCGACGGGCGGTGTCGGGCTTGCCGAGGAGCGCCTCGCGCAGATCGTCCAGCGGGATGGCGTGCGTCGGATCGACGCCGACGGGCGGCGTGTGGACCCGGTTCTTGGTTCCCGCCTTGGTCTTGCCCTTCGCCGGCTTGAACTCGACAGAGAAGATGCCCTCGGCGCCGTCGGAGAGCCTGATCTTGGAGAAGAGCTGCGCCGTCCGTCCCGGCGCCAGCGCCATCAGATCGATCTCCTTGGCCACGGACGCCTTGCCACCCACGTCGCTGGCGCGGGCGGCGAGGCCGAGCCCGAGGGCCTGCACGATGGCAGTCTTGCGAGTGCCGGCGCGGCCGTGGATCAGCGTCAGGCGCCCCAGCTTCACCGAGATGCCGCCCTTGACCGACGACTCGACCTCTGCGACGTAGGGTCTCATGACTTCTCCTTCTTGATCTTCTTGGCGAATGCTGCAAGCCGCGTGTGCTCTTGCGCAACTTCGCGTGAACCATGCCGGAGATCGCCTGAACGTTGCTGAAGCCGGGGTGAAAGCCGCGATCGGGCGTGAGCTTGGCCGGGCCGCGATCTGACTTCCCCACCCGCGAAAAGGTAATCGCTGATTCTCACGGGCCGCCTGAACTGCGCGAACAGCCGGACGAGACACCGTTCGCACAGGTGAAACGTGTACGTCGTTTCATCGCTGAGCGCCTTGGACGAGTACCCGCCCTGCACGGTGGCGTGCAGCCCGTAGTTGTCCGGGTCGAACGCGCAAGCGCCGGGACCGAGCATGCTCTTGCCGCAGCGGTTGCATCGCCGGCGTGTCACATCCACTCCTTCAATTCCTGCGACCGCTGGCTTGAGATGAGGTCCGAACAATCGCCCAGCAGCAGCGCGTAGGCGATGATCGCGAGGTAGAAGTCACGCATCCGTTGCCACCGTGTTGCTCGTCGGGCGCATCGACCGGGTCGCCGACGGTGTCGGGGTCGCCGCGCGCCGGCATGGCCAGCGCCAGCAGAAGCGCGAACACCGTGAACCCCGCCCGGTACAGGTTCGCCCCGCGGTTGCGCATCACGCCCTTGGCCGCGACGAATTGACCCCGCTCGATGACCCACACGGGCTTGCCGGCGCCGATTGCCATCGTGACCATCTCTGCCGTCGCCTTGCCCACCACCCGGTTCGGCACGACGATCGCGGAGAACCGCGGCTTGCGCGTGGTGAAGTCGACCCCCGTCGCCACCGACCGCGCCCACGCGTCCCACCCGCCCTCGTTTGCCTGCCGCGCGTTGTAGTCGTCGCGGCCCAGCACAGACTCGCCGGGGATGCCCGTCCGGCGGATGGCTTCGTCGACGATCCGCTTGTACTCGATGAGCACCTCGTCGGGATCGGCCTTGCCGTGGGCGATGAAGATACGTTCCACGCTTCACCCCTGCGCGGCGAAGGCCGCCACGATGACGAGCACGACCAGCAAGACGATCTCGATGGGCTCCACCTACTGCCTCCGCCTGCCGCGCGACATCCACGGCGCCCGCGGCACGTTGAACCCGGCCTTGCGCAACCGCCACCGGGTCGAGCAGACGAACGCGACCGACTTGTGAACCAACCCGGCGATGATGCGGTTGTCCTTGGACCAGTCGACGTACTTGGCCCACCACGCCTGCGGCTTGTACTGCACCGCGACGCCGAGCCCTTCGGCCTTCGACAGGTTCCACACCGTTCCGCGATCGATCCTGAGCTTCCCCGCGATCTGCTTGGCCGACAGGCCGCGCTTGGCCAGCTCGCGGATGGCCACGACGCGGGAGGCTCGCTTCTCCAGTCGCCGGGCGACGGCCGCCGGGTTCGGCCGCGGCGTCGCGTGCCCGTCGGGGCACTCGATGCCGTGGTGCGCGGCCACGATGCCGACGCACTGACGCGTCACGCCAAGTCGCTCGGCGACCACGACGTTCGGCGCCTTGCCGAGGCCGGCGGCGAGGTAGTCGGCGAGGGTGTGTCGCTCTCTGGTTGCTCGGCTACCCGTTTGACCCTCCGTCGCTGCGAATCGCATCGACAGCCGCCTTCGCCCGTTCAAGGCGGCGTACCGCTTCACACCAGTCTTCATAGCGCCCGACGCCCTGCGCACACGCCTCGTCCTGCGCCATGAACGCTTCCCACGCGAGCCGGTGCTCGCGCGTCACATCGTCTTCACGGCGGCCGTCCTTCAGCACAACTCTCCTCCAGCATCGGCATCGCGGCGGACCGTTACGGATCGGCTCTGGCTTGTCAAGTCCGTTTTTTGCGCTACCGCCACCCACGCGGCGGATCGCGCGTTTCCACCACTGCACCCGGCCCGACTCATGCACCCGGCCCAATCCACACGTCGGCGTCTACTGTCGCGGTGTCATGTACCCACCCACCACCATGGTGCTGGTGCGCGGGAACCAAATTCTTCTTTGCCGTCGTCATGCCGCCATCCACCTACGCCGCCAGCTTGTACGGCGACACCGCAAGCGCATCATCCCCGGCGTTGCCCCACCGGGACAGCCCAGTATCATCGCACAGGATGACCTTGGCCGAGGCGGTGAACTCGACGTCGAGCCCGACCACCCGCCGATGCATGGCTTCCTGCACCGCCTTCGCCGCGGCGATGGCCGTCCGGTACGCTGCCAGCGGGACGACCTTGTCACCCGGGCGGTAGCCGCCGACCAAGTCCAGCGGCACCTCGAACATGAGCGCGTCGTGTCCCTGCTGCACGAGGCCGGTGCCGGGACCCCACCGCTGGAACGCGAGCGGCGCACCCGGGCCGTCGACGAGGTCGCGGGTGGCAGAATTCACGATGCCGGCCCCGCCGCCCTGAATCACGAAGTTGATCCACTCGTTCTCGTTGTCGAGGTCGAGGAAGTCGCGGCGGCGCCCCGTCGCCAGCTCCTGCAAGTAGCCCTGCTCGCGGAACTCCGCCTTCTGCCACGTCCACCACCGCTCGAACCCGGGGTTGCCGGCGAGCCAGTTAGCGCGGCGCTCCCGCGCCTGTTCGAGCTTGAGGTTCTCGTAGACCAGCTCGCCCTTTTTGTTCTCGACCGACGTGAGAACTTCGAGGATCGTCTCCGGCTGGGATCCATAGCAGGCCGCGTAAACGAAGCGCTTCGCAAAGTCTCGCATCCGCTTGCGATCGTCGGCACCGGCGCCACGGAACACGGCACCGAAGACCATTTCCGACGTGAGCGTGTGCGGGTCGCCGCCCTTGGCGAACACTTCGAGGTAGCGCGATGCTCGTGCGACGGCCGACGAGTAGCGCAGTTCGAGCTGGTCCATGTCGGCATAGACCAGCACGCGACCCGGCATCGCGGCGTAGATGTCGCGGAGGACGGATGGTTGGTTCTGCATGTTCGGCTCGCTGCTGGCAAGCCGACCGCTCACCACTGAGTGAGCGGACCAGTGTCCGTGTACCCTCCCGTCGCCGAACAGGATCGACGCCTTGGCGTCCTTCGCCGACTTGCCCATCACCCGCCGGCGAAGCTCCGCCATCGCCTCCTGCGCCTGCCGCCACACCGCCTTGTCCCCCTTCGAGATCATGTCCTCCGTCAGTTCGAGATCCTCGTTGAAGGACAGGTCCAACGCCTCGACCGGCGTCCCGGGCTTGCGCACCGGATTGACGAATGTGCCGCGGTACTTGGTCCACCGCCGCGCCCACCGGAGCTGCCGGAAGAACTCGCGCTGCTCGTCCTTGACGCTTTTGTCGCGCATGAAGGCGCGGATCACGTCGTCGGAGACGGAGGATGCGCCGGCGTCGGTAAACGCCTTGGGCGACAGGCCCCAGCGGTCGAACACCACCGCGCGGATCTGGTGTGGCGAATTCGGGTTCAGCGGGAGCTTGTGCTTCCCTTTGCCGAACAGCGGATTGCCGGCGAGGTCGCGGAGCTTCTTCACTGCCGCCCGCGCCTTGGCCAAGAGGTCACGATTCCACTTCGCCCGCCGCGCTTGGTCGACCCAAATGCCGTTCTCGTGGAGCCCGACGCACCACGACTGGAGGCGATGGTCCAGATCGACGACGGACTGCTGCGACGGGTAGTTCCGCGCCTCACGCCCGGTCGCGGCGCGACGGCGTTCGTTGGCATCGATCTGCTGCTGGCGGGCTTGCAGGTTGCGCCAGAGCGGTTCGATGACGAGCCAAGTCACGCACGCATCGAGGCTGCCATACGCCCAAAGCTCGAAGTCGGTCTTGGCGTTGACGGCTGTGTGGTTCCCCTTCCACGCGTGAACGTCGGTGAAGATCGAGCCGGCAAAGGCGAGTGTCTTCGGCAGCTCCGACGTCGTGTTCTTCATCAGCAGGATGCCGTCGACGTGGTTGACGACGTCGACGCCGAGCTGGGTCTTCGCCACAAGCCTGTCGTAGTATCCGCAGTTTTTCACCAAGCCGAACGCGGTGAAGAAGTTTCCGGTTGTCGTGGTCAGGCAATATCGCCGACCAGCAATTTGCCGCTGGCGCGTGCTGTCACGTCCGAGCGCAAACGCGCGCACGGCGCGGACACGCACAGCCAACGGGCGCGGTGGCTCGCTTGTCTTGACGTAAGGCGCCCACGGCACAAACCGAGGCAGCTTGTACCGCGCTGACGGCAGGACGTGCGGCGCGATCTCCGCAGCGAGCGCAAGCGACGCCTTACGGCTGAACCGCAACGACCCCCGCTTGTCGAGTGTGACGTGGTGTCCGTACCGATCGATGAACCATTTTTGCGCAGCCAGTTTGTCAGCATCTGGATACCTACACAGGGCCAGTTCCATCCGGTCTTTTCCGTCGTGGCGCTTGCCGAGATTGCCGTCGTCCATGAACCACCACGCAAGGCCGACGGCGCCGAGGTCATTGAGCACGTCTAGGCGGAGCCTGCGCGACCCGTCGGCGTCGTACAAACGTGGAAGGACCGCAGCGATCTGTCGCATCGCCGACGACCTAGCTACTGCCATGGTATGCGGCCCGTATCCGCCTTTGCTTTTGTAGTTCCCGGCAGTGAAATTGATCTGGCGAAGGTGACGTACCTTGTCACGCGTCAAGCCAGACTCGACCACGTGACCAAGCACAATGGCGGCTGAGTACGGCTTACCACCGCGTTCTTTCTGCGTTGGCGACACACTAATTTTGCTGTCGCCGAGTAGTGTTCCAAGAACTGCGCACAGAGCATCACCCGTCAGGTCTGGCTCGTCCGTGAGTATGCAGTCCCCAACCACCACGTCGTCCGCGCGAACTCTTCCCCGCGCCGTATAAACCTCGTGGTCAGGCGTCAGTGTCAACCCGCGGGCGTGCTTCTTCATCCCGTCCAACTCGATTACGATCCAGTCTTGGTCTGGCTTGAACTCGGATACCCAACCAACAACATCTGCGTCGACGATTCTACCGTCGCGGCTCAGGCCCTTCACCCTCACCGGCAGCTTGCCGCCTACTATCCGCTCGATAGGCATTGAGGATCCATCGGCAAGGATCACTGGCGTTCCGGTGAACAGGCAGTTCCATCCCACCTTCAGCCAGCGATCCGACGACAGGAACAGGCGGACCAGCCGCCACACCTCCGCCTCGACCGGCGGTGAGTAGAAGTGCGAGGAGCCGTCGATCCCGTTCAGCGGGACGACGACGCATTCGGGACCGTTGATCCCGCGTCGCGCGATGGAGATGCAGCGGACCTTGGCCCACAAGGGTTCGAGGTCGTCGGTCTCGAAGTCGAAGGACCAGTACGGTGACTCATCAGACAAAAACGACCAGAGCTGCTGCGGCGACGGAACGTAAAGCGTCGGCGGGTTGCGCCATTGCAGATCGCCGCGGAACCATCGCTGGGCCTTGCCGATGTCCTTGGCGAGCGTCGACCGCCACCGCTTCTTGCGCCCGACGAACGCCGGGTTGAACGTCGGAAGCACCCGGAGCCGCGTGCCCGGCACGTGGGCGAGGACCGATCCCTGATTGACCTCGCCGCCGGGTGGACGCTGGGGCTCGATGTAGAACTTGTCGGTGAGCGCGAGCACCCCCTCGATAGGGCCGCCGCGCACCTCGCCGATCGGCTTGGTCAGCTCCGTGATCGACTCGACAGCGGCCTTGCCGAGACAGACGACGTTCGGCACGCCGCGAGCTGCGTGCTCGCGAACGACGCGGAGCAGACGAGGCCTGCACGCGTCGACAGGATGGAGCATCGGTTCGAGACCGGAAGCAGTCCGCTCGGCGTTGACCTTGGCCAGCCGCGCCTCGACGAGGCCCATCTGTCCGGCGAGCGGCATGCACGCTTGAGCGTTGTCGATCGAGACGTGGCCCCGTTGGATGCCGAGCGGCACGAGCGCGAGCTGCAGCTCCTCGCCCGCGCGCCCGACGAACGGCCGGAGGTGCCGAGTTTCATCGCGACCCGGTCGCTCGCCGATGAGGAGCATCGTGGCGCCGGGGTTGACCTCGGGCGGAACCGGGTCGCCCTCGCGGATGTCGCGGAGGATGCAACGGTCGCACAGCGCGCCGACGAGTTCGGGGTTCCACGCCGACACGGTTCACCCGATCGAGTCGTACACGCCTTGCACCCGCCACACCTTTTGCACAATGCGCTGGCCGCTCGGAACGAACGTCGTCTTTCGCCCTCTGTAGTGACACCGTCGGCACTTGAAGCGCTGTCGCGTGCGGTAGACGAGTCGGTTCAAAAGCGTCATGACCTTCTTGAGCCGGCGCGAGCCGCGCGGGCGTTTCCGCGGCAGTTCGGAACCGCACTTGCCGCACACCAAGCGCCCAAGATCAAAAACGCCGGGCTCGCCTCTGCGTTCTCGGCGCGGGCGATTGCTTCTCGATACATCACTGTGTTGCTCACGGCTTGACCCTCCGCAGCGGTACGCGCAGTTTCGCTTCGGATTTCGGATCACGCCACGGAGGGACCCAATCAGCCGGAGGTCGTGGCGGGAACGACTCCGGCGCATCGGACGTGCTCACCATCAGGTCCCATTCCGCTTGGGTGCCAGCCGGCGGTTGTGCTTTCACGGCTTGATCCTCCGCGCCCGGCGGCGCAGTTCGGCGGCGGTACGCATCACGCCCGCCGCTGTGCCCTCCGCGAAGGTCCGATCGGCGTGACGCGACTCAGCGAACCGACTGCAATTCCGCTCCTCTCGCGCGCACCACCGCGCCGCGCGCAGTAGCTCCTCGCGGGCGTAGGCTCGCGCCTCTGCGGTCGGCTTGGTCACGGTCGCCTCGGCGCCGTCACGGCAGGTCGGGCATGGGAAGGTCCCTCGCGCGAACCCGGGCATCGTCCCCGTCCCGAAGCACGTTCGGCACGTCTCGGTTGCGTCGCGCGACCGGCGCTCCTCCTCGTTGTGCCTCTCGCGGTCCGCTGCGTCGCCCATCACTTCTCCTCCGTCGCCTTGAGCGCGGCGTCGATGCGAGCACAGCTGCATTCGGGATGGTGCATCGGGAACGCATCGGAGAAACACCCGTCGTGGACACAGGCGGTCACTTCTCGCGCCTCCCGCAGCACCCGCACCAGCCCGTCGCGCACTTCGCGCTCCTTCTTAATCTTCTCCCCGCGCCGGAAGCATTCGGCCTCGGCGTCGTTCAGCCGCTTGACCACAGCCTTGATCGGGTCTCGGCACCCCTCACAATCTTCCGTGCAGACCTCCCCGTCCTGTTCTGTGTGTGGGATGTACGCGCGCATCGGCTCTAGTAGTCCGGCCAGGAGCCTCGCCCGCAGCGCGTCGAGCGCCTTCACGAATCGCTGAGCGCCCAGCGTGGCACCCTCGTCTGCCAACCGTCGCCCGTCTTCGATCGCGGCTACCGCGACTGCGAACGCCGCCTCGATGCCGGCTTCCCACCGACGAGTCAACGCTGCGTCGAGCGCCGTCGTGCCTCCGGCGATGGCGTTGCGGACGATGCCGACGGCGCAATCGCACGAGCCAACCCGCGGGCCAATCTGGGTAGCGCACAGGCCGCTGTGTTCCCCTGCAAACTGCACAATCTCGCCCACAGCGCGTACCGCGGCGCCCAGTCTCGCCGCTTCGGCCTGCACGTGCTCGTGGTCCTCGCACCAGCGGCACTGTGCCTTGCCGGGCCGGACGGATTCCATCGCGCCGCCGCAGGTTCCGCACCACTGCGGCACGTTGCCGTTGAACGGGTCGCAGGAACCACGAAGGAGCGTGAGCGCGGACCCGAGCCGCGCCGCCTCGGCACTGGCCACGTCTCGGGCTTGGCCCTCGGTCAGCAACGCCTGCCGGGCATGAAACAGATCGTCGCGCGCCTCGTCCCGCTCGCGCTCCGCTCTCTCGGCGCGAGACTGCTGGGCATCCCGCTCTGCGGCCCAGCGGTCGCACGTCGCCCTGTCGGTCGCGCGATCCTTCTCCAGCCGCCGCACCTCGGCCACGAGGCTCGGCACGTCCTCGCGAGCGGCGGCGATGAAGTCAGCATCACAATCGAGAAACCGGGATACGTTGGCCTCGTGGGCCTTGTCGAGATGGCCGTGCGGACTCCACGGCCGCGGGATTTCTTCGATGCGACTGGCACCGACGACACGGTACTGATTCCCACTACGCATCGATCGCCACGGCCCGGGCGTCGCCGCGTCCGCCCGCGCGAGGATCGCGTCCAGTTCGGTGGCGGTCACAGCTCCTCCGGCAACTCGCAGACCACGTGCATGGGGTCGATCGTCTCGGTCGTGATCCAGAATCGAGAACCGCGCGTCGGCTTGATCTCCTCGCCGTCCTCGCCAACGACCTTCAAGCGATCTGGCAGCGGCGCGATCCGCGTATCGGCGTGTAGGACACTGAGCCCGCTACCGTGCCCGGCAGTACGCAGACGCACTCGCCGCTCGACCATCGCATGAACGCCGACGCGACGGGTGCCCAACTCGCGTTCGCTGTGCAGTTCATCCTTCCGTAGAACGTGGCTCATGGCTTCCCTCGCGCTGCCAGCATCGCTGAGTCCTTCATTCATGGCGCACCTCCGTCGGGGACGCGCGGGTCCGGGAGGTCTGTCCAGATCGGTAGCTGGTTGCCGCCGTCAGGCGGCAGACCGGCACCCTCGGCCGGCGCCGCCGTCAGGCAGTCGATCGCGAGGCGCGTGCGGCCGTCCCATCCGGGCTCCACGACCGATCGTAGGCCGCCGATTTCGTGGCCGGGATTCAGGTCGACAAGGCGTGGCGGTGCGGGACCGGGCGGTGCTCGTTGTTGGTCGCGGACGTGCCAGCCGGCGTCCGGGACGTCGCGCGGGACCGTCGACACGCCGGTCGGGAGCACGACCAACGCGCCCGGCGGCGGCTCCGGTTCCCGGCACGCGCCGACCAGCGCCAAGCACGCGAGTGCGAACGCCACCATCAGGTCGCGCATCGTCACTCCGGTCGCAGCTCGACGCCCATCCCAGCGTTTGCCTTGTTGATCTCGGCGAGCGCCGCGACGGACGCCCGCGCGACGGCGTTCTGCGTCCACTCGAACGCGGCGGCGAAGACCATCTCCGCCGTCAACTGCACCGCCAGCCGGGCTTGGTCCACCGAGAGGCCCTGCTGGACCAAGGCCAGCGCGTAGTTCTCCAGCAGCGGGTCGGCGCCTTGAACGCACGCCTTCTGCCACTTCGCCGCAGCGGCCTGCAAGTCTGCCTCGGCGCGCTTGAGCACGTCGCCACGCATCACTGCCGCGGAAAGCTCGGCGACCCGCCGGCGGAGCTTGTCGATCTCCTTCAGCTTGCGCTTGAGGTCGGCGTTCTCGGCGGCGAGGTCGCGCGTCGGCTTGGCCAGTGGATCGTGGTCGTGGGAGAAGTCGGAGCCGCTCACCTGAGCATT
>ERZ1292637.770-Hain-H14-01um-R3-770-length-15782-cov-6_pt2 | contig 13182 bp, 24 predicted proteins | sample MGYA00564405_ERZ1292637 | MGnify/ENA primary metagenome ERZ1292637 (study PRJEB36523, sample SAMEA6512645) | groundwater metagenome | collected 2019-01-09 | study: AquaDiva: Metagenomics assemblies of 32 groundwater samples | reverse complement strand
ATTACGGTACACCGTACTAGAGTTGCTGGAGGAGAAAATCTACTGCGGCGTTAACACGGGCCATAGCGGCAGTTGAGCCTGCAGTACCTGTATCTGGGTGGAAGATCCTAGCAAGGTCGCGTTGACGTTGCTTGACGATGTCAACGGTCAGCACGGTGCTTGGATCGAAACCAAGCACCTTGCGGGGGTCTTCAACAGGCTGGGGGCGTTGTGGGCGGGATTGCTGGGTGTTGTGTGGAACCTTGATATTCTTGACGTATTCGGGCGCCTTTTGAATGAAATTTGAGGCCAGATCTAGCACTCCACCGACCTTCCCCAAGACATTTTGGATAGCAGGATGGTCTAGCAGACTGTCGATAAGTTCGTTACTTGTGTCGCTGAACTCGTCGTCGTGCTCAGGACAAAGGGGCGGGTCGCCAGTGCCAGGATTAGGGCAACGGCCGTGCAGGAAAGACGTAAACGCGCAACGAGGGCGTCGGCGAGGCATTTGGTTTAAGCTTACACCGAATTTCCTGTTCTGCCAGGTAGCTTGCAATCGTTTCCAGCATCAGTGAGATTGCGCGGCCGTCCTGTTCGGGCACGTGGAAAGTTCCGTCATCACTAACGTCGTATGGCCATTGAGCGTATGGCAGTGAGGGCACGGGTAGCATACACGGTTCTAGCACTGTGATCACTTTTGGTGGGAGCGGTGGTAGCGGCTTTGGACAGCAGCCGGTAAAGGTCATGAGAGCTAGTAAGATCGTCACTATTACGATCTGGCAACGCGGGCAGATCTTACAAAACAACTTCTGTGTGTACGGTGTCTTGTGACCGAACAGTTTGCAAAGAAGTGTTTTCATGGTTTGGCGTCCTCCTAATATTAGTCGTTGGAAATTTGGCAGTTGCTCCAATCCAGATCCTCAATATGCTCTGGGCCATATAGGTCAGAGATTAGTCTCTCTGCCCACGTCCTGAATGTGGATGGGTCATCGGTATATGGGTGCGTGAACTGGAACTGGCCTGTAAAGCGGCCAGGATCTGTGTTTTCAAAGACATCTACATAATGCCCACAGCAGCCAGTATCGCAACCATAACTTTTGTGGTACACTACAAACCTCATTTATTCCTCCGTTGGTAGCGGTGGTAGAAGCATCCAGTGGGTTGGGTAGGTGCATTCATCCATGAAGCCGTCTAAGTAGATTACACTAGCAAACTCGACGTCGTGCTTGTCTGGTTCGGCGGTAGCCACCCAATAGTTGCCGTGTTGATTACAGCACAGTAGTTCAGTGTACAGGGGCGGCTTTTCGGTAATCTTGTGCCAGGTCATGGTGTCTTCTCCCTACCGGCTAGAGACTGTAATGTCTTGTTGATACGATCAGCTACTTGTTTAGCGGAACCGTTCTCGGAGATTACTTTAAGTAATTCGTCACGTTGAGCACGAACAAAGGCGTTTGCAGCCCGCTCGACGGCAAGGTCCGCTTCTAGTTTGACATTTGCCTTGTCTAGATCTTCACTAAAGGCTTTTAGTGCCCTGTTAGCCTCATACAATTTATCGTTCTCGTTGGCAATGGCCTGCAAGTCTTCGCGGTAGGTTGCTGTAGCATCGCGAAACTTGTTAGACATCCTGACCACATAGATAATAGTAACGAACGACAGTAAGCCACTAGCGGCACTGATGATTTCGGTTACCATGGCTCCTTCTCACATTCTTTGCACAGTGCCATTCCGGATCTTGGAATTGTTAGAAAGTGCGGTTCCCCACAAAACTCACAGATCTGTGCGCACTGGTATTCTGCGTGTCGAATGATTGCCTCAAATTCTGGACGGTTCTCGTCGTGTGCGTAACTATCCCCCAAGTAAATGCGAAGCCCACAAAACTTCTGCTTTACCTGTTCCAGTTCACGATCCCAGCCGGCCGCTACTAGCTGACGTAGGGCGTGTGCCACTGTCGTAAACCACCCTTCGCCGATTTCAAAGCCACAACGTGGAAACTTGATGTCTAGTTCTAGTAGCAGTGCATCGACTCGTGCGCGCTGTCGTGCCCAGCGTGCTTTTCTTGCTGCAATAGCCTGATCTGTTGATGTCATGTTACTCCTCCTTCTCGGTGGAACGGATCCGGTAGTATTGATTGGTTGCTGCGTGTGCCTGCCTACATAGTGGGCACTTGCATTTATAACGTCGGCTGGTGTACCGTCCACTGGTCCCATGTGGTGGTTCACGGTCGTTTGTGGTTTTTGTTTGATGGCAGGACTTGCAAAGGACTTGGCACTTGGCCAGCTCGATCTCTCTTCTTAGGGCTGACCACGACCAGACGTTGTGTGTTACTTTGCTTGTCCGTTCGATATGATCAACCTCCAGCTGTTCGGAGGATCCGCACTGTTTGCATGGACCGTTGGTTGTAAGCCACTTTAATCGTCGGTGCCGTCGCCAGTTTACTTGATACTCCCGCTGCTTGTTAGGGTCTTTATAACCCATGTTATTTTTCCTTGTGCAAACCCGCAACCTCTGCAGTGCAAGTGCAGCGCTCTTCCAAAATTGAGCTACGGACCCGAAAACGGGGACAATTACTGTGTCATTGGGGTCTAGTGCCCCCTCGCAGTAGGTTGTTAACGGTCCCCCAGGACCGGCCACATCCACCGTGGCCCGGCGCTTTTGTGCTGGAACTACCCAGCTTCACTTCGTGGTGGTAGCATCACCACTAGTCGCTAGTTAGGCGACGGGTCCGGCAATTTCAACGCTAGGCGTCTTAAGCGTCTTGACTTGCGAGAACACACCAGACGCCGTGAACGATAGCATCATGCCTTCTAGGAGAAGTGCAACAATCCCGCTAAACGTGGCCGGAAACACTCCGTCTACAAACGCGGCCGAGACAGCATAAGCACCGCCAAGCAGAAGTGAGGCGATAACAGCGGCCTTGCCGGAAGCAAGCGCCGGTACAAGCTTAGCGCCCCACTTGCGGACAGCAAACACAAGGCCTAGCACGATTAGTGCTGCGACAAGCTTTGGATTTGCTGAGGTAATTGCGCTGAAAACTGCCTGGAAGAACCCGAGTGGGTCAGCCCCAGGGTTTGGTACCAACAAAGCACCAAGCGAAGTGATAGTAGCAAGCATGTGTAGACTCCTTTAGGCCAAGAGTCTAACATGCCTATTGTATTTTGGCCAGATTGTGTACTATCGGTGTCGCTGTTGAGGGACACTTCTTGTTGTTCACCGCTGTACTGCTCTTACTAAGGAGTTGCCGTGCAGGTCTAGCAGTTCACTGGCCCTGCGCCAACAGAAGCGTGGATTACTTACACCACGCCACGGGGAACGCTTAAACCTTGGTACAGTCCAGACAAGGGATGGGTAAAGCGATGAATAAGCCCAGGACTGCCCGTGTCGGTTCGCCCCTCTGCGAGTTCGTGCATGATTCATAAAAAAGTGGGTTGCATGGTTAGTGGGTGTAAGCAGTACAATCTCGCCCGTTAAAAGGAACCCAACAACTACACCGGTGTACGACGTGTTGGGAAGCCAGGGTGTGCTGACAACAACCTCTTGGCCGGCATAATCCCGTGCCAGCTGAGCGGCAACTCGTAGTCTGTTTGTGCAACTCACGTTGATTACTTCTCCTTGGCAGCGGCCTGGGCATCCTTCACGAAGTCGTTGTACTCCTTCTCAAACTCTGCCCAGCCAAGCTCGCCAACACAGAACCGCAAAGCGTCACGCATGCCAGCAACGTAACGGTTCTTCTTTGGTGCGTCGATGACATTGACAAGTAACTCTTGAACTTCCTTGATTGGTGGCCGCTCGCTTGTGTTCGGCTTCTTCTTGACGGCTGCTCTTGCTTTACCGGCCGCAGAACGCTTACCGGATGCAGTAGCTTTCAGGTACTCCTTCACTTTGAAGATCTGCTTATCTTCTGGCAGCTTGGCAATGTCCAAAACGATATCGTTTGGCAGCTTGTCGTCACGCCAGGCGGTAGTTAGTGCAGGTGCTGCGTTATCGTGTGCGGCCAGCAGTTGTGAGACGTGGGACGAGGACTTTTTGATTCTTGTGGCGATAGTCTTTTGATCAAGACCGTTTGCACGAAGATAAGCTACAGCTTCAGCCACCTCCCAGTTTGAAAGTTCGGTGTGCATCAGGTTGTCAAGTAAGCCGTTGATGTGGATCTCCAGATCGTTAGTCTCGGCGGTTTTGTCCGCGCCGTCGAGCACAGTAACTGGAATCTGTTGCAGAAGATCTTCTGCTCTGCCTTGCTTGGCGAGAATGCAAAGTGCTAAGTAGCGTCGTTGCCCGTCTTCGATAACGGTAGCATCCGTTGCGTTTGGCGACACGCGGCGCACTTTAATTGCATCTCGTAAGCCGCGCTCCTCGATGTCGTTGGCAAGCGCCTTCAAGCTCATGTCGTCTAGGCCGGTCTTGGTTCGGCAGTTGTCCTTGACAAGCAACAACTTATCGAGAGTCGTGAATTCTTGCTTGAGTGTCATCTCAGTTCCCTTTCTGGTGTGCCTCTTAGTGACGGTTACGTCTGCGTCGGGCAGGTCGAAGTTCTGGGCTTTGAAGGTCAACCTCTGCTGTTGGCGGCTCGTGCGTTATCTCGGTGGAGATGATCTGCAACGCCTCAAGAAACTCGGGGATAGCAAAGCGAGGAATGGTCATATTCCCGCTGTCGCAGTCGCTGTTTATCTCTAGCTGAAGATCTCCATTAGTATCCCTGGAGATGGTGATACTACCGCCCTCTTCGTCTTCATGGCCTTCTTGGTTGTCCCACACGATAGTTTGCGCGGTGCGGGTTTCACGTCGAACACCCTTGATCATCGTCATGTTACTTCTCCTTCGTCTTGGGCAAGAAGTGCTGTAGGCCCTTGATGATGTCGGGGAGGGCCTTGCAGGCGAGTCGTAGGTTGTCAAACGAGCCGTCTGTACAGGTGAGCGAAACGTCTCCGTCTAGGTCTTCCGCGTCATTGTACTCTGTTGCACCGATGTGATTAGTGATGGTCAAGCTCTCACCACACGGCATGGTGATTTCGACACTTTCGTGCTGAATGACCTTAAACGTTTCCTTCTTGGAGGCCTTCTTCTTGGTGGCCATGTTTTTAACCATCCTCTCGTTGCAGTTTTTGCAGTGTTTGTTGTAACAAAGGCAGCCCATGCACTCCTCCTAGCCGTACAAAATGTCACACGCCCCACACCTTACGCGTGTAACGCTGTGTCTCCCATCCAGACACTTACCCCGCCAGGTAACTACTCAGTCAACGCTTCGAGCGCCTCTTCAGCGGACAGCTGTCCTTTGGCCACCAGACTCTTCAAGATGGAAGCCAACGCTGGGCGCTTGTCAGACACTTCATTCGGGACGGCGGCTGGTAGGTTCGTGATGGGAACCGCCTTGAGCTTATCGAGACAGTTGAGCCAGAAGTTGGCCTCTGCCTGTGCAGACTTCACACGCCGCATCATTTCGTTCATCAGGTCCGTGTAGCTGTAGTAACCACGGTGGGTGGACTTGACAAACTTTGCCGCATCCTTGCCGTAGCGTGGCGCAAGGATCTGGCTGACGGTCGTTGCGTCGATGAACCTGCCCTTGAGAGAAGTGACAGGCGCTGCCTTGATTGTCGGTTTGGCCGCTTCCTCGCGCGCTTTGACGCGCAAGGAGGAGTTGGCGCTCGATAGCCGTGCGAGCAGCCGCTGCATCTTGCGGACAGGCTCAGTAGTCTCCACGATGCCAGATCGGAACAGTCCTTCCATCGTGATACCGAGAGCACCGGCAGTGCGAGGGATACCAGTACGGTCATTGAACTCCGAGATGAACCCCTCGGCGGACATAGCAGTTCCGCTCTGGATCCTTCCAAGCATATCCATCATTGTCTGCGTATCGTTCTTAGTCCACGGGTGTCGCATTACGATCCTCTCTTCTTTTTGTTTGCCTTCAAAGCAACTAGACGGCAGTCCTGCCAATCGAACACCAGTGTGATGTTCGCTACCCGCACCTTGGGGTAGTCAAGGCGGTCGTCTTGTTCCTCGAAAAGCGTGTCCAGATTCGCTAGCCACCACGTTTCGTCTTTGCCGTTGATCTTGGCACTAGCGCCATGATTCTTGGCAGTTGAGAAGATGGTCTTATGTGGTGGCGTCCATTCTGGCCTTGCCTTTTTGAAGCTGCGAACAACGTCTTCTACGAACTCTTGTTTGTTGAACAACTTATCCTCCTCCTCCGTTTAGTAATAGTAAGGGAAAACTTGCAACCTGTTTTGTCTACGTCGCAACACCTCCTCTTGCGGGCTGTGTGGATACGGTGCGCTTAGGTAATCTAACCATACGTTGCAGTAAAAGCAACAAGTCTCAGTCTGCTTTGACGTTGACAAATGACACAACACAAACCGCAGGCTTTTACACAATGGACAATGATATCTACTGTTTACTATTTCTGGTACGACCTTTTTAGGTAGCATCGTTTTGTCCGGCAGCAAACCACGCTACGATATGTCGAGCGTAAGCCTGTGCAGTTGCTTTGTTCTGAAGTCCTGGTGCCGTGTTGACTTCCAAAACGTAGATCTTGTTGTCGGCGGTTATGCCAATGTCTACAGCACCAAAAGCGTAGCCAAGGGCTTTTACTGCCCGCTTGGCAGCTTTGCGCAAGCCACGGATACGTGCTTCTTGACAGGCAGTGCCATAGTCAATGTTCCAGCCTTGACGGAAACTGCGGATCCACGGGTGCGGCGTGACATTGACACGTGGCACCTTAAGCCCCATTCGGATCGACTTACCGTCGAAGATGTGAACTCTAAACTCTTTGACCAGATCTAGTTTCTTGACGTAGAAATCAGAAATTCTAGCGCGACGAAGCCATCGTACAAGATCTTTGCCGCCAGAGTGTTTGTTGGTACGCCCCAACCATTGCCAGTCTGCGGGTGGTGGCCAAGGCGGGGCTGGGATGTGTGCTAGTGACTGCACGTGATCCGGAACCAACAGACCGCTTGAACGCAGTTTGATTAGCTCGTCAAGCTTAGTGTGCTGATGCCTATCACCGTTTAGAGCCTCACTCCAACCGTAGCCCCAGGAGACAGTTGGTAGCAGCGGATTGATGCCGTTTGCAACAGGAACGGTGTGTACATGTCGGCACTCCTGTCCAAGCTGTTGGATCTCGTTAACGAGAAGCTGAACACTGGGCCAGTCCTTTGGGCAATAAATGTTGATCATCATAGCATGTGCTTCCATTTTCGGAAGTCTGTGAAAGGCACAACGCACGGAATACCGCTACTAGAGCCTGTCTGTACGTACAGAGCCTCTGGCGATGTCAGGCCGTACGGGCCAGGACTTTCTACTGTCCAGTGCACTAACTCACCCTGACGCCTATCCTGCGCTGCACGTGGTGTAAAGTATTCATTGCTAACCGCTAGCTGGGGAAACTCCCTGTCTCCAAGAGTAAATGGAGGTGCGTGCAGTCGCCACCCAATGATCTGCACAGCAAGCATTTGGTAAGTGTTCCTAGACGGCAGTACTGCAACAAGCCCTGTGTCGCTGCAGCAGTTGCTAAACTTAACAGCGCTGAACACAGACAGGTTTGCTTCAGCAGCAACTTGCATAGCTCGTAGAACGTTCGTGCACATAATTACATCGCTGCTGATAGTTCTGCAACCTCTTCGGCACACGCCTCACACGTACAGGCCCGTGCGCTGTCCAGTCGTGCGCGGCGTTCTTCGGCTGACAGCACGACTCCGTAGCGCGCTCTCGGAGTGGGCGCAGTAGCCAGGAAAGCCTCGCTGTCTGTGTCCGGCGACAGGTCGATAGTGACTGCATCAACTGTCAGCGCGTCTCGGTCAGGCAGATCAGGCGGCACAGTCAGTTTAGCCGGCCTGGCACGTTCGTGCGGCAGTTTCAAGAAGCCCTCAAAGCATCGAATGACGGCTTTGACGGCGGAAACACCAACCAGCGGATCGAGAAACATTGGCATGAGACGACACTCGATTGTCTTGTATCGTGACCATGCGTAGTTCAGGTGTGCGTAGCGCTTACCGCCCTTGTCCTTGTGATGCATTTGTTCTTCGGGACAAAACTCATCCTGGCAGTAGCTGTTCTTACCTTCCAGACGAGCCCAGAAGGGATGGCGTGCGATGATCTTCTCTGCGGTGCCCCACTTTTTAAGCTCCACCTTCAGGTATTCGTGAAACTCCTTTTCCATCAACCGTGAGTATTGATACAGCGTGCGGAAGGACACATGAACGTGCATGCCACAGGACTGGTTGGAGGTGCTGGGGTAATGCGTGGCCATCCAGCTGTCGATTTCGTTGGGCAGTAGAGGTTCAGAGGCCACTTCACCAACCCAATCGGCCGTGACGTTCACGGATCCGTCATGTTGCATATTGGCTGGTCTGGTTGGCCCGTTCCAACCGCCTTCCAGCTCGATGCCCACACGGGCAATGTACCGATATTTTTCCGAATCTGTGGATACGGTCATGTTCTTACAACCCCTTCTTCACCTGGGTGGTTTCCTGCAAGGTCACTATAGCTGACACCGAGATGGGCTTTGCCAGTTCGCGCAGAATCTCCTCGGCCGCTGATTGCGCCCCCCTCATGATCGCTTGGATTGAAGTTCTGGACATGGGAGTCTGAATCTTCAGAGAAACGCCGTTGTCCTTGCCGATACCGACGAGCGTAAGGAACCGCATGTTGAAGTCGTTGCTGACCAGCAACCCGCGTGTAAGATCGTACCAACGCTTCGTGGGCAGCGGTGGATCCTTGAACTTGTAGATGCTTGCGTTGCGATCGAGGCCAAGCAGTCGTAGCTGGTCGTCGTTGAAGTCTCGACGGTCAGCGTAACGCTCGGTTTCCCCATTCGACCACGCCTTGAACAGCGCTTCCAGCGGCTTTGAGAACATGGTGATGATCGTCACGCCAACACGATCACGTTCTACTGTGATCTCAAAGGGGTGACGCTCGTCCGGCTTTGCCTTGCTTTCCGCGATCTTCGTGTCGGTAGTCATCTGGCTTCTCCTTATTCGTCCTTGTCGGACAGAAAGTCGTACGGTGGTTGTCCGTTGCCATTACGGCAACGCATCAACCTACGGGTGTTTCGAGAGGCGTGTGCGTCCAGATCTCGACGGTGTTGACTGTCGCAGCCTTCACAGCCACGGAACGCACAGCGTACTAACGGTGTCGATCCTTCGATGAGGGTATCACAGCGAACGTAATGCGTTCTGCATCTGAAGTTACCGCAGTTGCATTGTGGTGCACAGTGCAGACACACGCCTCGGCTGCAGCTTGACAGTCCACAGACAATTTGTGCGTCGTAGAAACGGCTGCACGAGCTACAGCGCTTTAACTGCAGGCCATAGAAGTCGCGAAGCTGATTGCTGAATGTGTCGTTGTACCCCTCGCCACACAACAGAGATTCCTTTAACTGCAAGATAGCTGAGGGGGTAAGTTTGTTTTCCAGAAACACACTACAGCCTGAACACCACAACGGTTTTGTGAATTCCGTCGTGTTTGTCACTAGCTCGTGCTTCTTCTTCGATTTGCAGTTGGTGCAGTAGTAGTAGTGTACACCATACGGATCAGTGTAGTGGTAGAACGTCATGGGTTACACCTTACGGCTGTTCGAGCGGACCATATCGCTGGGCTTGCCCTCAATTGCAGGCTTGCCCTCAATTACAGCAGGCTCAGCAGACGTTTCCACCACGGTTGGTGTGGGGCTGGCTGTGCAACTGCTGAGCATTTCGTTGACGCAGCTTTCGGCAACTCGATCGATGGCAGCAAGGCTGTTGACGTTGATGAAGCGGCCGCCGAACCGGTCCCACTCTTCATCAGAGAAGGCGTGACCAATTCGCTCCTCGACAGCAACTCGTATTGCGAAGTCGTTGGCCATGTCTGCCTCGACCTGTTCGAGAAATGCCGCGTTTGGTTGTCTGCCCTGGGCTCGCCTGGCAAGCTTTGCGGCGCGTCGCTCAGCAAGAGCGAGCTGAGTGCCGCTGACGCGCCGTTCTTTTTCCTCTTTGGTCTTGGCCTCCGCTGCATCCTTTGCGTCCAGCTCCGCTTTGGTTTGGATCTTGTTGGTGCTTAGGGTGTCCTTGGCCAGATCAGTAAGGGTTTTACTGCTGTCGAAGCGCCTGGGGTCTCGATAGTCGTAGTAAATGCCCCTACTGCTCATGTAGCCTTCTGCGGGGCACGCTGTAGCCTTCTTCCACAGCATGTTAGAGTAACAGACGTTATCCAGCCGATCCCAGCCATTCCATTGCCACATGTCGCCGTCGGCGCGCAATGTAGCAAGCTTGTTGTAGTTGGGCAGTCCGTGATTCAGGAAGACTTCGCCGAACCTGTTCAGGAAGTACGCGATAGCACGGGAGTCGCTCCACAGCCCGCGTGGCAACTTGCTGCCGCCGCTCCAACCAAACAGCTTGTCATCCCAAGTGGTCCAATGTCCGTTGTGGATGATAACCTGATCGGCGTAACCGTCGATGTCTGTTTGTGCGTCACGCGTGACTGGAAATGGATGTGTCAGTTGCGGGCATGTTTGCCCAACCGACGTGATCCGAAAGTGAATGAGCAGTGGGCCCACACCGATCTTGCGGATCATTGCGTACATGTGTTCGAGGGTTCGCTCCTTTTTCTTGTCGTAGTTTGGGACACCGAAGCCCTTGGCCCACCGGACACGGCCCTTCTCGATCCAGGCAATGCCGGCGCCGTCCTTGTTCACTTGCGCGCACTGTTCCAGGATATCGTTGCTAGGCGCCTCGACATCCTTGCCAATTGAAATGCCCACACACATGTTCGGTTGCCTCCTTTTTAGTTGAGAATGATTGACAAAACCATCCCTAGAACTGTTGCGCCCAGAAGGAGCAGATCTGGCCATACGTTAGGTTTCTTGTACCACTTGACGGTAGAAATTGCTTTGCTGGTGTGGTTCAAGATCGTATCAAGTTGTTGGAACGTAGTGCGCCAGTTAGCGATCAAGTCTCTGGCGACATTGCCGCAAGTACAACCGGCCTGATAGCCGATCAGGTTCTCAGTAATCCGCACGATATTTGCAAAGCTCCGGCAAGTTTTGATCGTAGATTTCGATTGGCAGAACGTAATACAGATCTGCCGAATCATATGGATAGTCCTCAAACCAATACTCGTAAGCGTATTGTGGGCCTCTGCCTCTGCTCCAAGGGGTGGTTACAAAGTCGTCTGGCTGTACTTGCATGATCAGGCCCTGGCGGCTGGCATAGCCGATCACTCGCCCGTAAAGCACATCTACAGCTCGGTCAGTGCCCTGTGGCTCCTGGATACGTAGCTTTTGGCCAGCAAGCGCGTGTGCAAGTTGCGCTACCTTACGAAGTTTGTTTTTGCACATCATTTACCTGTACATATCACTTAACGTTGGGTTAAAGTGCAGCAGTCCATCCAGGTCAAGATAGTACAAGCGGCTTTGTTGATACGGATAGTCTTCCAACCAAACTATGCCGACGGCAGCATGATTTCGACCCCAAGGTCTGGAGACGAAGTCGCTGGGATCAACTTCAACGATTACCTGGTCACTGTCGTAGCAGTACGCAACTACTAGTGCATATAGAGGCCTGTCGGGAAAGGCTTGTGTGGTACCTGGAGGGCGTTTAATTTGTAATATTTTACCGTACGCTGCATGTGCAACGCATGCACGCTTCCGTAGTGAGTTGGTGCACACTAGAAACCAGCCATACGCGCCGCTTCCCGTTGACAAAGCAGGCACACATCGTCGCCCATCTCGTTTTTGGCCCTCGGTTGCTTACACAGTGCACAGCGCTCCAGAACGAATTTCTCGACGCAGAGCGCCAGCTCGATCACGTTCCTGAGTGCCTCAACCGCTGTATGCCCGGGTGCTGCACAGGGAGCAAGCGACGGTACCCGGGCAATCCAGCTGTCCTCGGCCGGGGACCATTCGATTTCGATCTTGCGGCGCATTGCTATTCCTCCTCGGAATCCGGCTTGTCGCGCTTTTTTTGTCGTAGTGTTTCGAGAACTTCCTCGATTGCAAAGGCAACTTCGTCAAGTACCTCGTGTGTGGCGTGATCAGGAGAGTCATCGCGCTCGCGCATCCAGCAGCCGCAGTGGGCGCGTGCGTGCAGACTGGCTGAAAGCGCTTTTAACGCTTTACGAAGGCCCATAGGCTTTATCCTTTGCTCTCGTCTGATAAAGCGGTTAACACAGTGTCCAGATCGACCCAACTATCTAGAGGAATCGGATCTGTTATACGCCACGGTCTTGTGCGTGAGATAACGCACGCACCGTCACCAGAGAAATCGTAGATATAGTCAACGTCTGGTGTGCTATCCTCGTGGGCCGTTACCCCCCAACCGTTAAAATGCTGGGTCGGTGTTGGCTCTGTGTACGGAGCTGTCGCGAACTTGGCAGCAAACAAGCACTGAGCCAGGAAGTACTGCGGATCGTGTCCACGCGCAGCGAAAAAGGCTGTCGAGAATGGCAACAACCACGGCAACACTGTTTGTGGATCACCGTCGTAGTGTTGGTAAATGGCTGCGTCGGTGCCCTCGACACGAAACAGACATGAGGTACCCACTACTTTTGCTCCTGCTTCAGTCGCTTTGTAAGCACTTTCTCTTGGCGCTTCTCGTTGTACAGGCGTTGCAGCAAGGCTGAGAACTTCTCTTCGCCACGCCAGTTGAGATCTCTGTACGCAGCACGAGAAGCAATACGGTCAGCGCGTGACATTGATAACTCCTGTTTTTACAGGTAGGAGATCATCTGAATATGGTTTAGGTCGTACAGACGCCACACAAAGAAACTAGTTGCGCTTCTGTTTATAATATTGCTACCACAGAGTGTCTTACAAAAGCGCAAATCGTAGTGACACGATGCTACAAGTTCTCCTGGCATCAGCACAAGCTGTCCAACATCAGTCTCGGGGTTGGTTACAGTTGGAAATGTGTGCCAGTCGCTCGGAAAGTACTGCTCAGCTATGCCGTCAACTACAGCAACCAGTACAGCTTGCCCCGCCATGGAATCAAGAACACGCCGAAGGCGGCTGAGGTTAGTGCAAGCCACGATTTACGCCTCACCGGCCGCTTTCGCGATGGCATAGGTAACTGCTGTACGGATCCTGTGTTCACTGAGTACAGGATCTGGCATCTTACGCATCTGCATGTGAAACAAGCAGTGCGCGGTACAGAAATTGCAGATCTCGCAAGAGACGTGCTTGTCGCATGGGAGTGTCTCTACCATGCGTGGGCATTTCGTTCTCGTGTCCATTGTTGC
>ERZ1292637.1005-Hain-H14-01um-R3-1005-length-13195-cov-4_pt1 | contig 13195 bp, 19 predicted proteins | sample MGYA00564405_ERZ1292637 | MGnify/ENA primary metagenome ERZ1292637 (study PRJEB36523, sample SAMEA6512645) | groundwater metagenome | collected 2019-01-09 | study: AquaDiva: Metagenomics assemblies of 32 groundwater samples | reverse complement strand
TAGGCGTCAAGCCATTTCTCTCTTAACCATCCTGTTAGGTGCTGTGCGTCCATGGTGCTCACTTAATCCATGTACATAGCAGACAGGGGTTCATCTGAGAATTGACTCCACCATGCAATACACTCGGCCATGTCTGCGGCGGGACAAGTGAATCCCACACACTCCAGATACCTTTTCCCATCTGGCGTTACGAGCATTATCATCGCGTTCCCCTTTGTCTCGTGTTTCTCGTTTTCCCTCGCCATATGACATTGCACGATACGTGCCAAACCCTACCCGAGTCTCTCGATTGCGTGGACAGGTGAGATATACCCCGCTCACCCGCCTGTTTTCTCTATTTCTGTATACGCACGTTCACACAGGTAGCGTGCCAAGTGTAAAGATGTGTTAACATGAGTGTAAACCTCCTTTACACCCGGTCCACTTGCCAGCATAGGCTAGGATTGGTCAGGATGGCCCCAGGACGTGCGATCTCTCCGAAATGTTGGTTTCGTCAACCGAGTGTAAAGTGTGTAAACAGGGTGCGAGTGTATACTATGATGTGGTGAGGATATGTTCAGACGTGGTCAGGCGAGCATGAGGGTCTATCCGACCTGTTGGTGTGTATATCTGGTCAGATGTGTATCGGTGGGTCTATGTATCTGTGTGGTCAGCCGGGCACCCCCACACACTAATACATACATATACAGACATACACCATCCCCCTCCTGGACTGTACAGGGTAGCAGTGTGGATATTGAGTGCATGCCAAATGTATACTTGGGGTTGACGAGTGGTATACACCTCCTATACGATGGTGTGCAACTAGCGCGATTGTACCCAGTATTATAGCGGAGGAATTGCCCATGGATACGCGAGAAAAAGAGAAAATTTGGAATGAGATGCTTGCGCGGAGCCATGATCCCCAAGATTGGTTCCAAGGTGCTGGTGACGACAGCTGGGAACAGGACGGGAACAATCGGTATCCAAACGGTATACACCCCAGGGGGGCAAAGCATGACCCGAGCGAAGCAGCTGGAGTGCCGGATCGTGGTAACGCACCTAGACCACGCACCAGGGAGGGTACGGTTGGGTATGTTCGACCCACTCAGCGGACGGTACGAACCCCTAGGTGAGCACGGGCCAGGGGAGAGGGACGTAGACAGGGCCATACGTGACCTTGCTGCGTCCATCACCCGTGCCGGACACAGACTCACATGGTGTGAGCGGAGTACATAGCATGCCGGTAGCAGCACGCAGGCCCGCGAGACTGTATTACCTGACCCTGGACCTAGCTACAGAGCTAGAGCGGTGCATGGTAGAGGCGACCCGTCATGCCCCACCCACCACTACCGACCCGTGGAGTGACGCCTACGCGGGGTACAGACTGCGTGCTGACGTGCTAGACGGACTGCTGACCGCACTGTGTCAGGGACAGCAGATAGAACTCGCCATAGAACGCGGAGTAGCGGCGGGTAGGAAGACACTGGCGGAGTATCTGCGGGGTATGGTGTACAGACGACAGGTAAGTGGGGCATGACGGGCCGTCCCGTTCCTATTCCGCTCTGGTGAACCGGCCCTGTACGGCAACAATCGTTACCATTTGCCCCAGGATGCGATATTATGGCAAAAAGACAAACTCACCCACTGAACCCCCTCGCTCTCGTCCTGGGGTATCCTGGAGCGATTACAAGGCAATGTACGCTCGTCCACTTGATTCGCCCCGTGGCATCGCGTACCATGGGGTGGGGTGCGGTAGTGTAGTGAGGTTGCGACACTGGGCTGAAAAGACCCCCGGTGGGGTTTTCCCACCCCCATAACCTGGGATACAATCTCAGCAACACCAGAGTTAGTGACCATTACTGATCACCACACGCAAAATAGGATCAAACCCCACACTCAGAGTTAGTGACCACCCGCAGAAGCAGTGTGATTAGTTTTAATATTCGGGATACTAGAATATGTATGCGCGGGGCGGGAAGACCAAAACTTTTGGACCCTCAGAGGTATGATGTACAGATGTCCAACTTAGATGAACTGCTTGGTGTCATACGCGACGTTCACAGCCAGCACGCCGACGACCTGTGCTGGATGGACATCGACCGAATTTTCGTGGCGGCTGGCCTGCCCGTGCCGGATCGGCGGGTTGGCGATCAACATGCGATGCTCGACAATTGCCATCGCTTTGTGTGGACCATGTGCCAGGGCGGCGGCTGGAAGTCGTACCGCGAGCTGGAGGCCAAGATCGCGGACCTAGAGGATCAACTTGCCACCGCCCGCACACCAGGGTAGAGAATAGGTGAGAGATGCCGACTGCAAACCGACAGCCCGGAGCAAACTTCAGGAGTAGTCACCAGGGGGGGCGGCAGCGACTGCTGGGGTGGATACCCGCGTTCTTGGAGTCCATGGCGCGGGGGGTGTGCCTGCGCGAGGCGTGCCGGATATCCAACACGACCCCCTCGGCGGTGTACCAGCACCGGGCCAGCGACGAGGCGTTCCGCGCGTGCTGGGACCGGGCGGTGGAGCGCGGTACGGACCTGCTGGAGCAGGAGGCGGTCAGGCGGGCGTACCACGGGACCGAGAAGCCGGTGTTCTACAAGGGGGAGCAGTGCGGGACGGTGCAGGAGTACAGCGACACGCTGCTGATGTTCATGCTGCGTGGGCGCAAGCCGGAGACCTACCGCGACAAGGAGCACAGCGGGGTGAGCGTTAATGTGCAGACCAACGTGCAGGCGAACCAGGTGGCGGCGTCCGCCATACGGGAGATGATCGCAAATGGAGAACTCACCCCAACCGGACATGACGGACGACTCCTTGAGGGAGGCAGTGCGGGCCAACCAGCACCTCCTGAGTCCGCTGTGCCTGGCGCAGAGCGACATGCCGAAGTGGCTGAGTCCGCCCCACATCCGGTACATGGAGACGGCACTGGTGGCGGGGTGGCGTGCGGACAACAGTAGGACCGCCATCAACATACCGTTCCAGCACTCCAAGTCCATGACCTGCTCCATCTACTTCCCCGCCTGGGTGCTGCTCCTCTGGCCGGAGACCCGCATCGCACTGGCCAGCTACGAGGAGACGTTCGCCAGTCAGTTCGGCGGGAAGGTCCGCGACATCGTTCGCAAGTACGGACCCGCTCTGGGTGTACATATCCGCACCGACACGGACGCGAAGGGCGAGTGGGTGATCGACGGCCACGGTGGGGGCATGGTGTGCAAGGGCAGGGGTGGTGCCCTGACCGGACGACCTTGCGACCTGTTAATTCTAGATGATCTAATTAAGAACGCCGAGGAGGCACAGTCGCCCACGATCCTGGAGAATCTGTGGGACTGGTACTGCACGGTCGCCTATAGTCGCTTGGGACCGCGTGCTCCTATCATTGCCGTAGGTACGCGCTGGGGACCGAAGGACCTGTTCGGTCGCATAGACGCGGAGGCCAAGGTGGGCGGCGACGTATTCAATACCATAAATCTCAGGGCAATCGCGGGCAAGGACGACATCCTGGGCAGACAGGAGGGCGAGGCACTGTGGCCGGAGCGTGTGCCACTTGAGCGGCTGCAGAAGGTGCAGAAGACCCGCCCAAGGTGGTTCAGGGCGTGCTGGCAGGGCGAGCCGGAGGAGACCGAGGGCCTGCACTTCCAACCCCGAGAGTGGCCGCGATATACTGACGTGGGCGACGCCTGGCGGGTCCACGGCGGGGTACACTGGAATAACTACCGCAAGGAGGAATGTACTATCATCATCGTTGTGGACTGGGCGCAGAAGGGAAAGAAGGACAGTGATCACACTGCCCTCGTTACCGCCGCCATAACCCCAGACGGACTGACGCTCGTCCTCGACGTGTTCAACAAGCGCCTCCGCTACGAGGAGAATGGACCCGCACTGGCGAAGATGTGCCGCGAGGTGCGGGCTGGAATACATCGGAGTATACGCGGTGCGGACTGGGCGGGTGGGAGCGTGGCGGACTGGGCGGACCTGATCGTGGTGAGCGACGACGACATGCTGTCTGACGCCATGGCCGTGGAGTGCCGGCGATACCGCGACATCCCCGAAGTCAGGCGGATGGGAATCAAGTCTCGCTCCAAGATCGTCCGTGCTCAGGCCAGTATCATCCGGTCGCAGAACGGTCTGTTCTTCCTGCCCAACCCGAATAAGGACTGGTACGAGGAGATGGCAGACCAGCTATCGTCGTTCACCGGGGCTGACGGCGCGGAGGACGACATCGCCGATTGCTTCGGTATACTGGGACGATTGGCGGACGAGTTCGCACCGGGTGACGAGCACGACGTATACGATCCGGTGTTGGGGTCAACTGGGTACCCCGGAGCTGGAGGGTGGTAGCGTGGACAAAGCCGATCTAGCAATAATCGTATCAGTCGCAAATATAATATGGACCACCTTTTGGGTACTCATAGTCAAATATAAGCAGAATGAGAAGTGATCCAACACGGTATGCGTGAGTTTCACTGGTCGTAAACATGAATACAGTTACCCCCGCCGAACTCCTGCTAGACATGGCGCAGTACGTACTGCACACCCCCGGTATCCTAATCGCTGAAGGGCAACCGCACAACTGTGCGGAAGTCATCACTTTGGCATTACGACTGCGGGCGAACCCACCTATAGCACTGCGGGCGCAGGTCGAGGGGTGGAACAAGCTCCAAATTGTAAGAGAGTTGTGGTAATATGTGTATCACTGTCACACCAACATCACTGATGGCGGGGAGAACGAACGACGTAGAGGTGTGTTGCGACTCCTTCCTGGGCGGACCGAGGGGCACATGGGCACTAGAGGGTGATAGTGGTGCCATGAGTGGTGGCAGCTCTCCAGCCGGACATATAGTACCTGGAGTAATAGGTAGGGGCGACGTAATAGACCCGGACACAATTCGCCCACCTGGACCAGGAGAAGATAATCCCTGCGGTTTCTGTGCGAAGTTTTCTGTGTCCGCTCCAGTCACCGCAACATTATTCCTCGTGAGAGGTACCTGCTACGACGCAAATACGGGGGAGTTCATATGCGCGGAGTTGAAGATAATACCAGTATACCTGGACACGTCCCCAGGTGGAGACGGCCCACCTCCCCCGCCGAACGCTAGGATACCGGAACCATTCCGAAGAGCGGAGGCGACACCGGCGGTCGCTAACGACCCAGCAGCTTGGGAGTAGTTATGTCGCTACTAGAAGAGTACCTCGACAACATGGCCGCACGCGAGCAACCGGAGCTGAAGGTCCGAGATTTAGTATCCAAGGTAGGCAGCGACTACCACTTCGATGGTATGGTAGTGTCCGTATTCCACAAAGTAAGTGGAGCCATGCGTTACGTCGTGGAGGACGACCGGGGGATGCTGCTCATCTTCCGCAGGGAGCAACTACAGCGGCAAACGTGAGGACGGCAAAGTGGCACTCTATCGCGGCAGGCGAGTCAACGCGGTCCAGTGGTACCCGCCGGGAGACCCGAGATATCCAGGTCCGCACCCGGACGTGGAGGTGCTCTACCGGGGCGACCGGACTACCTTCCACAAGGCACACCTGAGATCGCCGCTCCACCTCTCGGGCATAAACACGGGCATCGACCTGAAACCCGGTGACTGGGTCGTGACCACCCGAGGCGGGGCGACGATGATATTCAAGCCCGACGTGTTCGACGACCTATTTGAACAAGTCCCATGACTAATTTAGATTTTAGAGGTATGGAGGATCATCATGGCGGTAACAATACAGCACATAGCATCGCATCTCGGTAAGATAATGAGTAATCACGAAGCAAAGCTGCCTATCGACGTAGTACCGAACACCAGACCACCTCAGTTCCGCTGGCAACAGACGGTCGGCACACCGATAGGTCCGAAGGTGGTCGACCACGAGGGAGCACTGCCGCCGTCGATAGAGGACGCCGTCAAGACACTGATTGACATCACCAACCGGCAGGTGCAGGAGATTGGGAGGCTACAGCAGGAGATCGCAGTACAGAGGCAAACTATCGAGAACATGGCTATCCAACTTGATGAGCAGACTGAGATACTGAAGGAGACCTCGCAGGACCATCTTCCCACACCAACCCCGCTAGAATTACGCCCTAATCCCTCAAAGAAGGGTAAGTAATGGCAACTACCACATTTTGGAATCCGAATCAGGCTGCCGTCGCCCAGAAACGCACGTACACGTTCACCGCACCGAGCAGCATCGGGAACCACTACAAGGCGACGATGAACGGGAAGACGGTCACGTATTCGTCGGTCAGCGGGGACACCGCCGCACTGGCCGCGACCGGGCTGTTCAACCTCCTCAACGTGACGACCGGGATCGCAGCGGAGTTCACCGAGATCACCTGGACCAACCCGAGCGACGGGGTGGTGGTGGCCGAGGCCAAGGTGCCAGGCACCCCATTCGCCGGAGTCGCCGGGACCGACAAGGGACTGGTACTGTCTACCGGGAACGGGCTGGCGAGCGGGATCACCACGGCGAACACCGTGGACAACGCCTCGCCAAGTGACGTGAACGACCAGCAGAACTGGCTGCGCGTGAACCTGTCCACGATCCCACCGGCACAGACGCGGGCCATCCCGGTAAACGGCGACGACGTGGACGTGCGGGACAGCAGCGTGCCAATGCTGTGGAACCTCGACCAGCTCGCCGCCGTGCAGTTCAACACTTACACTCGCTGGCAGACGATGATCGGGGAGATAGGACTCCCGGAGACCAACCTGAACGGGTACAAGGAGTGGAGGGCGACGTACTTTAAGTTCGTCGGTCCCCAGGGATCAGTCCCAGCAGGTGGCCTGGAGGCGGTCCTCGGTCGAGGCAGCACCGGCACCGGCCCGTCGCGCGAGCACTACGACGTTGGATCGCAGAAGACTACTCTCACAGTACTTGCCGCCGGACGCTCCATAGAGGAGTACGGCATCCGGTTCCTCGGAGTCCATACCGACAACGTATTCAAGCTGCTCGGGAGAGCCTCCCTCGCCGTCGCAATGCAGGCCGGCGAGATAGCAAACCTAAGCTCGTCCTCCATCGATGGGAACGCTAGGGTTGGCATCGGCGAGGGTGTGACCTGGACCGCAGCATCAACGCTGACCATGCTCAGTGGCTCGGCAGTATTAGGGGCCGCACCGGCAACACTCGACATGAGGAACGGCTCCCAGGCCACAATCGTGAAGGACGGCCTGACGTGGGCAACCGTAACCATGCAGGGCGGATCGTCCATGGTGTGGCTGGCCGGTGGCACGATAACCACGCTGACGATGACTACCAGATCCACGCTGGACAAGAGCGGCGACCTGCGAACACTCACGATCACCAATTCCACTATCGACGGCGACACATGCCTAGTCAACGACCCACTCAACGCCATCGTGTGGACGAATGCGACATCAGTCAAGCAGCAGGTAGTCAGCGGACCTTTTAGGTTTACTGGTACAAGAACTGTCAAGGTAACCTAAAAATATACACCTCCCAGCCCCGACGAGCATGGTCATATTTCTCTGGATGAGAAATCGTAACCGCAGACGTGTATCGAAGGGGTGGGAGACCTTATATTCTTGGGCAGGAGGAGATATGAGTATCTATACCGACCTAAAACAGGACACCCCGCGCCTCGTCGTCATGTTCCGACGCGACGGCGACAAAGAGATGTTCCAGTGGGGGATGTTGGGTGAGATGCCGATCCTGACACTGGTCGGTGTCATCGTGCGCGTTCAAGCCGAACTCGCATTCCGTGCCGCCGAGGAGTGCCCCGAGTCTGCGCTGGTAATCGCGTGGGACAAGCAGCACCGCTCGTTCGACTGGTTCGTACACCCGGACATCCCGATGGACTCCCTTGTGGGAATGCTGGAGACTATCAAACCCACAATCGTCAGTACGCACATGGCGAGGCAGATGGCGGCACAGCAGGTCATACTCGGTCCCGATGGTCGCCCCGTAAGGAGATAGTCTTGGACCATATAGTGGTTGATGTTGAGATACAGAAGTGCATTGAGGAGACCCCCGACGGGTGGGACGCCACTGACAAGCTCGGCGTGGCGGTCGCTTGTGTGTGGGAGTACCAGACCCAACGGATGCGCATATACGGGCCGGACGACCTGCCGGCACTGCGGGAGCGCCTACTGGAAGCAGACCGTGTGAGCGGGTTCAACATCTGGAACTTCGACTTCGCGGTGGTGTGGGGAATAAGCAAACGAAACTGGATGACACTCGGTAATAGCCAACCGGCATCCGACGCCCAGGCAATCCGCATGGCCCTGTACTATAAGACCGACGACATGCTACGCCGGATATGGCAAGCGAAGGGTCTAAACCCAGACCAATTTGACCCTAAGACCCACGGCGGGGTCAGACTGGACGTAGTCGCTTCCGCCACCATCGGGGCGTCGGCACCGTGTCCGATCTTCGACGCCCCGAAGTGGTATCAGGCGGGATTGATCCAGAAGGTAGTCAACTACTGCGCCGACAACGTGGCAATGGAGCGCGACCTGACCGACTTCGTAGACCGTTACGGATATGTACTGGTCGGAAGTAAGGATAACCAGGGGTATGCCATACACGGCAACAAGAAACTAAACCTACCTAAGTGGAAAGGCAGTGCGTAATGACCGATCAGCAGATGTCAGGTGAGTTCCAGTCACCAGGAGGCTTCGTTTTCGGGGTACAAGGATTCATGTGGGGTCAACCACAACCGAAGTCCATCACTTTCTTCCTCGACAACACCGCCAAGGTATCCGACCAGCACGGCAGGCCGATAAAGGGGACCGTGGTGGACAACAAGGAGATACTTTTCGCTCAAGGACCACCAAAGAATGATGACCTGCCGGGTGCCCGAGCGAAACTCGCCACGCACGCACAAGTGATAGAGGCACTGACTCAGGAGAGGGTAGATTGGAGGACACTGCCGTATGCGGGGTGGCCGCAGTTGTCCTACAAGGAGTTGATGGACCTGCCGGAACTCCCTCCAACTCCTCTAGAGGAACTCAGAAAAATTCAAGACAAGAAGCTGCGTACTGACGCACTGCGAGCGAGGCGGGAGGTCGACGAGGTCACGGCGAGGGAGATGGCGGAGGTTGAGGCTGAGTAGGGTCGGGGCGATGTATCATCGGTGCCACCGCGTCGATCAACCAGCGCAATCCCGCCGAGACATCTCCTTTTCCCCACATCCGCAGCAGCTTAGCGTGGTGCGATGTTATACGAACATTCTGCCCTATTGTCGGAGGATTGCTACGGGGCCTGCCCGCCCCTTTACGTTTCCCCCCGCGCTTGGATGGCACGTCTCAACCCCTCCATGTCTAGTACGTAAACTGCATTCTTACACTCAGCTGCTTCTTCCTCAGTCATCTCATGTCTTCTCCAGGACTTCGGTTGCATGTTGTATCCACTCTTAATGTTGGCACTGTCGTAGTATTCGATCCAATAATCCTCCAATACCTCACAGTGCTCAGGATTGCACTCTTCTACGACGACCAGCTCGAATGAGTCCTCACCGTATATGCCCCATTCTCTCTGAAGGTGGGTACTATGATGACGACCAGCACGGAGAGCTGCCCTATGAGCACCAAAGCGTACCTTAACCTTTGATACGGTGCTGCCGATATACAGCTTGGTATTCACCTTGTTTCTGATCGCGTAGATACAAGGCATGCATCCCTCCGATTGAAATAAATCCCAACTATCATATCTCGTCTGTTTTGCTATTGCGTCCACCATATCCCGGCTCTACGATTGTGCGTAGCTATACGCTCGTGCATGGGACCACGGGGACACCCGCATGTTGGTAGAAAAAGAAATTATCTCACCCGCGACCTACTGGTACCCGGATGCGAAGACCGGGCTGCCTCGCAAGCTGGTAGTCACACCGGAGCTGACGAAATACTGGCACGACAAGGGCAACGAGATGATCGGCCTCGGCCTGACCGTCCCGGTGCCGTTCGAGCACGACTTCAACTCGCACCCGATGACGCCGAAGGACAACCTGCTGAACAACGCCGGCGAGGTGAAGGAGTACAGACTCAAGAACGACGTCCTGTTCGGCGTCGTGGACGTGCAGGACCCGGACGCCAAGAAGAAGATCGGTCACTCGATCCGGTGGACGAGTCCGTGGATCAACAGCTTCACCGACGGCGACGGGCGGAAGTGGGACAACGTCATCAGTCACCTCGCACTGACTACCCGCCCACGCGTCACCAAGCAGGCACCATTCGGTAGTATTGCCGCAGCACTTTCACTCGCGAGCGAGACGAAGGTTGACCTCTCCGACCAATTCTCCCTTGCGGTTGCCGGGGGAGCCACGGACGGCTTCTCCCTATCTAAGGCTGGACGACTGGTCCAGCGCAAGCGGGACAATAAGTTGTGTCCGCAGTACCCGATAGCGTTCTCGCTGTTCAGCGGCGGAATCAAGCTGGCCGATGACGACATGGTGGCACTGGACGACGACGGCGAGGAGTCGAAACCGAAGCCAAAGAAGAAGGCAAAGCCCAAGCCTGGGGCAGCCGACGAGTCCCAGCAGAATGACGATTTGAGCGATGACGAAAACGATGATGACTCGTCTCTGCTTCCCGACGCCAACCAGCTCGCCGACCAGGCTGGCGACGTGAAGATGGAGGAGCTGCTCTGCGACCTCCTCAACGCCCTAGGGGTGATGATGCCCGACTGTGTCGGGGAGTCCGAGTTCAAGCGTGCACTGTACGAGGCCACCATGGCGAAGATCAAGGAATTAGCCGCCAAGGGCCTGGCGTCCGGCGATGCCAACGCACAGGCCGCCGGGGCCAACACAACCTCACCAGCCGGGCAAGGCCAGGCAAACCCGATCATCCAGCAGGAGCAACAACCCATGTACATGAGCCTTGAAGACATTAACAAGATTCCTGACCTAACGATGAAGAACATTGCACTGTCAATGTACAACGAGAACGTCAGGCTCCGGGGTGAGGTGGACCTCAGTACCAAGACCGCCAACAGCCTCCGGGACTCGAAGCTCAAGGAGGAGAACACCAAGCGAAATAATCGGGTCGCAATGCTCGGCAAGCTGTCACCGCGCGTCAAGGCCGACCTCGACATGATGCTGGCACTACCGTCCATGGCCCTCTCGATGGGCGAGGGCGGTGCGGTGGTGGACCCGATGGAGCACACGCTCGCAGTGCTGGAGAAGGGACTGCAAGACATCCCACGACTCCTGACCGTCGAGTCGTCCGCTTTGTCCATACAAACACAACCGACCGACGGCGAGATGTCTCAAGAGGATATAGACAAGACCGCCGACACCTACGCACGAATGATGGGTTGCCCACCGGAGCGAAAGGCGGGTTAACTATACTTGGTGCAGCCGGAGCGAGGCCGCACGTTGTCCGTAACGCCTTGGTAAGTTCGACTCTTACTATGCACCGTTTAGTCCGCGAGATACACGTTTGGGAGATGTAGACCATGTTAATGAGTGACTCATACGGGATCGTACCAGGGCTAACGACTAGCAGAGAGACATATGAGAACGAGTTTCGCTGGGGTTCGCAGTACCAAGGTGTATTTGCCAACGCACTGATCGACGGTGCGACTGTAGACAGCGGCAACTCGCCGACCTACGAGCTTCGCCCAGGACTGCTGCTTGGGCAGGTCATCTCGACCGGCAAGTACAAGAACTACTCGCCGACTGCGACGGACGGGAGTGAGGTAGCAGCGGGCATCCTGATCGAGGCCCTGCGGATGCAGGACTTCAGTGGGAACAACGTGGACCGCTTCTACGCGGTCCTCGTAGGCGGACCTGTGCAGGGTGCGAAGATCCTCGGACTGGACCTGATGGCCCGCCAGCAGATGAACAATTTTATCTTCGACGACATCTTCCACATCCCCGGCAACCACTGGTTCCCGTGGAAGCGCTTCCAGACGAAGACCGCAGACTACACCGTCGTCGCCAACGACAACTATACACTGTTCGACAACGTCGGTGCGACCGGGACAGTGATATTCACACTACCAGCACTGGCAAATGGGTATCTGTTCGGCTTCCGCACACAAGCAGACTTCAATCTCCAAGTGTCGTCTAACGAGGGTGACAACATGATCACCTTCAACGACGCCAGTGCGGACAGTGTGGCATTCTCGACAAGCGGTGAGAAGATCGGTGGTATGTTCATCATATTCAGCAACCCAGGTGCTACCAAGTGGATCGTGGAGAACGTCAGTGCCGGAGCGAACACGGTGACGGTCGCCACTTAAGTAGAAGCGGGCGGGTAGAGTGTTGATAGCACCCACACCCGCCCTGAGCAACCCAACCTTTACTGGAGGTCGAGATGCCTGTTTCTAATCGTACCAGAAATCTGTCTTTGTCCGCCGATAGAAACAAGAGAAGTCGGGACAAAAAGAGACAAGCAGGACTATGCATTAGGTGTGGAAAGGAATCAATCAAAATTCGGTGCGACGATTGCCGGAAAGCGGTCAACGAAGAGACCAACCGGCGCAGAGCCAAGTTGACACAAGATGGCAGGTGTCCTGGATGTGGTGAACTTAACAGCACAGATAAATATAAGTGCTCTGAGTGCAATGCAAGACAGAAAGAGGTATACAAGAGGCGATATGCAAAGAAGGTTGCAGCAGGAACATGCTCAACTTGCACAGAACCAGCAAAGGGTGGGATGAGATTCTGTGACACATGCTTAGGAAAGATGAAGGAGCAAAGAGATACATGGGATGTTGAAGGTCGATGCAGGATGTGCCGGAAGAATGCTGAACTGAGTACGGTGTCTCTTAGAAGAGGTGAGGAGCGTGGAGGATATTGCAAGACGTGTTGGTTAAGACTTGCTGCACAAAGACACCTCGGGTCGATAAAGAGGTGGAAAGAACTGGTCGATAAGTTGGACATGTGTGGGTGGAGATGCCCATATACCGGGGAGCAGTTGATAGTCGGTGTCAATCTATCCTTCGACCACATGGACCCTGTGAGTAGATTTCCTGAGAAGAAGCACGACATCAACAATATTGAACCAGTGACGTGGCAAGTCAACATGATGAAGAGCGACCTAACTAAGATGGAGTTCTTGGATATGGTCGATAAGATCAGAACACACACAATGATAGAGGAGATACGCAGATGACGGTCAGTCTCCACAGCTTACTTACGCCGCAGGTTATACTTAAGGCAGTTTCTCGGATCAGGAAGTTCCAAGGAAGATTAGGCAGATGGGTAGGCTTCCAGCCGAACCGATACACCCCGGACACAGTATCGCTGGACGGACCCAAT
>ERZ1292637.1004-Hain-H14-01um-R3-1004-length-13204-cov-6_pt1 | contig 13204 bp, 21 predicted proteins | sample MGYA00564405_ERZ1292637 | MGnify/ENA primary metagenome ERZ1292637 (study PRJEB36523, sample SAMEA6512645) | groundwater metagenome | collected 2019-01-09 | study: AquaDiva: Metagenomics assemblies of 32 groundwater samples | reverse complement strand
CCAGCAGCGTGTCGCCCCGCGCGTGCAGCGTGTCGCCCTGCGCGTGCAGCGTGTTGCCCCGCGCGTGCAGCGTGTCGCCCCGCGCGTGCAGTTTCAGGCGCATACCCCATTTGATCTTGAGGGAGATTTTCAAGGCTTGTCCTTTCGCAGTACTGCGAGTATTTCACGCAGCGCCGCGGTGATCGAGTTCAGGCCGTCGCCCAGGTACAGCACGCCAGCCACAACCAGGAACGTCAGCCAGCCGAGGTCGAAGAAGGTCATTTTCCGCCCCGCGCCGCCGCAAGGATCGGCTCCAGTTCCGCGAGCGCCTTCGCCGGCACCGGGTAATCGGGCACCTTCGGGCGCTCATTCGCCAGCACGATCGCCGCGCGCGCAGCCATGTCCTTCGCGCCCGCCTTGCAGCAACGCTCGATAATCTCCCAGGCCGCCGACCATCGCTTCTCGGTCAGGTTCGATACGGTTGCAGCCGCCACCGACGACAGGATGGCGAAAGCCTTGTCGCCACGCTTCGGTAACTCGAAACGAGAAGGGTTCGCAAGTAGCGCCTCGGGGTCAGGCAGGTCGAGTTCGCGTTCCCAGACCAGGTATTCGTGCGCTGCAGCATCGCCCACGGCGCCGCCGGCCAGCGGCAGGCGAACGTCCTCGGGTGCTCCAATGGCCTTGGCAGCCGCCAGGACGCGCGCCAGTGCGTCCCAGGACCGGGGGCTTGGCCACCCCCTTGATGCCTTGCCCGCATCGCTGGGCACGACCAGGAGCAGTTGCGGGCGGGCTTTGATGAAGCTCGCAACCTTCGCGCGCTCGGTCGGAATGTGGGAAAGCCAGCTTGCCGGCAGGGTCAAGGGCTCGGGGTCCGGCCAGCCGCCCAGCATCCCGTTGACGTAGGCCGATGCGTCCGCGCCGGTCTCGATGTGCAGGAATCGGTTCGCAAGCGGTGCGGCAAGATCCCAGCCGCCGGTGGCCTGCTCGGGCGGATTGGCCAGGCCCACCATCGCCACGGTGTCTGGCAGCTTCAGGCGCCCGACGTGATGCTCGTGGATGATGCGCAGCACCGCACCCTGGATCAAGGGCGGGGAGTTCGAGAGTTCATCGAAGATCGCCAAACCACGGCCGACCTCCGAAAGCTCGAGCGCCCAATCGGGCGGCAGGGTCAGCGTGCGGTCGCCGTCCCGGACCATCAGGCCCAGAAAATCCATCGGCTCGCGCAGGGATGCGATCAGGACCTCCGTGTGGCGCTTGGTCGCGCGCCCGTAGGCCGTGGTGCGCGCGGTCTTGCCGATGCCGGGGGCGCCCCACCACAGGACCGGGATGCCGGCTTCGATGGCGATGCAGACGGCTTGGAACTGGTGTCGGTCGCTCATGCGTAGGCCGTCCAATGGCTTTCTGCGAAAATCGGCTTGCCCTCGATCACGGTCAACGGCTTGATGCGGTAGGCGCGGCAGTACGAGGCAATACGGATGCACGGCTCGTCGTTGCCCGCGCTCTGAATCTTGAAGCGGCGAGAGGCCTTCGCCTTGCGCGGGTAGCGCCCATGTTCGGCCTTGTACGCTTCGCCGGCTGGCGAATAGTCCGCTTCGGTCGCCCACAGCCCGGGTGCAGGGACGCATTTGCCTTGCAGCCAAGCCGTATCCTCGGATTGCTGCCCGATCTCCCGGACTTCGGCGAAGTGCTGGCCGATCAATTCAACGATCTGGTAATAGTCGATGTTCGTTTGATCATAGCCCCACGAGGCGCGGAAGATGTCGCCCACCTTGCAATCGTGCCTGAACGCCTTGACCTCGGCGCTCGTTTTCGCCTTGCGTTCCTTGTGCGCTTCGATGCTGGCGAAGAACTGCGCGGCGTGCTGCTCGCGCTGCTCTGCGGTGCGGAAGCGGTGATGCCATTCCGAGCGGCCAGCGGTGCCGCGAAAACCAAGCGCGTAAAGCGCATCAGCCCGCGTGTAGGTGTAGATCTCGCCCGCCTCAGTGCTGCGCGGGTCAAGCGTTGATTCCTTCGGGATCATTACGGCGCGGTAGGCTGCGCGCTTTTCTGCTGTGTCTAATTTCATTTGTGCTTCTCCAAGGTTGAATTGCCCTGCGTATTTCGGAGCGCCTCCGCGCTCGAAAATGTACAGGTCAGAGATAATCCCGCAGCACGAAGCCGATGAAGATCAGCACGCACAGCAACAGCACGCACTGATCGGGCGAGAGGATGACGAAGGGATCATCGGGCTGGTAGTCCTTGAGGTCGTCGGGAAGGTTCACGGATTTACCTTCGGGCTGGCGAGCGCGGCGCGGCGCAACGTGTTATTGACCGCAAGTAAACGCCGCATCAAATCCGGCACGGTCTGGTCATGCGCCTGCTGACCGCTTGACGGCAGGATCGTGTACAAGCGAGCATCTTCCAGCGCGCTCCTGAGTTGCAGCACCTCGGCACGCAGGCGCTTGCACTCGGCGAGAAGGGTGTAGCGATCATTACGCAGTTCGCTCCATGCGCCGTGATGCTCAAACCGCACGAGGTCCAGCGGCTTGGTGGTCATGTTGCAATCCCCTCAGATGGTTAAGTTGATCGAATTGCAATACCTATATATCACTGACAGGCATATATTGCAATAGTTTCACAACACCTACGCAAAATAAATAGTGACGGGAATTTGACAGCCGGCGCCGAGCGTGCGCAGGATGCGGGCCCATGCGGTGCGGGTAAGGGAGAGGTCGGCAGTGCTTGAACATCTCGAGCGAATATCAGAGGGCGATTGTGCGCTTGCCGTCGGGATTGCGCTGCATGATCGACTGCCGGATCAGTACGTGCTCAAGGCCCAGGTCAAGCTGATGCGCGGATTCAACGGCTCCAAGCGCGGCGCCCGGCTGGACATGGCGGTCCTCGACAAGCGCGACGGCCGCATCGTGCTCGTGATCGAAACCAAGCGGAGCCCGGGCTCGACCGCCACGGCCCAGGGCGAGCGCTACAGCCGCATGGCCGGCGCCCGGGTGCTGTACCTGCGAGGACTCGGGGCTTGCGCTGGCTGCCTGTCGGCGGTACTCTCGGCCCTGCCGCCGGGGTAAACTGTGCGGCGGGGGTATGGGGGCGGTGTGGATTGTAGATTCAGGCGTGCCAGGATTGCGCTAGCGACGCGCACGAGATCGAGCTGATACCGGAGCATTGGCAGAATCAGCGCAGCCCACAGCGAATAGGTGTCGGATTCTCGACAGTGATGAGAGTTCGACAGGTGGTACGGGTCGGTCCAGCGTGGACGCGAAATAAAGTGACAATTTTGGTCATGTATGTGACAGTTTTGGTCACATTCGCAGGCGCGGCGCAGGTCCGGCAGCAGGTAGCGGTAGCAATGGTCGGGTCGGAATAGTCAATGCAATCAATGGCACGTTTTAAGCTGCACTTGCGTAATGGCGCAGGTATCGGCTCCAAGCCATTGATCGCGCAAGGATCCGACGCCACTAGATAGCACAATGACCATTCTGTAAAGGAAGCGCCGCAACATTAGCATCCGGCACCGGTTCCACCTCGACCTGGGCGCCGACGCTCACCTCGTCGCTGGCCTGGTGGTCCAGGTGTCAGGGCTCGGGCTCGGTCGGTGGTGCTGGTGCGCTACGCCTCGCAGTAGCAGCGATCGTCTGCGATCGCCGGCCGCGGCGCGCATCCAGATCCGTGAGGGCGAATCGGCGCACCCCCGCCTGGGCTTCCGGATTTCTAGGGTGTCAGTTTCCCAGGAATTTACCAATGGCCTCAGTGTCGCCCCGTCCCTTCTTCTGCAGGCGTAGGATGCACACGTGAGTGAGCGCGGCTGGTCGTCAACTTCGCCGACGGACTTGTTTTTCAATGACCGTGACGGGAATCTGTTTGGGATCGTGTGGCTTGGCGAGCGCGGCGTGGTCGGACTGGTGCTGTACTGCGAAGGCACGACGGCATGGCAGGCGCCTTCGATGGAAGCAGCGCGGGCGTGGGTCGAAGCACAGGAAGAGTATCAACGGCTCGACGCCCTGGCCTGATTCCTGCCCGGGGGATTTTCCCAAGGCGCCTCAGTGTTGACCGATCACTGTATTTGTAGAACAATGTTTCATGCGCCAGAAAATTTGCTCGCGATGTGGTGGCCTGAACGAACGCCTGCCGCAGCGGTATTGCCACGAGTGCCACGCGGCGTACCAGCGCAAGATGCGACCGCTCTACAGCGAACTCACGCCGGAGCAGAAAAAACGCGCGAACGGCAGCGCGAAAGCGAACACGTACAAGAGACGCGGCAAGTTGGTGCCAAAGCCGTGCGAGAACTGCGGCGCGACCAAGAACATTCAGATGCACCACGAGGACTACGACAAGCCGCTCGACGTGCGCTGGTTTTGCGCACCGTGCCATCGGGCGTGGCACAAAGGACTGCACGAAAATTACGCGAGGGTGGTGGCGTGAAGTGGTCGCCCTACGTTATCCAGACCGCTGACGGTGTGAAGCGTGGTGAACAATGGCGCTTGCTGCGCACGGATTTCGACGAACACCTTGCTACGGTCACGAAAGGTGATTACCTGCCAATAATCGGCAATCGCGTCTATCAAGCCGAGGTGATCGTGCCGACCGGCATGATGTTCAAATTCGATACAGGCACGCGCAAGGCCGCAGAACTTTTCCCGTCAATGCGCGAAGCCCAACTGTGGTGCGAGCGCGAGGTTAGGCTGATGGAAGTGGGGGAACTAGCTTGAAAGATCACGCCGTCTTTGGCCGTGGCTGGCAGGTTACGGCACCTGGCGGAATTTTCATCCGCCATCGGCTGAAGTTCGATCCGGTGAGCAACGTTCCGGGCTCCGGGCGCAGGTTGACCAAGGACGAACCACCGTGGCTGCTCTCGCGCAGCTTCGTCCATGGCGGCCGGAAGTGGTTCTGGACGCTCGACGAAGCGATGGTCTGGGCAGTAAACGAGTTGGCGTTGCGTGAAACGAAGGAGCTGCAGTGACCCATCCCCCGTCAGGCCCCTGCTCGATGTGCGCCCACTTCTCGATGGAGGATATCGCTCCGAAACTGCGCGCCGGGGGATGGGGCGTGTGCGCGCTGGGATCCGACATCGCCGGCCATTACCAGAGTCAGGCGGCGGCGTGCCAGTTCGAGCCCTCGAAGTTCAGGGGCCAGCCGGTGGTCGAGGGCGACGGTCGAAGCCAGCCCTCGCCGTGCGACTTGCCCGAGGAGATTGACTTTGGCTGAACCCCACATTCCGAACCCGACGCTCAAGCAGCGCACCGCCTACGATCTGCGGGCCAAGGGCTTGACCTGGGAGGCGATCGGCGCCCAGATGGGGTGCGTGTCCCAGACCGCGCGCAATCACGTCCTGGGGGCCGTCAAGCGAGGCCTGCAGCCCATCCTCTCGGAGAAGATGTTCGTGCGCAGGCTCTCGCCAAACGCAGGCGAGCCGCGCCGGGTCGAGCGGATGAAAGATGGCGAGGGGATGTTCGAGGCCGACAAACGCGAGGGCGCGATGCCAGCCTTCGACCCCACGACGTTCGTCGAGATGGCCGCTTCGGCCGGAATCCCGCCGCGCATCGCCCAAGCGCTCGCGCGCAGGATTGCCGCGGCATACGGAGGCGTCAAGGGGATGATCAAAAAACTGACGCTGGCCGAACAGGTCACGGCAACGGAGGCCGCTGCGCAACTTGTCCTTTCCTACATCGACGAAGTTTCAATCGAGGGGGCGGGCTTGAAAGACAAAGCCATCGCCTACGGCGTGCTCGTGGACAAGGGACTTTTACTCGGCGGGAAGCCGACGCAGATATACGACTTCAATTTGCGCGCGAAGCTCGAAGTTCTGATGCCGCAAATGCTCGCCGAGGCCCGCAGAAGGGGTATCGTGATGGATGGCACATTCACTAAAGTATCGGAGACTGAAAATGACGATCGCCAACCCGCTCGGCTCGATGCCCCTGCAGCAACCGAAAACGGAAACGGGAATTCCTGACTACCTACTCAAGTCGGTGATGGCGACATCGGGCACGATTACGTCGAATACTATGAATGATCCGTCGAACTGGAATGTCGCAACCGGTCCGTTAACCAGTGGCCAATCACTGACGGCCGAGAATCTTAACCAAAATACGCTGACGGTAAGTTGCGGAAATTGGTCGGCAACCGTTCGCAACCAGCCGAACTGGTTGCAACGAATCCTCTGGCGCGCCCTGGGCGTCACTTGGCGCGATCTGCGGCCCGAGCGCTCGATGGACGAGTTGCGGAGATTGAAATAGTGTAAAGTAGTGTACCACTAACTTGAAAGGGGTAGACCACATGAAAATTACACGCAATGCGTTCGCCAAGGTAATCGAAGGGCTGCTCGAATCCGGCGCCCGCTCCGCGACCGTCTATCTAAGCCCTGTGCAGCGCGTCACCGCGACGCATATCCATAAGCCATCGGCGCGCAACCGGCATACCACAATTGCCGTGACCTACGGGCAATTGAATTGGGCTGGGCGCGAATTCGTTCGGCTGTGCAAGAAGGCCAAGGTACCGTTCCCGGTGCGCAAGGTGCAGTTGCGCTGGTGGCCGAAAAAGCGCGCGAAGAAGAAGTGAAATGTCCGTCTCGTTTCGGGTGCGCTTGCGCAAGCAGCGCTGGACTTCCGAACACGTCGCGAAATGCGTCATGCGCTCGCGCCTTGCCGCGCAGCGCGACAGGCCGCAGGCACTCTACTGCTACGAGTGCAAGGAATGCGGCGGCTGGCATCTCACACGGATGAAACAGCCTGATGGATAACCGTCCACCGACAAAAGTAGCGCCGTGGACCGGCGATCCTCTTGGCGACGTTTTGAACGCGCACGCGATACCGGCGGACCACGGAATGTGCCTGCTATGCTTCGGCGTGAAGAAAATCGGCTCAACAGGCGGCGTTCCGTGGGGCAGGCTGATCTACAAGATGTGCCCTCTGTGCAAAGGCACCGGCATCCAAACTCCAGAACTCGTGTGGAATTACAAGCGCGGCGAGAACGCGCTCGACCAGTTGCAGGCGCTCGCGTGACCGAAGACTCCCCAGACCTCGCCACGCTCTCCGACGACGACTTCAAGGTGAAGTTGGGCGAGTTGCTCACGCTTGCGCAGAATGAGAGGCAAGCCAATCAACTCCTGGCGTATCAACCCGTGTCGGCAACCGGCCTCGCCATTCACGAATCGAAAGCGCGGGTGCTTGGCCTGGGCGGTGGCAACCGCTCATCGAAGACGACGACGATGCTCGTGGAAATAGTCATGTGCATGACCGGCGTCTTCCCGGATTCCCTCAAGCACCTCGCGCGCGAGAAGTTCCGTGGGCCGATCAACTGCAGGCTCGTGCTCGAATCCCTAACGACCACGCTTTATCCTACGATCCTGCCGAAACTCCAATACTTCAAGTGGACCGGCATCGACCGGCCGGGCGGTGAGCGCGGGCATTGGGGCTGGATTCCGAAGTGGTGCTTGATCGAAGGCTCGTGGGAAAAGTCCTGGACCGACAAGCTGCGCACGTTGAGAGTCCTGTGCCGCGACCCGGAAGATCTAGAGCACGTGGTGGGCGAATCCACGCTGCAGATCATGTCGAAAGATCAAGACCCGAGTGACTTCGCATCGGGTGAATTCCACATCGTCGGACACGACGAACCGCCGACCCTCGCGATCTGGCGCGAAGACGAAGCGCGCGTGATGTCGGTCAACGGGCGGATGATCATGGCGATGACCTGGCCCGATGACCCGGCGATTCCGGTTGACTGGATTTTCGATGAAGTCTACGAGCCCGGCATGGCGAAGGAACGCGACATCGAATGGTTCAACATCTACACGACCGACAACCGTAACCTCGATCAATCGGCGATCGCCGCGCGTGCCGCTGGCTGGTCAACCGAAACGAGGAACGTGCGCCTGTACGGCCAGCCGATCAGGTTCTCGAACAGGGTGCATCCGCTATTCACGGACAACACGAGCTACTTCTGCTTTACCTGCGGCAAGACCTGCATCGCCAAGGTGAACGAACAGGCGCGCGCCGAGGAACGGCTGTCCTGCGAAACCTGCGGATCAATCCAGGTTTGCGAGTTTAATCACGTCAAGGAGTTCGAGGCAACGGACAAATGGCCGACGGTGTGGCTTCTTGACCCCCATCCTCGCCGGCCACATATTTACCTTTGGGCAATGTGCGATCCGAGCGATGACTGGTGGATTGTCGCCGACGGCGCGTGCGAGGGCGATCCAACCGAAACGAAAAAAGATGTTGACCGCATCGAGCGCGGCCTGATGTTGAACGTCGTGCATCGCGTTGTCGATCCGAACATGGCGTTGTCGCCTGCATCGTCGAAACGCGGCGTAAACTGGCGCGATGAGTTCAACGACGCCGGGCTGGTGTGCTCACTCGCCGATGATTCGCATGTTGGCCGCGAGAGATTGAATCAGTTTCTCAAGCCGGATTCTGGAAGGTGGCAGCCGCGCATCCACGTCCACCAGCGCTGCAAAGCTACGATCTTCGGGATCAAGAGATTCGTGTGGCAGGATCGTAAGCTCGGAAGCGAGCGAGCATTGCTGCAAATTCCGAAAGATAAAAATGATGACGAGGTAAATTTGTTGAAGTACCTGATGAACGAGTCCCTCACATTCGCCTCGCTTACTGGCATGTGGCAAACTTATAAACGCCCCGGGAGGCGCGGTGCTTACTAACAGCGAAATGTACTTCCTCGCCTCGTACGCGAAGCTCAACGTGCTGCGCCTCGAATCGCAAACCTGCTGGCTGGTGTTCGACAATCTCACCGCCGAACTGCGTGGCCGCATCCCGGATTCGATGACGTTGCGCGAGGCGGCGGCGCGGCTTGCCGAGATCGCTGGCGAAATGGGTTCGCTGTATGCCCTGCGCGACGAAGCCAAAGTTGCCAGTCCGGGCGGAAAGGCGTAGCGTCCGCGCGATGGATACCATCAACCACGAATGGGAATTTCCGCACAATGCGGCGCTCCCACGGTACGAAGAAACATTCCGCCTTCTTCAGCAGCAAATGGCTGACATCGTTGCGATGACTCCGATGCATTTCGGAGTGTTGCCACGCGACGAAATGCAGGATCTCTTCGACCTTGCCGACGAGGCGCGCGATGTCACTTGAGCGCGTAGTAATCGAAGGCGATAGCGACATGATTACGGTCACGCCGGCTGGTGTGGTGATGCGTCGCGGGAGATCATTCGCCACACTTCAGGATGCGTTCGACATCGCGCAAGACGAAATGACGCCGCTCTACGATCTGCTGGAGGAAGCCAATGGCCGAAGCCAAACGCAAGCGCCCGCGTAGTTCCTCCGTCACCGCCGACAAGACGCTGGTCGCCCAGCGCGTCGTCGAGTTCTACACCAAAGACATCCAGGACCGCGCCTACGATATCGAGGCCCGGCTGCAGCGGTACGCCAAGATGAGGATGTGGAAGGAACCGAAGATTTGGCCGTGGTCGGACGCCTCGAACGCCGCGGTGCCAGACATCATGACCGCCCAGCTTCGCATGGAAGACACCCTGCACAACGCCGTCATGAGCCAGCGTCCGGCGGTCGTCTCGAAAGCCTTCCAGAAGGCGAACAAGGACAAGTCGGCGGTCGTCGATAACCTGCTCGACTACCAATTTTTCGTCGAAGCCAAGGGCGAGAAAGTCATCGGCGAAATGGCCTCGGCGTTTGTTGGCGATGGCGTCGTCACCGTGTTCGTGCCGTGGGTCCGTGAGGAGCGCGAGATCCACGAAGTCAAAGTGCTCGACAAGATCCCGGACGATTCGCCGCCAGGAGAATACTTCGCGCTGCAACTGATGAAGATTTACCCGAAAGCGCAGATCGTCAATCTGGACGAAGAGGGCTGGCGCTGGCGCGTGATGATCGACGCCGATGAAGTCTTCGTCGTGGACTTCTACACGCTGCCCGATGGCAAGGTTGAGATGGACGCGGCCAAGGTGGTGGCCGTTTTCGATGGCCCGCGACCGATCGTGGACGACTATGAGGACATCCTGCACAACGCGCGCGCGGCGAACCTGCAGATACCCTCACCCTCGAATCCGAAGGGCTCGGCGCACGTCATCCGCGTCGATTACCCGACGCTGGACGAAATCAAGCGGCTGGTGAAATCCGGCTACTACGATATGCTGGACAAAGACGGTTTGGAGAAGTTGGGCCTTGCGCGCGAGGATACGAGCGAGAACCAGGCCGAGGAGGAGCAAAAGGACGTGATGGGCGGCAAGGCGTACCAGGGCGAAGTGGCAACCGTCACCGGTGCCGACAAGGATTCCAAGCTGGCCGGGCGGCAGGTCAACGACCACAAGGTGCTCACGCGCCTGATGTGCTTCGACATCTACGACATCGACGGCGACGGCGTGAACGAGGACGTGATCTGGTGGGTCATCAAGGAAGAAAAACTGCTGCTACGTGCCCGCGAACTCACGCAGGTCTTCCCGGCCAATCCGCCGCGGCGCCCGTTCGCCGAGGGGCAATTCCTCGAGGTGCGCGGCCGGCGCTCCGGCATTGGCCTGCCGGAAATGATGGAGGGGCTGCACGATCTGCTGGACATCATCGTGAACCAGACCATCGACGGCGGGACGATCACGCTCCTGCCGCCGGGCTTTTACCGCCCGACCTCGAACATGGTGCCGGCGGTGATGAACTACCAGCCTGGTGAACTTATCCCGTTGTCCGATCCGAAAAACGATGTCCACTTCCCGATGCCATCGCAGCAGGGCGTGAACTTCGGCTTCAACATGCTCTCGGTGCTCAACCAAATGGAGGAGAAATTGACCACCGTGGGCGACCTGCAGCTCGGGCGCGTGCCGCAGGGAAAGGCGTCAGCGCTCCGAACCGTGCGCGGCATGCAGACCATCATGCAGCAGGGCGACGCGAGACCAGAGCGCATCCTGCGGCGTTTTTTCATGTGCCTGACCGAGGTCTACGCCCAGATGCACGAGTTGAACCAGGCGTTTCTGCCCAAGGGCAAGCAGTACCGTGTCGCCGGCATGGTCAGGCCGGGCGAAGACCCCTACCGCTCGATCGAGGATCCGGCAATGGTGCAGGGCCGCTTCCAGTTCGACTTCATCGCCAACGCCATGAATACCTCCAAGGAGGCGCTGCAGGCCGCGCTGCAGGAGTTGGCCGCGATGTACGTCACCCCGATCATGATTCAGTTGGGGATCACCCAGGCCGACGGCATCTACCAGCTCGCGCGCGACTACGGCAAGTCGTGGGGCCAGGATCCCGACCGCTACCTCACACCCCCTTCGCCAGAAGCGATGCTGCCGAAGATGCTTGCCGAGGAGGTCATTTCGGCGATCATGGCCGGCGACCTGCCGGAAGTGCAGCCGCTCGAGGCGCCCGAGGAGCACATGGCGAAGCTCATGGACTTCGCCGGCAAGCCTGAATTCGGCCTCCTGACGCCCGGCCAGGTAGACACATTCAAAGTTTACCTGAAGACTCTGCAGGGCCATATTGCGGAGCAGCAAAAGCGCATGGCGCTGATGGCCGCGGCGGGTGCCGGCGGCCAAGGTGTCGGGCAAGAAGGCGTGCCGGGGCCAGCGCCAGGGCCGCAAGCACCCGGACAGCCGACAATGCTCGGCAAGGGTGAACTGGCAGATGAGACGATGACGACCGCTGGCGGCGGTGGGAATCCGGGGGCGGGGATGCAATGAAACGAATCAAACGCATGAGAACGACTATCAAGGAGCGGGCTGGTTTCGACGCCGGCCTTGTTTGGGGGAAACTTCAGATCGCCTCTGAGGCGCTTGATGCTTTGGGTTTAGGTGGTCTGAGCGATGATCAAATGGGATGTTGACCAATGACGACCAGCCTGGACGAATTCCGCAATCGCGCGCGGCCCGCCTCGCGTGACCGCCTACCCGAGTTCAAGGCCGCCGTGCAGGAGTCCGTGCGCGCCGCCGCGCTGACCGGGCACCAGGCCTGGGACTGGTATCTCAGGCACCTGGAGGCCAACATCAAAGCGACCGAGCGCCTGATCGAAGTCAAGCGCACGCAGGCCGCCGCGCTGGTGCTGCTCGATGAGCCCAAGGCGAAGGCTGCCGCGGTCATGGTAACGGCGCTCGAAGCCAGGCGCGACACCCTCACCGAGTTGATCGTGCTGCCGAAGTGGATTATCGAGAATGGCGAGGCCGCGAAGAAACTCGTTGCGGAGCTCGAAGCATCGGTATAAGATTCAATTTCGCGGTGCGCAGGCTTAGATCCTCCTCCCTGCCTGCGCGCTTGCCGGTGCCGACTCCAAGCGGCGCCGGCCTTCGGAGCCCGGTTCAGTTCCCCTGACCGGGCTCCTTCTTTTTGTCGAAATCTCGTCATGTGCCAAATTTCGTCAGTGTCGAAAACTTGACATCTTCAGGAACCACGCGAATACTCTGCGCCAGTTCGGTCGAGCAACTCGGTGCGTCGACGGCACCGTCACCATCGCGGAGTGGCGCGGATTTATGAGCGAAGAAGACGGCAAGAGCGGGACGGAAGCTCCTCCTGGCAGTGGTAACGAAGGGTCGGACAAGGGTGATGGCGGATGGAAGCCCCCCTCGGACGGTTCCTGGTTGCCGAAGGTCAGAGTCGATGAGATGGTCAACACGGCAAGGAGCTCGGAGGCGACCGCGCTGGCGGAAGCCGCAAGGTTGCGGGCCGAGAACGAAACCATGAAGACGGCAAAGGCGAAGGCCGATGAGGTCAAGCCGATCAGCCGGGCCGAGTTGAAGCAGCTTGTCGAGGACGGCAAGATCACGCAGGAAGCAGCGGACGCGCATTGGGACAAGCAGGTTCTCGAATCTGCCAAATCCGAGGCGAGGAAAGAAGCCCGCGGCGAAGTCGAAGGGCATCAGCGCGAGCAGACGGTGAACGCCCAGCTCGCGGAGTTTAAGCTGCTGGTTCCGGCGGCATGGACAGTAGGCGCAAAAGAACGCGCCAAGGCCGAACGAGAATTCGCAGCCCTCCGCGCGATTGGATTCCCCGACAACAAGGTGACGGAAGTCGCCGCTTTGCGAGCCGCCTTTGGCGACCCTGAAGTGATCCGGGCAGCGAGGAGCACGGGCAAGAACGGTCCAGGCGAGACGTTTGACGAAGTTGGCGGTGGCGAGCGCGGCGAAAGCGGCGCCCTGAACGCGGATGGCAAGCCCAAGGGGCTCACCGCACGCGAAGACGCCCACTACCAGAAGCTCGTCAACATGGGCAATATGACCTGGAAGCAAGTCACCGAGGAACGGAAGTTCGCCAAGGCAAAGCAGGCGTAGCTTGGGCGTGGAAATAC
>ERZ1292637.401-Hain-H14-01um-R3-401-length-26685-cov-6_pt1 | contig 13230 bp, 26 predicted proteins | sample MGYA00564405_ERZ1292637 | MGnify/ENA primary metagenome ERZ1292637 (study PRJEB36523, sample SAMEA6512645) | groundwater metagenome | collected 2019-01-09 | study: AquaDiva: Metagenomics assemblies of 32 groundwater samples | reverse complement strand
GCCCGGGCCGCGCGGGACGCCGATCGCGTGCAAGCGCTGGCCACACTATTTGAACTCTTCATGCGGGCCGAGCGTGAGACCGGACCGACGGAGCAGGAACGCCAGGGCTGGCTCGACTTGGCGCGCCGCGCCTACGCCGAAAGTCGGCAGAACGGGGCCCTCGATCGCGCCTGTGCCATCGGCTATCGGGCGGCTTGTGCCATCTGGGAAACGAGGCACGCGACCGGCGCCGCGCCGCACGGTTTCGTCCGTGAGCTCTGTGACGAGTACGAACGCGTCCGGCAAATGCACCTGGGCGGCGGGGACGGGTTATGACGGAGCCCACTCTCCCCATCGCATGGGTCGTGCGTCGGCTCGCCGGCGGTCTTATCGCGGCGGCGATCGCCTGGATCGGGTGGCGCGCCCTCTGGCGCTGGATTCACGCGGGCGCGACCGATGCGAAGATCGATGGCTTGATCGCGGCGAATCGACCACGCCTATGCGATCCGACGTGGCAGGGCACCGACTGGAGCAAGGTCGAGCGGGCGGGCCGCGCGCGCTGGCGCGAAGTCCTCCGGGCGCAACTGCGGCCTGACGCGAAGGCGCGTGAGCGGAACGCCTCGACAAACGTGCGACCGTTTCAGGAGCGACGCTAGGTGATCGAACTATGAATCCTGAATTCGTGCTGCGCTTCGGCACCGCCGTGGTCTATTTGGTCATCATCAGCCTTGCCGCTGGGGCACTCTTGGCCGCCCTCGATGCGTGGTTGAAAGGGCCGCGGCGATGACCCTCCAGGGCGTCATCGTGCGACTCGTCTTGGACCGGCTGACCGGCCAATCCCGTGGCTTCGGGTTCGTCAAGGGGGATGACGGCCTCGACTATTTTCTGCATCGTTCGGGTCTCGAGCAGACAACGGTCTCGTGGGCGGAGCTCCGCGAAGGCCAGCGCGTCGAGTTCACGCCGATCGACGGCGCACCAGGAAAAGGGCCACGAGCGATTGAAACGAGGATTCTATGACTGCAGATCAATGGCAATTGATAAAACACGCGCCCCGTGATGGTTCGCGGTTTCTCGCGTGGACCATCGGACGCGGCTGGGGCGCTGCCGGGCCTACCTATCTGGTGGAAATTGCGCGGTGGTCTGGGAATTACTTCGCGAGCACGAGCGGGGCCACGCCGACCCATTGGATGCCCTTACCCGCGCCGCCCGTGACTGAGCAATCCGCACCGACAGGGGGATAGATGCAGCAAGGAATCCGACTGATCCTCGCCGTCGGCGTGCTTCTCCTGCCCTGCTGCGGCTGCATTCAAGGAGCGTCGTATCCGCTGCCGACCGCGCCGAGCATTCCGGCTCGATGCACGGTGACGCCCTGCCCGCCTGAAGCGCCCGCTCCCGGTCCGATTGTCCTTCTGTCGGTCAATCTGACGCATACGACGGCGCCGTGGGCCGTGCCGTTCGTCGGCGAACGGATCAGGTTCCGTGTCGAACTCATGAGCGAACCGGAATCCGTGACGATCGCGCGCGTGCGATGGGACTTCGGCGACGGCCACGTCGAAATCGAAGACTGGCCGAGCATGAAACAGAGCGCCCGCGCGGAGCACCGGTGGACGGCGGCGGGGTGGACGACGATCGCGGCGCGTGTCGAGGCGAACGATGGGCGCGTTCGCGAACCGCAGATCGAACTTCACATCAAACCGGCGCCCTGCGAGTGCCCGATCCCGTGAGGCCGAATGTCAGATGAATCCTGCATCTTCGTGTACGCCGATGGGACGGTCGGGCTTCGGGCCCTGTCGCCATCCATGCTGAAGTTAGCAACGTACCGAGAACCTCGATGGAAAACGCTGAGCCGACGCGTCGGCGAATACGAATTCATGCCGGGCGCCTGTGCCTTCGCCCTCGAGGAAGCCTACGACGAATATCTGCGCTGTGGTCGAATGTTCGATGGGCGGCCCGTGCTCTGCGCGCCGCCGTACCGCCTCTTCCAAGCGTGGTTCACCGCCGTCGGCCCAGTGGATCTCGAGGAAGAACGCAAGCTTCTGAGCTACATCCGAGATTCGATCTACGTCTTCATCCGGGATCGTTTTCCAGCGTTCGTCAAACTCGACGAGTGGGTCGGCGAGGTTCCCTTTGACGAAACCGATCCCGATCTTAATGCGACGCAGCTCATCAAACGCGGCGCCCGTGTCTTGATCGCGGCCAAACCATCGGAGGATCGGAACTCCGATGCGGATTAATGAGAAGCTCGGGCTGCGCCAGGAACGGCAGCCGCATCTCAATTTTTGAAGCGGCCCCATGAAACGCAACCATCGCCAAATCGTCAGTTCATGGGTGGATTCTATTCGCAACGCTATTCGCGTCGGAGATGCTGATGCTGCCTATCGGCTCACGAGAGCCTTGATCGGACGGCTTCGCGAATTAGGCTTGGAGTTTTTTCTTGACAGTCACCGTGGGCGGGAGTAGAACAGGGGCACTCTTGAGGTTGGGAATGTCCTCAAGGGCAAGACTCGGCGTGAGATGCACACGCGAAGCCAGGGCGGCGGTTCCCGCTGCCCCTCGCCCGCCATTGTCATCCACCCGCGGATCTTCCGTCAACTTCCTGGTCCATCATCGGACGGGTAAACCACCTGGGATGATGGCTCGCTGCGCGCAAGCCAGCCACCAGGACGAGAGCAAAGCTGGCAGCCTGGACCCAGATGGTCAGAGGGCGCTCTGGACGGCGTGCGATGCCGACGAGAGTCTGACCTGCCGACGCCGGATCGTGATCCCGAAGCGTCGGGCTCGCGATGCGGCCGGGCTCCGAGGGCTGAAGCATCTCCGAGTAGTGGGTGCCCCCTTCATGGGGACCCTCTGCTCGTTTGCGGACCGAGCAACCGTGAGCTGATATCTGAAAATGCGATTGCTTCCAGCTATTGCTTCATGGCTAAGATCCTGATCGCGAAGCAGACGTGGACGAAGCTACGCACCGCCTTAGGCGATCTTGGATCGGATCTTGACTTCGCTCGTGACTTTATCGGGGACGAAGCCTTTCTCACGCTCGCCCATCAATTCTCGGCTGGCGAGGTTATCGTGGCCTGTGGAATCCAAGACGCTGCGGCGACGGTCGGCCTGACCTTACGAACGGCCCCAAATGCGCGCGATCAGCAATTGACCGACGCTGTCACCGCGGCGCGTCAGGAACACACGAGACAGAGGCCATGATCGTCTCGCTCTCCGACTCTGAGCGCGTGGAGCGGCAGCGCGATCTCTTGCTCAAGGAACTGGTGAGCCTGCGAAAAGTTGCGCGAGAGTTCGATGATCGGCTGGCGCGCCTTGAGGAACTCGTGGCCTTGGGCGCGACCTCGACGCGGGCTCTTGTGCTTGATTTCGTGGTCGGATGGGAACGTCGCACGGGCGACCGCTACGTGGAGAACTGGTCGCGCGACCTCGGAACGATGCGCCGACTTCTGCGCAGCCTGGCGGCCGAGGAGCTCCGGCGGCGGATGGGGCGCTTCTTCGGCCTGACGGATAGTTTCGTGCAGCGCCAGGGCTATAGCTTGGGCGCCTTCGCGCAGATGGTGGCCACCCTGGGCGCTGTCGCGGCGCCGGGTCCGACAACCTCGCGCGCCGTGGCCATGCACCGCGAGCTCGCCGAGACCGGATTTTTCGATGAGGGCCAGCATGACTGAGTCAAGCCGCTGTCTCGTCAATGCGACCGATTATCGACGGTATTTTCAGGGGAACGTACCGGCCGTCCTGGCGCGGGCGCCGGGATGGAATGGCGTCGAGCGGCGCGTCGGACTCTCCGATCGCCGGAGCACTAACCATGATCGGCGCTGGGACGCGACCGCTGGTCGTCGGTATCGCCTCGCGGATCGGCGGGCGCCGCGCCATGCCTGAGACCGCCGATCGCAAACTGCGGCTCGAGGCGAGCTATCACCGGCTCTGCGCGGCCTTCCGCACGAAACCCGACACCCAGGAATTCCTTACCTACGCGGAGACGCTGGCCGACCTGCCGATCGAGGCCATCGAGCGCGCCGAGCGACGCTTGCGGCGAGAAGGGACCGGGCCGCGCCAATTCTTCCCGGCGTCGCCGATGTGGTATCAGCGCGCGCTGGAGGAACAGATCAAGGTGTTACGCGCGGGCCTCGCGGCCGCGCCGGCGCAACGCCGCTTGGTCGCCGGCCCGGCTGAACGGGCGACACAGCTCACGGCGATTCGACGCGCGCGCGCCAAAGCGTTGTCCCTGCTCAAGCGCTTGGGCTTTAGTGAGCTCGCGGCTCGGTGGGCACAAGGGCCCATTCATCATCCGGCCGATGATCCGCACGCGCCCGAATGTTTTAACTGCGACGACACCGGGCTCGTCCTGGGCACCCGTCAGGACGGGGCGCGCATCGCACTGCAGTGCGCCTGCATTCCGACGAATCGCCGCTTGCAGCTCCGACACCTTGAACATGCGATGGCTGAAGGCCGTCCAGCGCTGGAATTCCCCGCTCGCCGGCTCGGATCGCAATCGCCACCATGAAAACAGTCACACTCGTCGTTGAGATCGACATTGACGGCGATCACAAATTCAGCAAACAGGCCGAGGCCCACATTCGCGAGGCGGCGAACAGCTTTCGTGACGATCTCGCTTGTTATGGTGATGCGCGTCTGACGAAACTGACTATTCAGAGGATGCCGCCTTCGGCGGCTAGTGGCGATGCGGAAATCTGAGCCCAAGCGCCAGATTTCCTCGGCGGCTCGCGGGACATACTATCGCGCGCGCAGCCGCCGCTTCCTTGAGGGCGAAGGCTATGCCGTCGCCGACCTTGAGAAGATGTTCCGCGTGTTCGATCGCGCCAAACCCGAGCGCGTGCTCTGGACCAAACGCGACCAGCTCGGGGCCGACCTGCTCGCGGTGAACGCGCGCGAAGTTCTCTTCGTGCAGGTCCGCGGTGGCCGGACCGCCCGCTCCAAGGTCGCTGCAGCGCTGCGCGAGTTCGCGCGCTGGCCCTGCCCGCGGCGTGCCCGGCAATGGGTGATGGTCTGGGTACCCAGGGCCAGGGAACCGCAGATCGTTGACGTAGCCGAGGAACGGCGTTTTCGAGCGATCCCTGTTTTGCAGATCGGTGTATCTCGTGAACCGCCGGCATTGAAGCCGGCCACCCGCTAGGGAGAATGTCGATGCCGAAACGCAAGCAAGCAAAACCCCGCCAGCGCGAGTTACGCCGATATCTCGGTCGGGCTGCCAAACGCCTGCGAGCGCCGCGCTTACCCGGCCTCGAGGACACCGCCATCGAGGCGATTGAGAACGCGGCCACCGATTACGAAGAACACCGAGACGAACGCCTCGCGGCGAGCAAACCGGAAGTCGCCGCCAAGCAACGGCTGATCGGCGTCATGCATGCGCATGGGAAAAAACAGTACCGGCGTGGCGATCTCGTCGTGGAGCTGACCTCCGAGAAGGAAAGTGTCCGCGTCCGCCGCGTCAAGCCCGGGAAGCCCGAGCCCGAGGATGAATCGGCGGTTGCCTAAGCCGTGAGCGACCAGTTCTCCGTCACCGTCGGCGCGTACGACTTCAGCGAGGCCGGCCTCAGCCTGCGTGGGGAGCCGACGTTCGAGGACGCGACCCGGGTCGTGCAGATGTTGGCGGCCCATCACGAACAGGGGCCCAGGTGGATGGGCCTCTTCTACCTCGACGTCCGCAGCCGATTCCCCGAGACGTATTCCCAGCTGCTCGACCCGAGGTTCGACCCCGACACCTGGGAAGGCTACGCGCGCGTCGTGCGCTTGGTGCCCGACTGGGAGCCGGAAGTCTCTTTCACCCATCATCAGGCCATCGCGACGCTGGATCGAGCCACTCAGCGTCGGCTCCTCGAGCGCGCGAAAGACGAGCGCTGGAATATCTCGGCCATGCGCCAAGAAGTCCGCAAGGCGAGCCGGCAGACGATCGCGAGCGGGGCGCCGCGTGGCATCTACCGCGTGGCCTATCTCGACCCTGAGTACGGCGAGCGCACGATCGAGGAACTTGCGGCGCTCCCGCTCACGACGCATCTACTCTTGAACGCGGCGATTTTTCTGTGGTGCCCGGAGCGGTTCCGCGACATTGTTCCGGCGCTCTTCGTGCCCTGGGATTGTCGGCATGTCGGGACGATTATCTGGCACTCGCAGGCGCACGGCGGGCCGTCGGCCTACCTCTCGACTCGGCACGAGCATCTCCTCTGGCTGGTGCGCGGCCGCTGTCCGCCGGACGAGCTGACGCCGATGATCGAGAGCGTCGTCAGCGTCAAGACGGGCGACCCGGGCGTGAAACCCGAGCGCTTCCGTCAGATCATCGATCGGCTCTACACGCACGGTGAGAAGGTCGAACTCTTCGCACGGCGGGCCTGGAAACTCCCGCACTGGACGTACTTCGGTCGCCAGATCGGCGAGCGAGTTGCGTGAACCGCGTGGCGACTTTCCTGAAACCAGGCAGCATTGCGCGGCGAAAGTCCCTCGACGCCCAAGCGCGGGCGCTCATTGTGCGCAGCGTTGTGATGTCCCGAGACCGGGACTGTCGATTTCCAGTCGCCGGCCGTGCGCGCTGGCCGTGTGCAGGCCCCTGGACGTGGGCGCATCTCCCCTGGGCGCGCCGATCGTTGACGCGCGGCCAACCGCCCCAGCAGCGCCACCGCACGGAAAGCAGCCTCGGACTCTGCGTCGCGCATCATGACCTCCTCGACCATCAAAGCTTCCTTCGTGTCGAGGTCGCGGATTCTGAACTGGGCGCCGACGGCACGCTGCGCTGGTTTGCTGATGATGAGTTGATTGGAGAAAGCTGATGCCCCCGCAGGAGAGCGAGACGCTTAGTGATCATGTGCAAGCGATTCGCGATCAACTCCGCGCAGACCTCACGACGCGCTTGGCCGAACACGGCACTATGTTTTCGCTCGAGCTCACCGAGGCTGATGCGTTAGACCTCGCGAGCGGCTATGTGCCGACTGCCGTCAAGGCGGCCATCCTGGCGATGCTCGATTGGACGCGGGAGGATGAACGCCGGGCGGCCCGGCCGACCCGTGTGCCGCCGGGGGGGAGCGGAGCCGGCGCCAGAAAGGCCCGGGAAAGGGGCCTGGGAGGGCCATAGGCGCGACCGGAGCATGGGCCTGGGGGTCTGGGGTTGGCCTGAAAGGGAGAGAGGCTGAGATGGCAAAACGGGCGAAAAAGCTTGGGGCGACCGGTCTGATTAGCGGCCTGACGCTGGACCCGGAGAATCGGCGCCGACGGACGGCTCGCGGCGCGCGGATGCTCGTGGAGGCCTTGGGCCAGGTTGGGCCCGCGCGCTCGATCGTGATCGACGAACATGACGAAGTGCTCGCGGGCAATGGGGTTGTGGTCGCGGCGCAGGAAGTCGGCCTCACGAAACTGCTCGTCGTGGAACCCGACCCCGATACGCTGGTCGCCGTGCGCCGGCGCAATCTCACGCCGGAACAAAAACGCGCGGTCGCGATGTACGACAACCGCGCGGGTGAGCTCGCGGAATGGGACGCCGAGCAGCTCGCCGCCGACAAGGCGCAGGGCCGCGAGCTGACGCCCTGGTTTGATGATCAGGAACTCCGCAAACATCTGCGTGCGTCGGCAGGCCTGCCGATCAGCGTCAAGGAACTTCCGACCACCGACGTCGGCGACGAATTCTGGATCGCCATCCGCGGTCCCCTGAAATCCCAGGCGATCGCTCTACAGAAATTGCGCGAACTGATGCAGGAGATCGAGGGCGTTCAAGTCGAACTCGGGACCATTCAACAGGAAGCCTGGACGGGATGATCGGCCGCGCCTTTCCGAAAACCGATACGGGCCTGCGTGCCGTACCGGCCAAGATTGAGATCCGCCGGCGCGTGCTCGAGGCGATCACGCCCGCGCGGGCGATGGTCTTTGATGCGTTCGCGGGCACTGGCCAAATGTGGGCCGAGGTCTGGCAGCACGCGGCCGGCTATGTGGGCTGCGATGAACGCTGGCACAAGGATGCGCGCTGTTGTTTCGTCGCGGATAATCGTCGGGTCCTGCGCTGCCTCAATCTGCAGCCGTTCACGATCTTCGATCTCGACGCGTACGGGTCGCCCTGGGAACAAGCGCTGATTCTCGCGGCCCGGCGCCGGCTGGCGCCCCGCGAGCGCTTGGGCTTGGTCCTCACCGAGGGCACCTGGACCAAGACGCGAATGGGGAATGGCTGGCCCGGCGCGTTGCGCCAGGCCGTGGGTATCGCCCCGCACGTTGCGGCAGTTCAGCATGGCCTGACGCAGACCATGCACGATGATTTGATCCACCGCGCCGTCCGCGCGATCGCGCGGCAGATGCAGGGCCAGCTCGTGCGGCAGTGGCGCGCGATCGGGATGACGGGAACGCGGATGCGCTATCTCGGGTTAATTCTCGAAGGCATCAAGCGTCCTGGTGCGGCGCTGGATGCGGGCGGCTCATTCCAACTCGATCGCGCTGGCGACCAGCCTCCACAGAAACCAAGCCCATGGACACACCATGGCCCACGAAACCAGCGACAAGCCCGACCGTGATGAACGGGAGGGCGAACAGGCACCAAATAGGGGACTTATATACTTAAGTACTATGTTCACTTTTGGCTCACTTCGCGGTCAGCACGGCCGCTTGCGCCTGAACCCAGTTACACAACTCAACGAGATCGGCCGTCACGAGATTGGCCATCTTCACCATCAGATCCGGTTCACGAAGTCCAGGCACGTAGACGGCGACAGGTTTCCCTGCGCCTTTCGCCCAACCCGCTTCCAAACTGGCGCTCACGCCGCACGGCATGACATACACGCAGACATCGCAGTCGCGGAGGGCGTTCATGTCCCGGTTGAATCCGCGCTCGGCACAGGGGTGCTGGAGGCCCTTCAGATATTTCGGGATGTCGCACGGCCACGATTGCCAGTCATCATCGACTTCCGCCCATCGAAACCCGGCCCCATCTTTGAAGTCGTAAACCTGATGGCCGTCCTCTCGAAATTCGGAAACAACCAACGGCTGAAACTCGTTGCGCCACGAACTTGCGACGTAGATTTTCATCTCGCGTGTTCCCTTCTGGGACGTTGGCTAGTCATGTATATAGTTCCCCCAAATAGCTTGCATCAGGTCCATCACGTTAAAACGGCCGCTCATTCGTTTTCCCTCCGCAAGCCGATCAATTCAGCTTGATTATTGAATGTTGGCGGCGGGTGGGCATGAGCCCACGAAATCGTGCCGCTCCGACCGCAGAGACATCGCCAGTCGAACTCGTACGTCGATTCCGTCGGGATAATGCGATAGACCTTCCCACATTCGCAGCGCGCCGTCGCCCGCTGTTCGGGCATCGTCATGACTGCTTCATCGTCTCCAAAACTTCTTCTAATGGAGCCCATTTATCGGATTCGGACATCGACACAGGATCCGCCTCCCGACGATTCTCGTCTCCGCAGATCGCTGACACCCACCACGGATGGTGCATCCCGTAACATGGCGTTGCGATGAAGTACCAGCCATCGCGATTGACAAGGTACTTGGCGTGCGGCGGCGGATGCTCGCGCTTGTTATCCCTCATCATGGCTTTCGGGACCGCACGCGGTTTCCGCGTTTCATCCAGTGCCGGCAGATCGTCTAGGTTCATTCGTCTTTCCCGCTAAAGCCGATCAACTCGGCTTAGTCGTTGAATATCGGCGGCGGGTTGGCGTGTGCCCACGAAATCGTCCCGCCACGACCACAGAGACACCGCCAGTCGAACTCGTACGTCGATTCCGTCTGATGAATGCGATACACCTTCCCACATGCGCACCGCGCCGTCGCCTGCTGTTCATGCGTCGTCATGTCGTTTGTCGTGGCCTCGGATACTCGCGCACGATGTGCCCGTGGAATCGAATGCCCATCTCAGTCCGGGGCGCCGCCGATTGTTTGAAGAAAAATGCGGCGCCGGCTGCCCGCGCTTTCGCCTGCAAGGCCTCGACCCATTCGAGTTGCATCGGCCGGAAGTCCGGCCCGCTCTCGCCGCCCACGATGAGCCAATCAATCCCGGTCAAGTCGAGCGAGGGCATCGGCCCGAGGACGGGCTCGGCCGAGATGAAGCGCACCGCGGCCGGCAGGGCGCGGAGCGCGTCGGCGCGATGGACGAAGCGATCGTTTTCGATACTGACGCCCAGCCAGACGTTGGGATAGCCGTCGCCCCAATCGTCGGGGAGATGGGCGGCGATGCGTTCGTGGCGCTTCGTCAGGATTTGAAACTGCAGATGGGGGCAGGCCTTCACGAGCGCCCAGGCGGCCGGGCGCCACGGGTCGGCGTCCGCGTGGAACCAATCCGACCACGAGCAGGTGAAGACCCGCTCCAGCCGTCCCGTGCGGGCGGCCTCGCGTTCCCATTGCACCGGCTTGCGCCACGTTTGGGTCCGCGTCACGACCGCCGGGTCGTTGCCGTAGCGCTCCTGCGCCGTGAACATGTAGCAATGCGCGCAGCCGGGCGAAATCTTCGTGCAGCCGCGCCAAGGATTCCAGGTTTTGTCGGTCCACGCGATCAGTGTTACGTCGGCCATTTAGAGGCCCTCATCGCCGACCCTTGCCGCTGCCGGCCTTTGCCCACTGCCAGCCATGACGGCCACACGACTCATCGAGGGCGCGGTCGGCGTGACCGCCGACGACGGGCTCGCCGCAGCGGCGGCAGATCCGGCGTGGGCGTCCGGCGAGGCGAGCGTTCTGTTTGCGGGCTTGATTTTGGGCGGGGGTGTTCGCGGTGCCGCCGAGTCGGCCGAGCGCCTGTGCAGCCCGATTCTTCGGCGGTGGGCGCGTCAGCGTGCGGCGTTGCCCGAGAGTTTTCGGCGTCATATCGAAGCGCTGCGAATTATAGCAGAGGCCTGGCATTTACGCCACCTGTTCCTTTCGGGAGTTGCGCTCGGCGACGTTGCGCTCGTGTCGCCACAGATCGTGCAGTCGCCGGAGCCGTCGATAGAAGTCGCCTCGCGCAATCGTCAGGCGACCCGAGGGCTCGGCCTGGGTCATGAGGGCCTCGCCCTCGGCGCGCAGGGTCGCCGACATCCTGGCGACGCGGAGAAAAAACTCCAGGTCGCCATAGGGCGCCGTGCGATGAAGGTGCTTATACAAGTCCTTCGTGTTCATCGCCGCGATGTATCGGCCTCCGATGGCGGAGCGCCCGCCGCTGGCGTCTTGCGTGGGGTGGATTTCGGCCGGCCGGCCGCGCGGGCAGAGGGCATCGATCGGCTGGTCGAACCGCCAGTCATGGCGACCTCGCGCGGGGCCACGCCGGCGTTCAGGCGTCTGGTCGCGGCGGCCTTGACGGCGGCGTTGTGCCGGACGGTTGCTTGGTCGAGTGCCGCCGTGCTGCGTTGCGTGCGGGCGGGCTTGGCGGCCGCCCGCTTGGTTGCGCGGGTTCGGGTCGCCTTCGTCTTGTGAGCTTGTCGTGTCATGGTGGTCTCCTGGCCGGCGGCTTGTCTGGCCGGCCGTTCGTGGTTTACCGTTTCGCTTTCAGAAAGCCCGCCGGCCGTCATCGGCGATCGTCGTGGCGTAGGGCGTGGGCTGCGAGCCGGGGAACGAGAAGGTTCTCATTGGCTCACCGCCGTTTCGGCCTCGAAGGCCGCGAAGGCCTCAAGGATGGCCGTGCGGATGCGCTCTTGCGCCGTCATGTCGACGATGGGCCGCAGGAGTGCAAAACTCCGGCGCTCGCCGTTCACGCTGTACTGACGCGCCGGAAATGTGACATTGCGGCCGGTGCCGCCGCGCCGCTCCCAAATCGAGAAGCCGATCAGCTTCAACCCGTCGAGCGGGCCTTCGGTGAAATGGAGTTCAGCGTCAGCCAACTTGCCGATTGGGTTGCCGTGGTCGTTCGCAGTGATCTTGATGGTCATGGTGTCCTCTTTTTATTTGTGGCCTGGGTTAGATGCGCGCCTCAGCGCTCGGCGCCGTGCTGGCCGGCGCGAGCGTCTCGACCGACTCGCTGCTGAATCCCTCGAGCCAAGATGTCTTGCGGACGATCCAGCCCGATGAATAGCGGCCGCTGGCCTTCAGGTAATACCCGTGGCCCATGCTGTACTTCTCGCGATGCTCGACACTCTCGCGGGTGATGCGCCACTCGAACGTCTTGACGTGGCCCTCGAACGAAATCGGCTCCGGCGCTCCCTTCACGGCGATGAAGGCTTCGACCTCCGCCCGCGTCGAGAACGTGGCGCCGTCGTATCCAGCGTCATAGAGCTCGCGATGCCAGGGCGAGGCGGTCCCCTTCCAATAGGCCGATCCGTTGCTTACGATGTCTTCCGCTGCGACGACTTGGGCGCGATAGATGTCTTTCCCGGGTCCGAGGTGCGCGGTCTCGGCAAAGGTCGCCGCCGCCTTGCGCGTCTCGCTGAACAGGTCGCGCGCGTGCGCGGACCACGCGAGAAACACCCGGCGAAAGGTGCGCGTCGCGAAGTAGTCCGACATCGAGTCGGATTCGTCGTGTTCGAGCTCCGCCACGATGGCGGCCTTCGCCCAGGCTGGCTTGCTCGCCAACCACTCGGCTTTACTGATTTGAACGGTCTCTATACTGGTCATGTGCGGCCTCCCTTGGCCTGGGAGCGGGGGTCATTCCCCGGTCCTTGATATAAGTGTAGTCTATGAGCGCTCTGAAATCTAGTGGAAACCTGACAGGACGGGGAAACCACGGGCCTGGGACACGGGCGAAATCGTTAGGGAATCCGTCCGGCCGTGGTGCTGCGGCGCCAGGTGGTGGCCCTTGAACGAGGAATTCCGCGGGGAAGACCCGCGACGCATGCCGGGGCGGGTGGTATACTGCCAACCGGATTCGACCCCGGTGCCTGCGTGCTTTCGCCATTGCGCCACGCCCCATTGCCCGAACCTCGTGCCCGCCGGGCGCTGTCGTGAGTGTCAGCGCCTTATGGAGTCCAGGCGCGGGAGCGCCTACCGTCGGGGCTATACCCGCGCTTGGCGCCGCTACGCGCACGCCTTTCTCGCCCGATTCCCCCTGTGTGGCACTCGCGCCACTGGCCGGCGATCCGCCGAGCATAGTGACTGCGCGGCCGAGCGGCGGATTGTCGGTGCGGTCCAGGTCGATCACATCAGGCCGATCACAGCCGGCGGGTCCATGTGGGACTCGGCCAATCATCAAAGTCTCTGCGCAAGCTGCGGCGGGCGGAAGTCCCACGCGGAACGCGTCGGGGTCGGCCACGTTGTGAGAAGCCCCGAATTGCGCGGAGCCGCCAAAGTGCCCGATGTCCGCAAGGCGCAGAGAGGGGGATATGGGGCGAAATCTTCAAAAGGTGGACTTCTGGAGAC
>ERZ1292637.812-Hain-H14-01um-R3-812-length-15109-cov-5_pt2 | contig 13238 bp, 33 predicted proteins | sample MGYA00564405_ERZ1292637 | MGnify/ENA primary metagenome ERZ1292637 (study PRJEB36523, sample SAMEA6512645) | groundwater metagenome | collected 2019-01-09 | study: AquaDiva: Metagenomics assemblies of 32 groundwater samples | reverse complement strand
GATTTATGGCAAGCCTTTCAGCCTCACGCGTTCGTTTAGGAGCCGCTCTTTACTTCGCTGCGGCCCCGCCCAGTTTTAAGCCTTTGCTTTCTGCGCATTCGAACGCATCCCCGATTCCCCGGCGCTGACTTTATAAAGCCTGGATCGGATGCCCATTTGTATTTTCGTGAACACGAGGGTGAACAGCGTGAACGCGTGAACGCAGCGTGAACGCTGGCGTGAACGCTTTACCGTGAACGACCGTGAACGGTTCCATAATATTGCTTACCTGTCTATCACTTATACGACTTTTTAGATTGCATTTGGGGCAAAGCAGCTGGATATTGGCAATCGAGTTGTTGCCGCCATTTACTACTGATACGATATGGTCCCGGTGATATCCAGCGCTAAGGCATAACTGACACAGAGCGCATTGTCCCTGCTGTACGACAAGCAAATTTAAGACCTGCTGTCGTGTGTGGCTTCCGCCTGCCAACTTCAATCGACGTCGCCGCCGCCTCTGGGTGGCAGCATGTCCCCGTCCCGGACATTCGGCTTCTTTTCGCGTTCTCCGTAGGCGGTTCAAGTAGTTGATGCGATTCTGCCAAGGGGTATTATCGGCTTCAACGCGCATGCGGTTCCAGACTTCCCAGAATTTTTTGTCCCATTCTTCTTCAGTCACGACTATACCTATCTTGCTGTTGCAGCGGTAGTGAATATCCCCTTCCGCTTGTCACCACCAAACCAGAATGCAGCATTTTTTGAAGTAATCTTCTGACCGTTACGGCATTTTTTTGAAGGGCTTGAGCAATCCGAATTGGAGCGAGCACACCTTCATCTCTCAGGAGTTCAAGGATCTCTTGTCGCTCTTGCGACAATTCAACATCATCACCTTGCTCAATTGTATGCCAGCCAATTTGCCCCCGGATATCCAATTCGAGCAAGAATGCTTGATCTTCCACCTCTCGCCCGGTCATTTGTAATTGAGCTCTGCGATTCGGTTGGCGGTTCATTGTCCAAATACAATCAGCGGCGGCGGTCACGCCGTGGCTACCGGCAACGGCAGAAACCCCGCTACCACCCAATTTATTAGTATGATGAACCACTATAAGAGCGACTTCATACTTTGCAGCGATGTCGCTCAACGCCTTGATCTCGCGGTAGTCATCCCGAAATACATCGCGGCGAGATCCGCGATCACCTGTAACGAATGCCATAAGCGTATCAATTACTACAACATTAGGTCGAGCACTTTCACAATATGCCGCCACATCCTCTAGCCCGCCAGAGAACATGGGTTTTAGCGCATACATGAACTCTAGATTTTGCAGGGTAACCGTTGGGGACTCTACCAGTTGGCGCAATCGCTTGGCGGTACGGTTTTCATTTTCCTCTAACGCCCAGTACCCAACGCGCCCAGGTCGTAGGATATCGCGGACTCCAACAAATCGCCCTCCGGTTGCTACGGAAATTCCGATCCCCAGAGTAAGGTAGGACTTCCCAGTCTTGGGCGGGCCAGCTAAGATCGTGCATCCAACGTGCAGGCATTCTTCTATAACCATCAGGGTTTCGCTGGGGGGTTGTCGCAATAAACTGTAAGCCGTCTTGGGCTTCATTGCGGCCAATTGCTCATCCTTCTTGTGCTCGAGCGCTCGCGTCATCCGCCACAGTTTAGTGGCGATACTGTATAGATCGGCGTCCCCCGGCTGATACCGCATGACAGATTTAACCATCTGTTCAATATTCCGCTGTGGGCCGGGTACTTCACATCGGCGTTCATTTACAGTCCAGACAGTTGGGAATATTTCTTCCGCACTGAGCCCAAGGCGCCGAAGCATCCCAGCCAAACTGAGAAGCGTAAAGTGCTGAACTCCGTGCGGTATGCGAAATGGTAGTTCTGAAAGAGTCTTGCGGGCTCCCTCGGCCTTTGGGGCTAGAATATCTAAGAGCCATTGTGGGGCCTCAGCCAGCGGTTGCTTCGTAATTGGGTCAAGTCCATCCCACTCATAGAGTTTGTGTGTTTCAGGATGAACCGATGGTGGTGCTACAACCTGTCCGCCATCACCGCGGATATCGACGCCCGGAAGAATGCCAGAGCATGTCTTGACGGCAAAATTGGGATACCGAAAGAACACATGCGTCCCGCCTCCGCCCGTCATATCCTGCCACGTATCGGGGATGCCGGCATGTGCCGTCAATAGCGTATCCCAAGAAATACGGCCGCCATGTCGTGGGTCGATATCTACCACAAAGACATTGCTCTTTATGCCTGTGGCGATGCCGATATTTGCCTTTGGATTTTGCCGCCACCACCGCCCGATTGTATCGGGGTCTTTCGTCGCGACTTCTGGCCAATTCTTGAACATTGGAACTTTTCCATCAAGCGGGATAACGGCCAATCCCATTTGAGCGTATGGCATAGCTGCGTTGAACTTTTCTGACATAGGCTATCGGCTTTCCTCACAATCGAACGATTGGCCCATGGATGGATAACACGTAAGTGGGCATGTGTCCGGTGATATTCGCGCCAATTCTCTTCTAAGAAATTATCCTCCCATCGATCCGGCTGTTCATAGCCCACCATTGGCACAAAGGAAACACCGTCAGGCTCCAATCCAACAGTAGACAGCCACGCTATCACCAGCCGCTCAAATGTTCGCGGCGGGATATGGTCTACATCGCTATCCGCTTCCGTAATCGGTTTTCCTGATACTTCACATATCAATGAGGGCACACCAGCAAACGCCCGCGTGCGGAAATCCCTTATTTGGGGACGCACAGCAAAGCGACAGGCCCCCATAAGGCGACGATGCGCCGTCTTCGGCGAAAGGACCACGCGACAAGAAAAATCACGAACTGAGCCATCAGTACGAATCACCAAAAATCTACGGCTGTCGTATTTATCCCTCAGGTGCTGGACCACAATACGCCGCACACCACAATCGACAATCACTTCGCGATTGGGGTGCTTGTCCAGAACAGCCACCACAAAGCGAAGATCATCCCCGGTCAATGGCTGCATCGGAGTATGGCGGTTGAGAATGTCTCTGACATGGAATTCTACGGCAGCTTTTGATACAAACTGAATGCCGTTGAATTCTACGGATTTAGGCAGGCAGCGCTGGAATGTGCGGAATCCATGCTTCGTCCGGAGTCCATCAGGCATGATAATTCCTGTGCTTCGCAAGGACCTCTGCGATGCGCGTGTACATTACGACCTGCTTCCGGGCCGCCCGAATGCCCGCGTGGATTGCAGCTTGCTTCGCCTCTGCGAGCGGAAAGGTGAGGTTGGAGCAATAGAGCGTGGAACCGCGGGCTTGGCTCAGAACGGCAACGTGGTAGCCCTCAGCGTCTTTCAACGGCACCAACCGGAGCATCAGCTCGTCCCGCCCCACGCTGCACTCATATGCCGTCCGCCCGGTTATTCCCCACAAGCGCTCTTTCCACTCCAGATCAGGCATTCGGCCTTCCTTCCCGCCGTGCCTGTTTCGCACGACGCACCTGCCGACTCAGGTTCTCATGGCCCCAGTAGAAGAATGCCGCAAGGACAGAAACGCCTGCGGCCAGCCCGCGCACCGCAAATTCATTGCGAATCGGGAGCCCCTGTATCACCAGTGTCCCTGGCCATATCGCCGCTAGCGCGAACATCACCGCCATGACGATGGCGACCGCCTTGCCGAGATAGTCAATCAGGCGGTCACAAAACCGATCAATACGACGATCCCAATCAGTCATTCTTTTCCTTATCCAGTGCTACCTTCAACTTCCGCCAACCCTGCGGCCGCTTCTCAGGCGGCACCTTCCAGCGTCCGGCCTCCAGAATCACGCGGCACTCCATCGGCCGCGGCGCGTCTGCGGATTCGTCGTGGGGGATGGGGTAATCAGGCCTCATAAAATTCCTTTGCGCGGGAAACCGCCGGCTTCAGCCGCGCGGAGGGATGGTGCCCAGTCCCCGCTTGCTTTCCCTGTTGGCGGTTGCTTACTCCGCCGTCACCCGAAAGAAGGCGATGGCTTCATGTCGCCTAGCGCCCTCACCGCTATCTGGAGCATATCGTTCGGCCTGCATGATAAATTCCTGCTGCGTAGCATTGGCGAGTATAAAGAATGGGCCTGAAACGCTGCCTGCAGCGTTATCTCCTATGCCCCCATGAGCTACCGCTGGATCACTCCAAACCTCTCCAATATAAGGGGCGCGGCGACCGCGAAACGCCATCACGATATACCCCTGTTCCTCCAGAATCCGCTGCGCGAGCCGCGTAGCTTCGTTCACTGAGAATCCCTCAGCCCGGAGAAGATAAGGTCCACTTGACAGATTGCGCAGCGCGATCGTAGGCTAGGACCCTTCAGCCTTCCGCATCCGGCGCACCGCCACCGAGTCAGCCCCTTGAGGTAAATCCGTAGAACGAAGCGCACCGGTTTGTAGTTGCCCTGTCGCGCTTGGCGGAGGGCCATGCGAAGGACTCTCATGAGGGCTCCTCTTCGATCATCCGCCTCTCCACGCTCCAGTCAACGGTCGCTCTTGCAAGCCCCTGAACATCCGGATGCCCGTTGCGGAGCAGCGCGTCAACTTGGGAGAGCTCGAAGCGCTGCCAAACGAGATGAGCCGCGCGGCTTTTCCCGCCAAAATATTGGAACGGAGCCTTCAGAATCACTTCTTCCTCCCCGCCGCGACATCCCGATCGACCTTCGCGGCATCGCCAGAACAGCGGCAGCACAGGATGGCGTCTTTTGCCACGATGCGCCCGCAGGGGCACTTCCGATGCCCACGGGGTACGTGCGGAACGCTGCCAGGCGGCGGGCAGTCCGGAACGCAAAAGCCTGCGTGTTGCGCGAGCCGGTAGAACCATCCTTGACACTGCGGGCATTGTTGCCGGCACTGCGTGCGGCTCCGTAGCGCTTCTGCTCCGCGGCGCCCGTGCTCGGAGGCGTCGGCGAGTGGGATCTGAGAGGTCATGCGGTGACTCCGATCACTTGCATTGCCTGGCGGCCGATGAACTCGCTGTATGCCGGAGGGATCGCCTGGCATAATTCCGCCAGTGTCATCCAATCGATGTCCATCGCTTCACGGCCTTGGTGGACATTGAAGTCCTCCACGCCGCGATCCACCTTGCGAACGCTGTCACGAACACCTTCGCCGTAAATGCCAATGGTCCGCTTGCGGTTTCTTAGGTGGCCGCCGTATACGCCGACAGTCGCCGCTGCCCTCTGCCCGTGACGGCACTCCGGGAAAAGCATCGGGAAACTGCACTCAAATAGCCGATGGCGGCGAAGCTCGGCATCCTCGCAGCCGAGATTAAACATTGTTCCGCAGAGTAGAATCGGGCCGTAGAGCGGTGCGCCCTCAACGTTCTCGATCACGTATGGGATAGCCCTGCGAATCAGCGCCGCGCGAACCTCCGGAATTAGATTCGCGTGCTCCTTCGCGTTATGCATGGTCTTCATGGATGTATGCGCCTGACACGGCGGGCTTGCCCAGATGAAATCAAACCCTTCCAGCGGAAATGTGAGCGCATCCGCCTGGTGAAACGTAAAATGCTTTGCGTGCGGTGCATCATGAAAGGCTGGGTACCGCAGCTGTGGTTTGTGGTCTACTCCGACAACATCAAAGCCTGCTAGGTAGAGGCCAAACCCAGCTCCGCCCGCACCTGAGAAGAGGTCGAGCGCCTTCGGACGAGGCATCTAATTCCTGTCCCTTCGATGGCACCCGTTAAGGTGAGTTCGTAATGGTGATTTGCACAAAGAAGGCGGAATTCCTTCAGGTGCTTGAGAATATAGCCAGGGTGTCGGGGATGGCGAAATGGCCGATCTCGCGTGGTGGGAATGTAATCGACATGTAGCCAATTGCAATTGCTCACGCCACATCCGGGAACAACGCATTGACTGCCAAGCGCGGCAATGATTGCTCTGCGCTCCGCGCGATGTTTTTCGCGCCAAGCCCCTGGATTTTTGATAATCCGGTTCTTGTTGTAGCCGATCATTACCCCTGGGTTCTGCTGATGCCAAAGCTTTGTTTTCTTCTGGATTGCCCGCTTTGAACACTTCTCTGAGCAATAACGCCGCGCATTGTCGCCGCGCGTTAAAAGCGCGTAGGGGGCACTGCATTGGAGGCATAGTTTTGTTTTCACTATTCAAGTTTGCCACAAAATAATTCAATAGTAAATTGTCACGAACAGCCCCACAAAAAAGATCAAGAGCCCTCGGCTTGCTCACGCGCCCCTCCTGAGCCACCAGCGCACCAGCGGCACGACAATGAAGACTACGAGCCAAAGGGCGAAGAGGATGAGCACGGCCCATCCAATGGCGTTCAAATTAAGTAGCCAGCCCATTACCATCGCCTCCAAGCGTCCCGATACTGCGACAACGCCACATTGAAGTACGCCAGCCGCTCCACTACGTACACCCGGTCGTAGTCCGTGCGGTTACCCTTCAGCAAGTCGGCGAAGGCGTCGCGGAGAAGTTCGATCTCGGGGAGATATAAACTCATTGGCACCGGGATCACGGCAGATCATACTCCATGTCTGCGATCAATTTGCAGCGGGCGCAAGTCTCTACGATGCCTGATCCACCACATTCTTCGCACGTCTCATAACCGAGGTCCGACCAATCTTCCAGGTCGCGTACTCTTCCTGTACCAAAGCACTCACCGCAACGGATACAATGACACGGCTCAGCCCGTATCATGAGGACCTCCGCGCGGCTCCGTCGATGCGAACGATACAGCCAGGCACACTCATGGAATCAGGACCGTCGCAGGGGAATACTTTTCTGGCATGACATGAAATCACACGAGCATCATCTTCCCAAACACCAGCTTCCGTAAGCGCATCCTCGGTGCTGCGAACTAACTTCGAAAGGTCTGGGCGCTTGTCAGGCCGTGCGCCCGTTTTAGCGGATTTCGGTCGAGCCAACGTAAATACCATAGTCACCCACACGGGACCGACGATAGGCCCGCCGCGTTGCTCTGCTGCCATAACTTCCAATGCGGCGTACTTCACCGCCTCGCGCCACGGGCGAACCTTTTTAGACGACTCCACCAAAATGCCGCGCCCACTCTTTGCATGACCTAAGAACCGTTTTGATCCCTGCGGGCCGGGCGTGCCGATAACGCGAATGGTTAACATAGGTGCCTTATTGGCGATCTCGGCCTCACTGGCGACCTTGCAGCGCTTGGGCTTCGGCGCTTCCGGCTTTGGATCGCGGCTCTCCAAGTACTCCCGGTACTGCTCTTCGGTCCAGCCCATCACGCCGACTCCTCAGGCCGTTCATTAGGCCGCCATTTGCGCTTTACCGAAAACTGCAACGTTGTGATATCGTAGCCTCGTTCAGTTAACTCCTGCAATAGCGTTTTCCCTTTGGTGGCATCCGCGACACAGAACGATCCGTAGAGTAAGTGCCCATCAGGTCTGCATGGAGATGCAAATATCAGATCTTTTTTCGACCTACGATATTCACATCCCCAATATGCCGTCAGCCATCCATCATCCCAGTGTTTTCCTCTCAGCATCACGCCGACTCCTGATTATTCGTCTTCCGATCCAATTTCGCCACCCGTAGATCCGTCCAGTTCGGGATCTGCTCGCCGTCCTCCAGATCGTAGACCATGCCGCAACGCGGACAATACCTGTGAGGGTCCATGCCCGTATACTGGATGCTCTTGTACTGAATCGGCTTCTTCCCGCAGCAGCGGCCCTTCGCGTCAAGCATTGTCAGAACTCCGCATCCGGGTTGTCGATATTGCAATCACCGCAGACCCTCCAGCCGCCTTCTCCAAGACATTCGCTGCACATCGAGACTTCCCCCGGCTCGCACTCAATCGGATCTTCCGCGTAATCATCGAACCAGCCCTCATCGCAGCCGTTCCAGCAATGCACCCATGCCGTGTTGTCGCCGACATCGCCGTGCTTCGGGCAGATCCACGTCTGTTGCTTCTTGTCGAAGTGGAATTCAGTGATTTTTGTCGCCATTTTCCCGTACGAGTTTAACCGTACATCTAAAACCAACATACTGGCCGACCTTACTAAATCCATTCTGGTCTGCCCATTCTGCAACAAATGGACTCGTAGGCCACGGTATCGGACCCGTCATCCCGTCATCGAACCATTTGTGGACTGTAGCCACTATCAAGATGCTAAATCCCGCCGTCCCGCTATTCCATGCGCGCAGGATCTTTAGGGCGATGTACATGCGAAGCGGAACATTGGCATGATTGTCTCCGCACGCAGCCAATTGGCCTGGCCAGTCTGGATTCATCACCGCCACACCGTCACAAGCAACCACAGCGCGATCCACAGCAGAATCCAGCCCAAAGCTCCGAGCCCGGATGCGAGTAATAGTGCACGATTTGACCGTCGATTCTCGCGCCGCAGTTTCTCGTTGTCGTCCGCCATGTACTCGTACGAATCCAGTAGCGCGATATAGGCGTCTACGGTTACCGTTTTGGTGCGGTCAAATGATGCCGCCTCGCGATCGCAGTACGCCGCCAGCAGGATGTCGTCCACGGAAGTCCATTTGGTATTCATGGGATCGTTCTCTTGAACTTTGGTTTAACGCCTATGCATTTGACCGCTATTTTGAAGTTTAGTTTCCGATCATCAGGCCACTCCTGAAGCTCGATGCCGCCAATGACAGCCACTTTGCCGCCATTGGCCCGCACGTATCGGTCTATCGCTCGATAGACCTGCGAGATGGGGTCACGGCCCTTGATCTTGGGCATAAGCTCCCTACCACCACCAAGTCATCGGCGAATTACTTCTTGCTCTCGCTTCTCGATTCCTGTCAATTCGCGTACCTTCGGCCGATGCTTTGGCACGTTGAATCGCGGCGCGACATCGAAGCGGATCTTTGCGGGCCGAGTTGCCGAGCAAAGGACGCAGGTCTCAACTCCGGCGACTGGCCAACCATAAGCATGGGGACAACCGAAGAGTATGGAAAAGAATCTCATAGGTCCATCACCTTCTCCACCACCGCCTCGCTGATCTTCCGCCGGCCGTGCGCGATGTCGCAGAGATACTGCGGGCTGATCTTCAGCCGGGACGCAAGCGTTCGCAGGGAACCGTGCGGCCTTAGGTACTTCCAAATCTCCAGAGCGAGTTGTTGCTCTTCAGCGGCCAAGCGAACTCGCGCGTCCGATATCCGCTTTACCTGATCCCGAATCTTTCCCTTGGTCATTGCCATATAATACGCTTACAGTGCGTACAAAGTCAAGAACATTGTGCCGGGCTAGCCAACATACACGCATAATTCGATACCCTCACGATGCATCGCCGTCATCAGCAGTCGCACCATTGCTCGACGCACCGCGTACTTTGGGCCGTCGTTCGTTGATGCCCAAAGCGTTATGTGGCTACTCTCAATATCTGGTTCACCGATACGCTTAACGGTAAGCCAGCGGTTATCTGGGTCTTTCAGCGTGTCACTGTCAACGAATGGCTCTAGTTCTTCGGATGTCCATTCCGGCTCCACTCGGCCGACCTCTGCGATCAATGTCAACGGATTGTCCTTCAGGTATTCAGCCTCCCGCAGTAGCGACTCAAACTGCTCCTCGCGGTCAGTGCGACAGGCGTTGTAGCCAATTGATAATTGGTATGTTGTCATTCTAAATTAACTCTGGAGAGTCCTTGTCAACAGGATTCTGATTGCTGGAGTGCGGGAGTCGAACCCGCTCCGATACGTTGGAATCTCATACGTCGGTTCTGATCGGCTTTCCCCTATCGTCCACCGGTACGGCCGTCTTGGTTCCTCGTAGCTTGATGAATCCCAAGTCTCTTTCGAGTGGTTCGGGAGTTCTGTGTCGGGCTTTTAACGTTATCCACCCCGTTCCGTCTTTGGCCAAGGTCATACAGCACCCTCGCCGGTGTCGGTTTCTAGCCTGCCGTTCACGTTTTCCAGCACGATTTGCCATGACTTTTAGCGGGTTAACTCAAATGGGTACTCATACGCGATCGCGTGTCAACCACCACGCCTACTCCAGCAACTCTCGGGTTTCCCCTGGAGATGGCCTTCAGCTTTGACCCCAATCCCCCAATTGGATTTTATCGCCAAAGGCCACCACCAGAGGCCGCTTTGTAAGCGGCTCCCCGGTCATCCTAAGTAGTCGGCGGAACCGGCTCTTCGGGATTCACTCCGAGCGCCTTCAGGCGGCCCACTTCGGCCTGAAGGCCTGCCTTAACCTCGTCCTCTTCCGCAGCGGTCATCCCGCCGGCGGTGATCTTTGACATCAGGTCTTCGATCCGCGCCGCGATCTTGTTGGTCGCATCGTTCATCGCCAAGCGGAGTGTTTCAAAGTCTGCTTTTAATGCCATCAGTAAACCCTCAATCCGGTCTAATTGTGCGTTGTTGACTGACACCGACGAGAAGAACCCTTGTTTTATTAGGGTCGTCGCAGCGGCATCGAAACCATGTTTCACCCGGTGCTCATTGGCATATCCGGGGATGGGCCTTTTGTCGTTTTTGGTTGTTGCCATCAAGACCCCGTTTGAACGTAGGAATGTCACCCGAGCTCTGCGGAGGACAGAGCAAGTTGCAAATGATGCCCATCCCTACGTCCAAATAGGTGGGCAGGCCCGACAGCCTGCCCAGTTGCTCTGGTTGCTCTAGTTCGACCGCGCACCTCCTCCCGCCGATATTCCGGCTTGAATTGCCTCTTCAGGCGAGACGTTGAGATTTAACCCGAATACCGGATGGTCTGCACCGCAAACGCGATTCCACATTTCGATGCGTTTTGAGTTCATTCCCTCACCGAAGCACCAGCCGATATTGGCCTTGGCTGCTTGCTCCGCAGTTGCTTGACTCTGCCATGTACCGGCATCGATCTGAGCCTGCGTACTCTCAACACATCCGCGGTAGAAGCTGGCGGCATCATTCTCATTCGTGACCTTAAACACGCCACGAATGAAATCGCCAATTGTATGTCGCGCGCCGTTCACCAGAGAGTGATAGTACTCTATGTCGGTCATGACTTCCTTCCTTTTGTTGGCTTCCATGGGCGATACCCGCTGGTTCCGGCCTGTTCATCGTCTGTCCAGCGATAGGTAACGCCCTTCACAACGCAAAATGGCTGTATCTCAGACGGAAAGTCTTGCAGATCCGGCAAGAACGGATTTGGCAACTTGCCCGCATTGACGGCTTCCACTTCTAAGTCCTGCACGCAAAGTTGAAGCTCTTTGTAGCATGAGCGCGCCGCCTTGCCCCCGTCGTTCGTTGGTAGTTCTGTGCGCTTTGTTGCCCCGTATTTTTGGAGGATCGCGCGATATGCCGGTTCCTTCTCAATCGTTACAAAGCGCGTTTTCAGTCCCTCTAACGCTGCAAACATGGCGAACTTATCGTAGGGCTTTGCGCCCTTCGTTTCCTTTGAGGGGAAGGCGTTAATATCTCCAGATAAATCGCTCGGCGGAACATCTGAATCAGGCGGCAACTCCTGCCCATGTGCTTCAGCGCTCGCGGCGGATGGCGATTTACCTGCCTTGAGCGCCGCGAGTTTGGCTTCTCCAACGTTCTTCGCAGCTTCTTTCTTTTCCTTGGCGCCAGCCTCTTCCGGGTCGTCTCCAGTCGCGATCATAAATGTTGTGGTCATGATGTACTTGATCGCGCCAGTGATGGCTTTGTAGAGCCCCTTGTCGGCGCTGTCAATCCCGGTTCCAGCGAACTGTCCAAGATGCTGGTCACCACTCTCAGAATCAGTAAAGGCATAATCAACGCTAATAGTCGTCAGCGATTCCTTGCCCTCTTTGCCGAGCCCAGTTCGTTCTTGGACACTGTTGACGTTTGCCGTAAATACAACGCCATGCGTCACTAGAGCCTCATGCATGCGCTCCTTGATTGCCGCTTCGCTGGCGTAGTTGTACCGATGGAATTCGTTGCGCTTGTCCTTTTTGATGTACGCCACATCCTGCATAATCGCGAGTAGTTTGCGGTATATCGGGCGCGGCGCCAATGGCTCAGACGGTAGAGGTACTTCTTGAATCGCTCCCATAATTCACATGTTCTCCTTGAGCGAGCTGATTTCCATGCGGTCTATGGAATTCAGCATGGCGGTCTCATCAACGATTGCGCCGATACAATCTTTCCCAGATACCACATCGCGCGCTTCATCCTCATTACGCGCTTTCACGACGTAATCCACGTCGAAGGATCGTGTCTCGCGCGTGCGAACGATGAACTCGCGGAGCTTGGGCTTACGTTGGGCGCTCATGCCTGAACCTCCGTGAAGTCCCGCGCCTCTTCTAGGAGGCTATCCGGACACTCGTACTCCGCATCGCGAATCTTGCGGCAGACAAGACTGCGAGCGATCTGGATGTCCACAGAGCACTCGCCGAAGTGCCGAATGGCATGATACTGCGGCCAACCGCTATCGATCGGGTCCGCGCGCTTCTCAATCCGTCCATCCTTTGCAAGCGCCAGAGCGTCTGAGAGAAATCCTTCGCGTGTTCCCGCAAACACGTACAGGATTCCATGATTCGGCACCGGAGCCTCTGGATGCGTCTCGTAAAAGGCCGCCATCTCCCTGAGGCCGGCAACAAATTCGGCGTTCGTCATGTCGGCACTCCTTCCGCCGCTGGCTCGCCGTTCGCATTGGGCTTGTTTCTTGAACCAGACGGGCGTCCGCGGCGCTGTTGAATAAGGTCCGGAACCTCATTCCTTCCAGCCACCGCACCACCGAGAACTCCCCGGTTGAACCCTGTGATCTGTGCCGCCAGAATATTCTTTTGCTCTGCCGTCAGAGCGATGTATCTCTCGAAAGTATCCTGCACCGCATCTGCCTTACGTCGTGACATCATTCTCCTTTATCTCCCCGCCGCCTTCGCGCGCGCCTTCGATTCCTGCCGCTTTAGGTGATCTATTTCCACGCCCCGCTCATCGAAAAACAGCACCATCGTCGCGCTGGAAGAGGCCGCCAGCATCTTGCGGACGAGTATCTTCAGGCTGTTCAGATTTGAGCCCCAGATTCGCACCGGCTGCGCCGTAGGGTCAGTCAGGATGGCGTGGCAGTTCATCGGGTTGCTTTCTCCTTCGCCAACTGATTCATTCTGAGAGCCATGAATATCCCGCATGGATGCGGGACTCCGCCACAATTCATGCACCAAAGAGTGCCGTCATCATATTGTGGCCAGTCGCGCAGCAGTGGTCCATGGCACACTATGCATCGGCGGAACGCAATCCAGAATAGCTTCTGCCATCCTGCGATGGTTCTTGGTAGCCTCATACTCGCTCCCGCCGCCACCAGACCCGCTCCGATCAGCGCGAACGTTCCCGGCTCCGGC
>ERZ1292637.1002-Hain-H14-01um-R3-1002-length-13241-cov-4_pt1 | contig 13241 bp, 21 predicted proteins | sample MGYA00564405_ERZ1292637 | MGnify/ENA primary metagenome ERZ1292637 (study PRJEB36523, sample SAMEA6512645) | groundwater metagenome | collected 2019-01-09 | study: AquaDiva: Metagenomics assemblies of 32 groundwater samples | reverse complement strand
CGTTCATCCGCGCCCACGAGGGGCGCGGTTTTCTCGCGCTAAAAATTTTATAAAAATGCCTAAATTTGAAGAATCTACTAAAAAGTTTTTACAGTTGTCTGCGGTAAAACCGCACAGGGCATCCGATTTACAATACAGGCAAGCCATATAGAGCTATGTTATTCCTGCGTGTTTCGGGCGGTAAATCTTATGCTGGCTACGATAACTACGAAAGAAAAAGAAGAAACGAAATGACAAAAACAATGGCAAGTAAAATCAAAAAACAACTAAAATATACCAATAACAATGCCCTGCATAATGCTGGCGCATTGTTCGGCAATACGGGTGGAATTTATGGCAACGCGAGCGGCATCACGGGGAACGCGAGCGGAATCACGGGGAACGTGAGCTGCCTCCGTGGGGAAGTGAGCGGAATCACGTGGAACGTGAGCGGAATCACGGGGAACGTGAGCGGAATCGCGGCATATGCCGACGAAATAATCGAGATACTAAAAGTGGTGAAAAAATGATTCTCTGTAAAGCGATGTAGTGAAAATTCAAATCACAGACGCGGGCGGACGCGGCCCGGGCGGATGAGAAATAATTTTCGACGGGGCCCCCGGGCGGACGGGTAGCCCGCGGGCGAAAAACCGAGAGGAAAACGCAATGAGAAAAGAAGAATTCAAAAAAGTAAAAATTAGGAGAGTTTATAGACGATACTCTTAAATATATTAGAATAGTTATTCTTGTTCTTTGTATATTGTATTTAATATTAGGAAATAACACATGATAACTTTAAAAAACACAAATGTTCTAACACGGCATTTATAGAAAAAATAATGCAATTAAACTTAAATAACAACAAACGAGCTTATGTTGCAGAACTTATAAATTTCTATATGCGCAGAAAACTTGTTAAAAATACTTACGGCATTTTCTTGAAAAACTGGCTTATAGAAAAGAATCCAAATAGTAAAATAGGCGGATACGTCCCTGCACAAAAATTACTTGACGCCATTATAATTGCTGGCGTTGACATTAAGAAACAACTTGTTGCGGATGATATACCGGAAACATTAACAATAAACGAGGAGAACTAACATGGGCGCGCCAGGCACTAGAATTAATTGCGAAAACAGACATGTTTTGTTTGATTTTCCATCAAGCTCAATCTATCAAGATGAAGATTTTGAAAAAATACAACTATTAATTTCAATACCATGCCATGAATGTGGTTCTAAAATTATTGAAGAGCATAATTACTATGATTATGTTGGAGATTGTTGTGGATATATGAAGCACGACCTTTTAATAGAAGATTTTACCATAATCTGCTATGCTTGTAGAAAATACCTTAACGCTTTAAATGAAGATTGTTCTGATAAAAAACTTCATATAGAAAAATCAAATGCTCAACATTAAAAACCTTTTCATTTCCGAAGATGGCATGTCTATTCGTTATCATAATAACGACGGAACGGACGTGCGTATAGCATATTTCGGTCCAGAATCGCTTGCACACGGAATCAGTTATCAAGATAGAATGGATGCAACAAAAATAGCTAAAGAATTTATGGAGTGTTATAAAAAATACCATGAAAATAAAACCGATTAAGCCCATTGAAATACTTTACGGCACGGATGAAGGATGGGGTAACAGGACAGTTTTAGATTCTATGGAAATAACGCCAATATATAAAGAAGTTTTTAAAACTGTGCCACCTACTTTAAAATATAAAGGCGTTCAAGAAGGTGAATTTAAAACAATTACTTGGCTTATTATTGGAAGCCGAAGTTATTTTTTAACATACACCAAAAAGGAAATAGCAGGAACTGTTCATAATATTTATCTGTTGTTTGACGAACTTGGAGACGCCTATTTTAGAAACCACTTTGGCGGTAGACGGTTATTTACTCATAATAAAACAGCTTTTAAAGAAATTTATGAAGATTTAAAGATAAAACCTTCAAAAAAGTTTCTTGCAGAAAAAATTTACCTTTTTAAACAACACCTCAATCACTAAACACGGAGAAAGAACATGAGTAACAAAATCACTGGAACTATCGAAACTAAACCACTTAACGATTTTATTAAGAAAGCTGGCTATATAAAAGATAGATTCCGTAAAAAAATTATATTTATAAAGTATAAGGTGGGCGATTCTAGGTTTCTATTAACTAATGGCGACGTATATCTATATAGTAAAGAAACTGGAATAGATTGCAAGGAAGAATTTGAGTTAGCATTGGGCTATACTCGACTTAAAAGTCTATGCCGCTACGCGAACAAAGAAATTATAAGATTCGAAATCGAAGATAACGATACGCTAAGTGTAAAGCTTATTACATTTGCATTAAAAGGCGTAAATATATCTATAGAACACGTTATAGATTACAGCTATAAAGATTTTCAAATACCTAAAAAACGTAAAAAACTTTTTGAAATAGATAAAAAGAAGTTTTTTGACTTTCTAGACGTAGTTGCACATGCAAGAAGCAATGAAACAAATAGATTTAATATTAATGGATTTCTTTTAAAGTTGAGTAATCAAAATATTACAGCAGTTGCTACAAATGGATATAAACTCGCTTTAAATAAAATTACTGACGTAAAAATTAAAGAAAATAAAGATACTTTCATGCCAGCTATAGATAGTTATAAAAATGTTTTGTGCGAAGGAATTATACATTTTTATAGCATTGATGAAAAACAAATACTATTAACCGATGAAATAAATACTTATGGTTTTATAATGAAACACGAAGGAACAGCCTCGTTTCCAAAATATGAAAGTGTAACATTTGAAGATAGAAATACGTTTATTAAAGTTAATAAAAATGAATTATATAATGCATTTAAAATAATTAAAGATTTTCATGAAGAAACGGAAAGAGATACAAATAAAACATTTAGAATATATTTTAAAGAAGAATGCATTCAATTTAAAACAAAATATGCAGAAGTTGACATTAATTGCGAATATTCCGATAAAAAACTTGGCGCAGAAGGAAGGTCATTGCTTTTTGGTATACAGATAATAAGCGGTTTTGAAAAGCTTACATCTGATGTTATTACATTATTTTTTGAAAAATGGCCTAACGAATATAATCAGATTTTAATTCAAGGTGGAGTTGAAGATTTTATGTATTTCATGCCTGCAAATGATTACGAGAATCGTGAGAAATAGAAGCGTAAAAATTTTCCCTATTTTTACCCCTTGACAAGAGTGTAAATGCCGCTATAATGGCGTATAACGCCTTATCGGGATAGCGGGGATAGCGGGATAGCGAGATTACGATGCACGGCGGCGCACGAAAGGAAATAAGAATATGGATAACGAAAAACAGTTGATTAAAGAAATAGTTGATTGGTTGAACGAACAGTTAATAGGAACTTTTTTATGCGCTAAGATTAATGAAGAAACAAACCACACAGTAGTTCTTGACTTTATAAAAACTTCTCATGCCTTTATAAAACAAAACCCACTAATTAATTTCGGAATTATTGATAAAGAAAGAATATACGATTTTATATTAAAAAAGTTTGGCGTAGAAATCATGTGGAACAACACTGGCAATATATTCTGGATAAAAACCTCACATTAATAATAAGGAGAAAAACTTCATGCCTTCTGAACAATCGGACACAAAAAAACAAAAACTTGTAGTTACAAATATGGAAAAAAACGACGAAAGCGAGGATATGCGAATATGGTTTGACAGAAATAAAGAAGTAGATGTTCTTTGTAATAAGTTCCAATTGTCTAAAGAAGTAGCTTGGAATTTAATCATGATGAACGATGTAATTAATGCACTGTATACATTAACCGAAACTGTAGAAGACGTCTTTACGGACGAAAAAGAGTAAAATAATGAGTAAAAAAGAATTTGTCGAACAAGAACCAGAATGTTTAGACGGCGGAGACCTTGATGATGACGATAAAGACGAAGAGGAAAACGAAGACGATAATGATGATGACTGTATTGATGATGATGACACAGAATTTGACGATGATGATGACTGTATTGATGATGATGACACAGAATTTGACGATGATGAAGACGAGTCTGAAGAAAACGACGACGAAGAATAATTAACCTCATCAAAACCACGGAGAACAAAAATATGGACACTTGTCAAGCATGTGGCCAAAAACGAAGCTACAAAATTATGCCGCCGGAGAACAACAAAAATCTCGAAGCCGAGATTAAAAAGGTCATTCAGGTAGCAACTAAGGAGCACGGACCATCTATAAAAGCAGTTGACTGGGCGCGTCTGCATCGCATAAACCATTTACAGTTAAAGCTTTTTAAAGACCGTAATCTGCGGTCATGCGGACTGTGCGTTGACGTTGCGCTTGACGAGGCACTGGAACTCGTGAACAAGAAGAACGAAACAGTTTTGCTTGCTTACTTGAGAAAGTGCTCAGACGCTCAAGTAAAACGTCGTGAAGAAAAGCTAAAAAACAAAGCTGAAAAGAAAAAAGCGGCTGTAGAAACAACCGCCACATAGTTTATCGCGGTAAAAGGCGACGGCGCGTAGCCTACCTGTCCTATTAGTGCACTGATAGTATAGGTTGCTAAGGGTGGCACCCGTTTATTTATAATCTGTTATGAGGTTAGCCCTTCCAGTATCGTAAGACTTCTGGATTAATAACAGGCGCGCAAATTTTCTTAAAAAAGGAGAATTAGCAATAAATAAAGTAGGCGATATTTTTGAAGTTTCTATATCTCGGATTGAAAATAAATGAACGAAAAAAATAAATTATCTTCAATTAAAGAAAGCGTTGAACGTCTTGCAAATATGAGCATGGAAGACATTTATAAGGCTGGCGTAGGCATATTCTCGGATAATTTTTGGCAGTCTTCATTGCCTACATACATAGAAAATTGGCCTAAAGGATTACAAGAATTATCAATTCCATCTATCCGTATAAAACTTTCTGTTAACGAAGCTCGTGCATTAGGTTCTAATATAGCAGAATTGGGAGAGTCTTTTAGTGAAAAAAGGCAAAGCATTGAAAATATTATAGATAGAATTAGTTGTGAGCTATTTATTAAAGACATCAATTATAAAAAATTCTATTTTGTCCGTATGGGAAGTAGAAGCCCAAAAGATTCATACTACATTTACGAAAATGGTAATAAAGCGTCCAACACTATTGATGTAATTAAAATATTAACATCTGCGTCTGAGCGTATATATGAAGATTTACACTTGGCTATTAAAAATAATTACGAACCATCTATATATTTAAGAGAATGGTGTGAAGAAATAAAAGCAGTCCCTTCTAACGAGTTCCGTTGCTTCATGGTTAACAAAAAACTTGTAGGTATATCACAGTATAATTACTATGAAACTTATAAAGATATAAAAAGTAACAAAGGGTGTATTATAAGACTTATTAAGCGCTTCTTTAAAACTTTTGTAAATATTATACATTTAAATTCATGTGTATTCGATGTTTTTGTAAACGTATATTTTAAAAAAGTCATTTTAATAGAAATAAACCCGCTACATCCTTTAACAAATCCTTGTCTTTTTGATGGTAGAAAGTTTAAAAATAACTTTTTGTATAATAAAGCATTTATAGAAAGTGTAAAAATATGAAAAAAAATAAAAAAGAATTTCGAGAAATAGAACATACTTTATTTCGCTGTAATTGCGGAAGCTGTATTCTTGAAATAGTATTTTTTAGAACGGAAGATTGCAAGAATCCAGACCCGTGGACTTTATACTTTATACGATGGCAACGCGGAACAACACGGTTATTAAAAAGAATCACAGACGCTTATAAAGTGCTTACTAATAAAGACTATCTTAATGATGTCGTGTTAACAAAAAAACAGGTCAAAAAACTTAGAGATAAACTAACAAAACATTTAGAGGTTAAGTAAAAGGAAAATAATACATGATACCACATAAATGCCCCGTGTGTTTAGGCAGAGGAATAGTTGAACCTAATTTTTATAATCTATTAGGAGTTTCATCTACTGTAGAAATAGAAATATGCCGTTCCTGCAATAACGGTATTTTATGGGAAAATGATTGTGTTGAAAACGAAAACGAAAATGAAGACTATTCAGAAATTGTGAATGATACAGGTGTTGATGTAGACGAATTGTCTGTTAAAGAAGAAAAAGATTTTTTCGATTGGCAGGTTATTATTGTAAATGAACAAAAAGAATCAAAAGAAACTATCTATAATAGAAAACGATTAGACGAAGATATGTCCCACTTTAATAAAGAAAAAAGAGATTTTTGGTGGGATGATATGAAATCTAAACAATATACAAAAACTACTAAGTTTGAAGAATAAAACCTGTGATTTATCTCCATTACGATGGGCAAGCGGTTATAGTCAAAAGCACCGCCTATAACCTGCCTCTTATAAAGCGCCTAAAGAGCGTTTCTGCGCCGACGTGGGACAAAGCCCGTAAATCGTGGCGTATAAACGCTTACGACGCAACAAACGGGCTTAGGATTATGCTCCAAGGCTTTGACGAAGTAAAAACAACGCAAGAATTTGATAATGCGGAACCTACATTCGCAGAATTAAAGAAACGGCTTGATAAAAACGTTGTTCCAGAAATCCCTTTTACACCAGCTGTAAAACTATGGCCTCACCAGCTAGTCATGCTTCACCACATGCTAAAACTTCCTTTTTTTGCAAACTTTTCAGAAGTTGGCACTGGTAAAACTTATCCTACAATAATCTATGCCGATTACAGGAAAAAAACCGAAAATATAAAAATTCTTGTAATATCGCCTTTAACTATTATAGATAAATGGTGCGACGAATATAAACAAATTACCGGCCGTGAATTAACACCGCTTCTAGGAACTCCAAATAAGAGAACTGATAAACTTAATAAATATAATGAATGTATTATCAATTATGAAGGCTCTAGGATTATAAAAGAAGGTCTTAAGAACAAACATTTTGATTTAGTTATATGCGATGAGTCGCATCGCGTAAAAAATCCTAAAGCCGAACAGTCTAAAGCAATTGCAGAAATCGTTCTATGTTCCAAATACCGTATAATAATGACAGGAACAAACATTACCAATACCGCAATGGATTTATTCATGCAAATATTTATATTAAATCCTGCCGTGTTCGGAGAATCTTTTTACGCATGGCGCGGTAAGTATTTTAGGAACGAGAACATGCTTCAACCAAATAAAGAATTCTATACTTGTAAAATCTGCGGCTACAAGAATGACGTATTCTCTGTTAAACAAAAACATGCGGAACGAAATACGTCTAAAGTTATTCAGTGCGATAAATGTCGTGCAAGCATGAAAATATATCTTAAACAAGATTATCCAGTATGGACTATAAAACCTGGAGCTATTGAACAACTTAATGAACATATCTTCTCTACAGGCATACGATACACGAAAGCCGAATGTCTCGACCTACCTCCAAATATTTTTGAAACAAGGCTTATTAAGATGACAGTAGAACAAGAACGAGCTTATAATCAGATGCTTGAAAAAATGATTATAAGTTTCTCGCTTGACGAAAAAGTAACTGCAAATTTTGTTTTGACACAACTACTTAGACTACAAACTATAACAAGTGGCTGGGTAAAAACTGATAACGATACTATTGCATTCTTTAAAACTAATCCGAAGTTTGAAGAACTTAAATATATTATAGACGAATTGTTTGATGAGCAGATAGTTATATGGGCGCATTTTCGTAACGACCTTAATTATCTTAATAAAAATATTCCTAAATCTTCGGTAATAAGTGGCGATGTGGATATTAAAGAACGCATACAGAGGCTTAAAGATTTTAAAGAAGGAAAGATACGCATATTAATCTGTCAACCCGGCGTCGCAGGTGAAGGAATAAACCTTACAAACGCAAGTTATTCTATACGTTTCTCTCGAAGCCATTCTCTTAAAGATTTTGAGCAGAGCATAGGCCGTCTACACCGATTCGGCGCAACAAAAAAGGTAACAAATTTTGATATGGTCATGAAAGGAACTTACGACGAAATTATTTACAGGAACATAATGAAAAAACAAAATCTGTTTGAAAAGATTAATATAGATTTTATAAAGATGTTAAAGTTTAAGAGGGAGAAGCAATAAATAGTAAAGAGTAAATACCATGTCAATATCATCACGCCTACAATCGCTGCTTGCAGAATACATTTCAGAAAAAGAAAAAGTTGAACAATATGAAAAGTTGATTAAAGAATGTAATAATCATTTAAATTCCGCAGAGCAAAATTTGTTTTCTGCAATGATTGACGAAGAACTTACGTCCTTTAAAACTGACGACGGCGTTTCCGTTACTCGAAAAATTAGAACGTTCTACAGCGTGAACAAGGATAATATGGACGCCCTAATTAATTGGCTTGCATGCGTCGGCGGAGATGGTATAATCAAAACGGAACCGAGCGTGAATACGCTAACCCTATCCTCGTTTATAAAGGAAAAAGAAGATAGTATTGAAATTCCAGACTTTATAAAAAGTTACGATAAACGGAGCATTTCTGTAAAAGGAAGAACAAATAAGGACAAAAAATCTATTCAATAAATTAAAAAATATAGCCATTGCTCTGAAAAATTCAGGAAAACTCTAAAAACAACAAACAAAACACGGAGAACAATCATGGCACGACAACAACGAAACTTAGAACAACCACAACCAATTAAAGAAACCTCTGAAACAACTGTATTAGTAAAATCTAGCCTACTCGGCGACCTTGCTAAAGCTACCGGTGAATACGAAGCCGATTTTCCGCTTTCGGAAAATACTCAAGGCTCAACATCCATCCAATTCCCTGTATTAAAAATATCCAAGGAATTGGGTGTCTACGTCATGCCGCACGAAGGAGACCCTGTCACAACTTTTAAATCTATAATCCTTGATTACCACGCCCTGAACTCTTACTGGAAGATTTCGGCGGACGAAGGCGGCCTTGGTAGCCCACCAGACTGCGTAAGCTACGATGCTTTTACAATATCGCCCGAAGCTAAAGAACCACAAGCCATTAACTGCCCTAAATGTAGACACAACGTTTACGGTTCCGCAAAACACGGTGCTGGTAAAGCATGTAAAAACTCGAAACGCTTACTACTCTACATCCCCGGACACGTCATTCCTAACATCATCAACCTTCCTCCTACTAGTATAAGGAGTTACGAGTCCTACATGGTAGCACTTACTGACAAGAAAATTCATTTTGCAACCTGCTTTACAGAATTCTCTTTGGAACATAAAAAGAGCAAGGCCGGCCTAGATATTCAAATGGCTGGGTTTAGGCGTTGTGAAATGTTACCTAAAGAAGACTTGTCTATAATCTCACAACTTAGAAAGGACTATTCTCATCTGTTCCGTAAATTCCAGATAAACCGTGAAGATATTCAGGAAGTTTCTGAAGAACAATCTGGAAAAGAATCAACTACCGCATCTAATGATGATATTCCATTTTAAAGGAGAACACATGGAAATATTTTTAGGATGTTTGCTCGCGCTCCTTATAGGTATACTAGGCGGAATTGCATCTGCAAAAATAAAAAATGGAAAAGATTTTTTTCCATTAAAAAACAGAAAAGATTATTTTCCGTTTTAGTATAACCCCATCTGTATAAGGAGCGGGGCGACATAACACGTTATAGGGGGCGCGTCGCACGGGACAAAGCGGCGCGTCCCTATAGCGTGTTGTATAGAGCACACAAACACACGATAAAAAAATAAGGATAAAATATGGCTTTTGAATTGGTGAATAAAAGAATACATTTAAGGTTTACAGAAACTGGAGTCAGAGTCAGCAGAAGAATGATAACATTTTCTAAAGACGTTCCTATAATAGAAGTTGGAAAACTTTATCTTTTATATTTAGATAAAGAAAATTCTTTAATAAAAATAGAAGAAACTGATAATAAAATAAAAGGCAGAAAAATATCTGCTCTCAAAAAACAAGACGGAACATACGGAACTAGAAGTATTAATTTTGGAAATCATATAATACAGGACGGTTTTTATAAATTAATTAAAGAGGAAGAGGGATGTTTGATATTTGGGTTTCAAAAACAATGAAAATACTAATTATAAGCGTCTTTAGAAAATTCTTCAGGAAATTCTCGAAAGACTGTAAAAAAACGCTTTTTGTCTTTATTGCGTTCACGCTTAATAGTAAATATATTTGGAGGAAGTTTCATAAACATATCAAAAAATCTTTTCTGTTCTTCTATTCCATCATCGTTACAAATAAAGCGCTCACTTATCCTTCTACACATTTCAATAAATACATCATGCGGCATAACACTTTTAGCCCTATTAACACACCAACAGCATAAAACAACATTATCCTTTGTATATCCTTTACTGGAATCTATTCTATCAACAGTTAATAAATTAAACGCAAACTTAAATTCTTGAGAAACAACCATATCACATCCAAGATAATAACATTTACCTTCTTGTTTTAAATATAAATCATGCAAAAAATCATTAGTAATTTCGTTTTTAATAAAAAATGCTTTGTTTTGTGCTTTTATTTTTGCGGCTATACAATTAATCTTCTTATAAACTTCTTCTCCAATCTTCTCACGATATTCTTTAGACTTGTAATATACTTTTTTACGTTCCTCTTCATCTCTTCTATATATCGCTTAAATGTGGCAACACCTTCATTAAAACTAATTTCTTCTTTTGTCATATTTCACCTTTTGTATTACATGAAAAGTTTCTATTACCGTATCCTCATAGTATAATGCAAGCTAATCTAAAAGTCAATAGCAAAATGCTTTTTTGTGATTTTTTTGAAAATGATAGCAATTATCAGCAAAAATAAAAAAAATACACGATTGGAATTATTACTTTTTAAAAATCTGAAATTTAGAAAATCAAATCCCCATTTACACTTATCAGCATCTTGTGAAAACGCACGAAAAGATTACAAACGCACGAAAAGATTAATGAAATTTGCTTGTTTTTCAACAAAAAAGAGGCATTGGAATTAAGATAATTCTTTTTGAAAAAACGTCTACATGAGATAGGTCTAATATGCCTTAAAAATTGAAATTACACTAACTTTTAAACACTAATTTCCGGCAAAAAAAAAGCATGAAAAACGCACTCTTACACTTAAACATAATAGTGCGTTTCTACCGAGCGAATTCTGTTTTAGGTTTTTGTAAAAAGATTTATCTTAATTCCAACAATTAGCACAAAAATATATTCAAAAATCATACAAAAAACGCAGAAAAACGCCATTTTTACGAAATTTCATGTTTGAGTTAATAAAAAAGAAGGAAAAAAAGGAAAAGGTCAAAAAACCACGCAGAGAATACGACCAGTTGCGTTATAAGAAGAGAAAAGATAACAATACATGTTTTGATTGTGGAGGACAGAGAGATGGAAGAAAAGTTAGATGTAAAGAATGTTTAGATAAATATAATAATAGGATTAGAGAAGAAAGAATGAGATTAAAAGAAGAAGGAAAGTGTATTATATGCAAACAACCAAAAGAAACAAGTAGAGACAGGTGTATAAAATGCTTACAAGAACATAGAGATAAAGTAAGAAACAGAAGACAAGGTCTATTACCAGAATAGCACCATGGATATTAGCATCCTTTATAGGTATGTAGATGTTTGTTGGAAGAATGACCATATAACATCTAAATGGCGGCGCATAGACACGGCCGAGGTTGAGGAAGAATTAAAGAAGAAGCAGAATAATTACAATGTATTTACAACAATACAAAGGTTTAAATATATTGTTCATGAGGACAATGAACCACATTATTGTCCAATCTATTTTGATTTTGACAGTGAGACAGATGTTAATATTGCTTTAGAGGATACGAAGAAAGTAATTAATTATTTTTATGCAATGGGGATAGGTAAGGAACATGTTAGAGTATGGTTTTCTGGTAAAAAAGGTTTTCATATAACTGTAACGCCTCAATTATTTGATATTATGCCGAACGCAGAGCTAACGTATATTATAAAAATTATATGTCTTTATCTAGGCGAGTTTTTATCGTTATCGTCTTTAGACCCAGTAGTGTATACGTCGAGACGAATGTGGCGGTTACCGGACAGCATACACCAATCAACAAAACTTCATGCGGTAGAACTATATTATGAAGATTTAGAAAAAGGGCTTGAGCATATTAAAGAGATTGCGAAGAAACCACGAGGACCGCTTTATGATGAGACAGAGTATGAAATGGTTTTAAAGGTAGTAGAATTATCTGAATGGTTTAATCAGTTTCTTAAAGAATATAATGATAGAAAGGATTTAGAGCGACTTAAGCCTAGAAAGCCGATTGAAAAGCCGGCAAATTTAAAAGATGAAGACCCTGTTTGTGTAAAACATGTTTTAACGGAAGGATTGAGCAAGCCGGGAACGAGGAACAAGGCGGAGATGATATTGGGCGCGTATTATAAGGATACGGGGACAACTGCGGAGTATGCGGAGGGCATAATAACGCAGTGGGTAAGGGCGTTGCCGCGTGATGCGGCGTCTAAAACTGAGCGTGAGCGCGTCGCAGATGCGAAGAGTGTTATAAAGAGCGTGTATGCTAAGGATGGTCCGGCGTATCATTTTAGTTGTGGGTATATACGCTCGTTAGGGGCTACGGACAAGCCGATTCCTTGTCTTTATGAGGATTGCCCGTTTGTGAAAGCGGAGGACCAAGAGACGGAAGCGCCTATTAAATTAGATTTAGGCGAAGCGTCTAGAGCGTGTTATTCTGGTAAAGAAGTAGAGGTTGAAGCGTTGGTTTCGGGTAAAGATTTAGCGCCGTTTATAATACCGGAACGCATTAGAGTAAAATGTTCGCCGAATCTTACGGACGAAAAATCGCCGTGCATAACATGTAAGATATCCCCGCATGGCGGAAGTTATGAGTTTACGTTAGGACCGAAGAGTCCACATTTTATGGAATTTGTTGATACTTCTTTAAAAGGAATTCATGCAATTATTAAAACAGCGTTACGTATACCGAAAGCGTGTCCAGGATTCTATGAAGAAATTATTGACAAACAGAATGTGGTGGACGTAAAGTTTATACCGAGGATAAAACTTAATAAGGATAATATAACAAAAAAGATGGAGTATGTTGAGCGACGTGGATATTTTCTTGGGCATGATATTGAAGCGAATAAGGAGTATGTAATTACTGGATACGTTTTACCAGACCCGAAGACGCAGTATGTTGTTCATACCTTTAATAAAATAAAAGAACTTAAAAGTAAGGCAGTAGATGTTAAAAAAGAAGTTGAA
>ERZ1292637.998-Hain-H14-01um-R3-998-length-13265-cov-3_pt1 | contig 13265 bp, 11 predicted proteins | sample MGYA00564405_ERZ1292637 | MGnify/ENA primary metagenome ERZ1292637 (study PRJEB36523, sample SAMEA6512645) | groundwater metagenome | collected 2019-01-09 | study: AquaDiva: Metagenomics assemblies of 32 groundwater samples | reverse complement strand
ACGACCTGGGTGGGCGGACGGAGGGGCCTTACTTGCTGCTGTTTTCACCCAGGCACCATTGTACTCCATGCCGTAGCAGTCAATTAAAAGAGTCGATTTATCTTGGAGGGTGTCCATCTTAATAATGTATGTAGTAACTGTAGTGTCTGTTCCTCCGGCGTAAGGAGTACGCAAAAGGATTTCATCGCCCTCTTCATTAATAGAAAGTATTTCGTAGTAATCGGTATGTGTGGGGTCATCGGATTTAATCATATCTCTTGATCGTAAATAATCTAGGGCGCTCCCTCCAGCGACTACCACCGTTCTACTGGCATTAGTAAAGGTCATGGCCAGAGTTATGTTAGAAGGTTTAATAAAGTTTAATTCAGCAGTATCTAAAAGCTGTATAGAGCTTCTTCCGTCTTCATTATAATCAAGAACGTAATCTCTATTTTGAATAAGATCATAGGTCCTAAGCTCACCGATATATTGAAGTCTTCGAATAGGAGACTTCACGATAACGTCACCAGGAGAAACGGCAACTTGCACGTTAGAAGTAAGCACAATAGTATTTTCTACAATACGCCTGATGGTATAAGTAATGTCTCCTGTAGTATCTAAAACCACAGTGTCACCTACAAAGAAATCACTTACATCATCTACCACAAAACGATTAGAGGAAGTGACGGAAGTTATTTCACCTGATGGGCTTCTTAATTTATGTCCGGCAATTAACCAATTTCTATTATTTCTTCTCCACGGGACTTGTGGATTAACGGTGAATAAAAGAGTAGTAAAGCTTACCTCTAATTCTTCGGAGGCCTCAAAGCTATTATCATTAGTAATTGATTTAACTTTTATTTTTATCTCTTCGCCGTCTACTGTGGTTATAACTTCATCCTCAGGAGAAAGCTCATCTAAAAAAGCAGCAAACGAACCCGTGACAGTGGCAGAACCAGCAGTACCGGAGATAGCTCCGTTTGTGGCGTACCCATCTTTAACACAATCAGTTCCAATGAGTTTTTTCCCTACCACCTGGCCGTAAATTCTGGGCTTTGGCTTTCCTGTCTGTGAATCAAGATGCATATCTAGTACACTTGTTCCAGCAACTGGGAACTCACCTGTTTTCACGTTATCATTAAGTTGAGATACAAAGTCTCCAGCTTGAAATTTTACACTTGATGATGAAAATGATTTAGATTTTATATAGCCCTTAAAAATAACTTTAGCTTCTGTTATAGAAGTCGAAGGAAACCAAGAGTAAGCAGAGACCCTGCAATTTTCCCATACGTATGTATCATAGATTTCATCGAAGTACCCGTCGGAATTAATAAAGGCAAAGCTACATTTACCATCGATTGATATACCGAATAATTCTTGTGGGTCAATTTCTTGAGAGAGCTTACTAATATTTTGTAACCTTGAATCGTATTCAATTTCAAATCCTGCATCTAAATCATAAGGGGCAATAAGAGGAAAATCGGCAAATCCTATACGAAAGGTTGCAGTAACGAAAACGTTACTCGGGTCAACCGATCCTACCGTTCTAATATAAAGGCGCTTACTGTCTTCATCGAAATAATATGTGCCTGCAATCACCGCTCCAGCATTGGCCGCCAGAGTGTAAGCTGTAGTTGCTTCTTTAACTGAGAGTACGTAATAGTCTACGTCTTTATAGTAAACACTGCCTGCGTGTACAGTCCAAACCTGCAACCTCTTTCGTGGCTCCATATGTACGAGCACCGATTTACGAGAGTGAACTTTTTGTGATTCGCTATTATAATCAAGCATATTATTTTATCTCTTCGCCGACTGCAATTTCTGCTGTTGCAGGAATGTCGGTTTTAATTTCTTCACGTTTAGCAACGTACTCAACCCATTTTTCATCACGACCAGAGAGCTTTTCAATGATCGCCTCCATCGCCTGGTCTTGGAGTTTAATATATTCAGCTAATCTTTTTTCTCGGTAGTCTTCTTTTTCTTCTTCGATCACTACTTCAAACGTACCCTCTTCGCCAAATGTTCCACGTATGCGGTGACGATCTAACCAGAGTTGTCCTTCAACATTAACATCCCATTCAGGTCTTTCTTGTGACCATTTAAATTTAATTTCACCGTCGACTAATATTTTAATTGATTCCATTAACAAATCCTCATGCAATAAAATTGACAAATTTCTGGTGACGTTGATAAGAGAGCATTGCCGTTTGATCTAATAATATCCAAGAAGACATCAATTTCATCTCCTAGAGAGAGCTCTCTAAGACAAAAAACTTGTATATCTTTAGCGCTTACTAAAGTCGCATCAAAGTAAACTCTTTGCGATGCCAGGGCGGAGGCTGATCTTCTTATTGTTATGTATATCAGGTCTCCATTAACCCAAGTTGTAGATTGAAACCCAAGCGCGGCCCCTATCCAGTATAACCCAGGCATGGGAGCGTTCCATTTACCCGTGCTCGCATTGAAAGCCTTATGGGTGTCAGTGCATATTGTGTCGTAAACAACAATCTCGCCACCGCCTGCATCTTCGATCGTTTGTCCTGAGGTACATTGCACGCGGAAAGATACAGTTTCATTTTCATAATCGCCAAAATAAAAATTATCAAACTTCACCGTGTAAGCTGAGGCTGATGTGGTGGCAACGTGGATGATGATTCGGTAAGATGTCGCCGTTGATGTCGCTAGAAACGGGACTGAATGTTTATAAATAGTTCCCGTAGTCCCAGTGCTAATCCCTTGAAGTTGTGGGCCTGTGCTACCAAGTATAGTTACAAGCGCAGAGTTCGTTACATCGTATAAGAATATTTTTAAATCTGCAGAAGCATAAGTGCCCGAAGCTACTGTGTAGAAAAAATCTACATGCACTAGTCCGCCCTTCATTTTATTTTCTACAGTGAAATCATAGCTCACTCCTTGGCCTTGTCGATTAGCTGCATCCTTGGTGAATAGGAAATAATTTCCACTATCTAGTGGCGTAGTAGATGCTGCCGTCCAAGTAATGTTGGGTGCTCCCCCTGTTCCATCTGCGGGAGAAGCAGCAGCGGCATCGGCGTAGGTTGCCCAGCCTGTGGTATTAGTGCCCGTTGGGTTGAGAATATAATTTATTCTTCCTGCGTTAGTACTGCCAGCGCCGACAAGTGCTCTGGTGTCCACATCGGCTTGTAGCTCTGCTAGAGCTGCATTTAATTCAGTGGCCGCTAAGTTACCGGAAGCAGCAGTGGTTACGGTGTTACTCGCAACTACAAAAGTTTTAGCGGTAAGCGCCTGAGCGTCAGTTGTACCAACCACCGCACCTGATATACCATGCACTCCTGTCGAGGCACTTGTGTGTGTGGTCAACGCCGAAGAGGTGGCACGGGTGTCGATGTCAGTCTGAAGCTCAGCGAGTGCGGAGTTGAGTTCCGTGGCAGCTAGGTTTCCACTAGCAGCAGTAGTGAAAGTGTTACTGGCCACAACCATAACTTTATTCGTAAACGTCTGAGCTTCACTTAATCCTGCTACGGTGGTTACTCCGTGAGTAGAAGTGTCACTCATGTGGGCGGTTAGATCGTCGTTGTTTCCGATATCTTCCCAGGTAGAGTTGTTAAAATAACGAACTATGTTAGATACAGTATTGTAATAAATATCTCCTGGACTAGCAGCGCCGTTAGCGGAAACAAAAGCAGCATCACTAGCATAATTTTCTAGTAAGCTAGCAGTTCCTCCGGAAATAGTTGGGGCGGTCGCAGAGGTAAAACCATCTGCTATATTTATAGTTCGGCTCATGGTTGGAATTCCCTTTCATATATTTCGAATGTTAATGGTTTTCGATTAGAGGCAGCAGCGACATAAGTGTATTCATTGATCGGATCATCATGCATATGCACCCAGGCGATAAAGCTGGACACGTTATAGGTGTATCCTGTGGCGCTAAAAGTTAATACATAAGTTCCGGGGTTAAGAGAAAGCCCGTCATCAAATAATTTAATAAAAAAGTGTGCGTATAAATCATCGGTATCTAATTCAGCGTAGACTTCAGCAGAGGTAAAAGAAGATGTTGCTACCGTGTTGCCATCTAGAGTGATCGTAAAAGTAAAAGTACCTGACGGGTTATTATGAATATAAAGATAAGGACGTATGCAATCGATAATGCAGCGATTAGCTCTATCAAGCGTAAAGCTTTGCGATAGACCAATAACAAGCTCACTGACGGCAAGAGTGCTTATAACGCCTCCGATACTTTCACTGAAAGATCATAGCGAGCATAAAAACTATTAGTGATTTCTGGCACAGCATCGAGATAAACTTCACCACAAAAGCGGAAGAGATTGTTCACAATGCCTTCACATCCTATACGCATGAACATAGGCTTAGTGATCCCGTTATAATCGTTAATTAAAAACCAATCATCGACTTGCGTTTTATCTAAATTAGAAAAATTAAAACTAAATTCTTTTTGACGATTAATTTGATCTGAAAATCTTTGTCCGTATAAGTTCTTAGTTATCTTAGAATTATCATCAAGCTTATATTTCCAGCCGTAGTTAATAGACCGATCACCAACAGTATTACGAAGGCCAAGATATACCCTTGATAGTTCCACATAGCTTGCTCCTGCAGCTGAGACTCTCCAGTACCTTAAGTTTTGAACAGAGAATTCTTTGTAAGCAACTTCAAATTCTAAATCTATATCAGTGCCACTGGTAAGTGTTGTCGTAAACGATGGTGCTCCCCACACGTTGGTAGCGTTAGCTTCAAGAAGAATGTCGCCTGTAAACCCAAGGCCATTAGTAAAATGAGGCACGATAGCTACTGTGTCTATCTGAGAGGCCGCACCCATATCAAAGACCACCGATGCCGACGATGCCGTGGATCGGTAAACCTTTGTTGAGCGTGGGTCTTGCAAATTATCTGCAGGGAAAAATGCGTTCTCAGTAGAAGCAGTGATCGTTGTGCTATCAAGGTCACAGTAATTGTAATATAAAAAACTGATACTCATTACGCCACCACCCTATAACCGCTATCGATTTGATTTCTGACTGCTCGAGCTATTTCTCTTCCGTCGATTTGTATAATGATTGGTTGAGCGAGCATCGCACTTACTTGATTATTGATAGCTCCGCTATTAGCAATTGCTTCCATGTTCTCATTTTGTTCTGCTGTTAAAACACGCTCTCCACTATTAACTCTAATGGGGACCTTATCCCCAGTAAAAGAACTACCAGGCACAACTCCACCCATGGCGTAACCAGGAGGTGATTGAGAGGCGATCTTTCCTACGTTAACTGCGGCCATAGCGCCCACTACTGCTGCTAGAGCAAATGACCATGGAGGTCCTGGAGGAGAAGCAATAGCGGTTTGTACTGCTAGGATACCTTGGATAGTAGCGTTGGTTATAGCGGCCGCCTTACCTAGAGCGAAGGCTTCCTTATTACTGCTTTCCATAAGTGTCGAAATAGTTCCAAGAGTTTGCTGTAGGTTTCTTAATTTTTCTTGATTAGTCAGCTTAGAGTATTCTTTAGTGGCAAACATTCCACCCTCTTCAGCTTCTTTAATATCTTTAGCGGCTTGTTTCTTGGCTTCAACTAGTTGGTTAGTGCGAATAAGCTCTTGAATGTGCGCTTGTCTTTTTAGCGCCTCTTCTGTGCCAAGCCCTTCTTCTAGAACTTGAAAATACTCTTCGTTTTTTAAGGCTTCGTACTCTTGTTTCTCTAAGTCGGTTTCAATACCTTTATCAGCATATTGCTTTCTAAGCTCTTCGATAGCTAGAAGCTTGGCCTCTTCCTGTGTGTACTCTAGACCAGTACGAGTTAAGTTACCCTCAGCAATCTCTTCTTGGGTTTTTAATAATGAGTCCCTCAGAAGTTGGTCGTTTGCAATAGTTGCCTGAGTGGTGTCGATTCCTTTTTGGGAGAACTCATTTATAAGTTCTTTTCTTTTGTTGTAAGCCTCAATATCTAGGATCACCTGACTTTTAGTTTTACTGCCTAGGTCATCATAAAATTTTCCATAAGCTGCCCGAGCATCTTCCACGGCCTTAGTATCTATCGTGGTTTCTTTAAAGACTTTTAAAGAATCATTTATGTCATTGATTTGATTTAATAATGGGTTTTCTTCTTTGACTAAAAATAAGTTACTAGTATCTGGTGCAGTTTTTAATACATTAAAAATATCTTGAACTTGCTTTGGTTTACCGCCGAGTTTTTTTTCTGCTAACTCAGCATCTCTTGCTAAGCGCATAGCAAAGTTCATCTTGCCTTCTTCTCTCATCTCTACAATGGAGAGAATTTTGGAAGCAAGATAGGACACTCCAGAAAGCTGTGGTAAAACTCCATTTATACTTACTGCCAGCTCTTCAAAAAAAGTCTTTAAATTGCCTGCACCCTTACCGGAGAGAAGATTATTAAACCCCTGGATACCTGCAGTTATAGATTTAAATCCTTCACTTACTGTTTCAGATTCTGTAACCGTTTTCCCTAAGGTCTCTAGTAGCTCATCATACGCCTTAGCCGCCTGTGTTGATGCCCCACCAAACCCCTTTAGCTCATTCTCTGCAAAGGATCCGTATCGAGCAGCTAATTCACCCAGGATATCCTTGGAACGAAGTTGCTCGTCAGTTAAGCCCTTATACGCAGGAACGATAGAAGCAAGCTGCCTTCCTTGCCCCTGTAGCGCACGCGATACTGCCTCTACAGCAGTGGCATTATCAACTCCGAAAGCTGCAGACAGATCGAGAGCAGCGTCAACTACTTCTTTTATTTTTGCAGTGGGAGTGCCTAGGTTGGCAGCGAGTGCCACGAGCGATGCTACCTGATCATCAGTTGCCTTAGTTGAAAGAGAAACAGCTTCAGCGTAGTCTGTAAAATCTTTTAAGGAGTTCGCACTACTATCCCCGCTTGCCCTTAAGGCCTGAGCTAGTTTTTTCTGCGACTCTTCTGCTTCCACTGCTGCTGCAACTGATTCTTTAAAGACATCAACAACCTTACCAACCCCTCTTTCGAGAAGCTGAAAGGCGCTTATACCTGCACCAATACCAAGGCCGCCGGCAATAGAGCTACCGAACTTAGAAAAACTACTCTCAACTTCTTTACCCCTAGAGGCGGCTTCACCGGCCTTCTTCCCCAGCTTATCTAGATCTGCCAAAGCGTTAGCTATGGCCGTTCTTACAACAATTTCTAGTTCGACTTTATTTACCATTTTAACACTTCCTTGATATGGCAAAAGAGGAGCATTTTCTCTGGCGGGAGTTCATGCATCCCTATTCTTACCCCCATATCAATCATTGATCTGAAGGTAGAGTATTCGTCAAAGTCAGGGGACATGGAATACATGTCGTCTAACTTATCTGGTTCAACTAAGCCTTTGAGCTCTTGCCTTTGGATGCCTTTGGAGTAGATATTATAGGCGTCTTTAATAAGGATTTTTTTTTAATTAAATCCCCTAACATGCCTATAATAAGCTCTGCTTCAGTAAGCATAGCAAGAAAAAGATCTACATCTTCAATCGCATCAAGACTTGCCTCAACACCATCAACCTCACTGAAGTCAAAGCGGTCCAAGATAAGCTCTAGGACAGAAGTGGTATAATCGTTTTCGGTAAGCCCTTCTGCTTCTTCTCCAAAGACTTTTCTAATATGACTCATTAAGCGCCCTTGAAGCCGTGAGACTTCAAGGATGTTTAATTCTTTGAACTTGATGATACCCTTAGCTGTAACCAATTCTTTCATAATTAAATCATGTTGATGTACAAGTCTTTAGAAGTACTTGTCACAAACCCTTTTAAAGTTACGTTTAGTAAAACGAAGTCATCGCCTGAAACAGTGTGCTGACTTACAGTTGCGTTTCTTAGGTAAACGTTTACACATTTTCCTGGAACCCAGTTGCCTGCTGATTTCGGTCCGATGTTAACCATAGCTTTTAGGCCAGTATTGTTTTTTAGCTTATTGAAAAGCATAACATCGTATTTATTTACAACTAACTCTGCAGTCAAAGTTACTTCACGAGAAAGAATTACTTTTTCTTGAATACCTGTTTCACTACAAATTGATTCTAGGTTAGTAGTAGGAGTTGAAATAGCAATGCTGATAGTGCGAGCGCATCGACATAGGTTGTCAGTTGCATCTCCCATAAAAAACTCAGCATCTTTAACTACGATGTTTCCAGCATTATCGTATGATGGAGTAAATCCAGCTGCGTATGACTGAGCGTTTGATGAAGTATAAGTAAGTGCGCCAGTTGAGTCAGCTGCTGTAGTAAAGCCGATTTTAGTTGCGATACTTTGAGCAACATCTGTTCCTGTATTCCATAGAATAGAAAAAACAGTTGATGTAGCTGTAGCAATCGTGAACTTTCCAGTCACGTTACTATAAACACAAGTATAAACTTCAGTAGAAGCAGAAGCGTTTAATGCTGCTGCAATTGCTGTAGCTAAATCGATTGGGTCATAGATACCTGCAGGAACTGTAATGGCAGCATCAGTTACATCATCATCAGTGATGTTGAATGTATCTGTAGAAGCAGTGATCACGATTGGGTTTAAGTAATATTTAGCACCTTCGTAAGTAAACTCCACATCAGCTTGTTGGCCAGCTGCAAAGTTCATAGTGATACCACTTACTCGACAACCAGCCGCTGCTTGAAGCACGCCGCCGTTACCATTATAAAGCCATGCACTAAATGATTTATGAGTTGATCCTGGCTTATAAAGAACTGCTTTACCAATTCCTAATCCTGTAGCAGGAGCTGCATCTAGATTAAAATTGATTGAAAGATCGTTAGTAGAAATAGAATCGATGTTACGAATAGAGTAGCCGTTCGTAGTATCCTTAACCATGATCGCTTCACCATCTTCTTTACTTGACCCGCCAGAGGCAAGCTTTACTAAAGATACTGTAGATGCAGCTGTCGTAAGATACTCTGTTGTTTCTACCGATGTGTCGCCTAAGCATGACTCGAATAAAAGGCCTGCATCTGGTGCAGTTCCTGCAACTTCAGAAGTCTTTAGGTAAGCTCCATGCGTTCCGCTTACTGACTCAAATCCTGATAGTCCTTTAGCGCTGCCTTCATCGTTTAAAAGCTCTTCGCTTGCAAGCTCTTCTACTGAAAACTCCATGGCAAATCCTGACTTCAAAGGAATGAAATCTGTTCCTGCTGTTGGAACTATCAATGTGCCTGCTGTTGTTTCTTCTTTAATTGCGAAGACTGATCCTCGCTGTAGTACTACATCGCATGTCATATAAAAACCCTCCGAATTGGTTTAACGTTTAATTAGAGATCCTCTCTAATCTGAATTATAAAACTTACATCCATTGTAACAAAATTGTTCTTGCCGGCATTAACAAAATTCACTTCACTAGTTCCGTTGAAATCAACTTTAGAAATACTTGATTCAATTCCTATTTGATTACCGTCTAGCCATGCATCTTGTAGTGTATTACTTGCCTCAAGTAATTCTTTAACCGGATCATCATGAGCGTCTGTTGAGCTCTCTAATTTCACGACCTGATTAGTAAGCGTCACAGATACATTCAGGTCATAAACATAAGTACAAAACTCTCCCTCGCCTACTGAGCTTGATCCTATTTTTAGTCCGTATCCTTTTTTTAAAAAGATCACGGTGTTGTCTTCAATAGAATAAGGGTTAGCAATACGTGTTCTCGAGGAGAATAAAGAGGCCAGAGACGTTAGCAGTGTATTGTAAATCGTTGTAACGTTACTCATCTAGATAACCATCCTTGGCGAGTGACTCGTTCTTGCACTTCTTCAATAGCGTTACTGTTATTATCAATAAGGTAAATAGAAGAGTCTAGGCGCTGGTCATATTCTTTGCGGGCATCATTTCGATTGTCGACATAATCATCGCCCCAAATATTGTAAATAAGCTCAGCAACTTTTTGCACACTTGCGTTTTTAAATTGCTCTCTTTCTAGTATTTGACCTTTATCAAAGATGACTTCTTTTTTAATAAGATCTTGTACCAATACTTCAGCGGCCTTAATGTGAAGAGCTTCGTAGCCGTTGGCGTAGCCTGCAGATGTTTTCACATCCGTTGCAATCAAAGCAGGAAACTCATAGCCTAGATCAGTGTCATCACTAAACTTTCTTCCTACCCAAGCAAGAGCTGTGGTCGCTGAAAAGTTTGCACTAAAGGTAAGCTTAATCCAGTATCGATCATAGATTTTTACTGAAGTTAACCCTGTGACTTGATCGCCACCGTGATTAGTTGATTCCATTGACCACGATTTATCTTTATCGGGCACGAATGTAACAAAGCCCGCTACCGTAAAACCTAAAGTCTCATCAATAACTTCTACGGCGTCTTCAAAGCTATCTCCGTCCCAGTAAGAAACCGATAAAATATTAGGTGTCGTAGCCGATAAGACAGATGGTTTAAAATAAAGATGATTAAAAGGTGCACGAGAGCCAATAAAGATAGCGTCTTGATCTTTATTAAAAGCGTTAAATACGTGAGACCCTACAGCATAGTCATTAAGCTTAGTACTTAAATCTGTGAGAGAGCCGTTATCCGAGTATAAAATTCTCAAGTCCATGAGAGTTCCTTTATTAAATTATGTTCCAGTTATTCACGCCATCAGTTGCCAGGTAAACAGAAACACCCATGGCTATAGGGTATAATGCTGCTACTAAATCTATAGTGTTCGCTCCCGCTGGAACTATATTGCATGCATTGATTGAACCATTAGCTAAGCTTTTAACACATACCACTGCTCCTGCGGTAAACGCATTAGCTGCTGGAAGATTGACAACTGTCACTCCACCTAATGTGTTAACTTGCAGTAGTTTTGTTGTTTGCATGTTTAGTGCGTAGGGAGAGTTAGCAAACGTAATATTTGTTTGTGTACTAAACTCTGCTGAAAATGCAGGGAATGCACCTTTAATAGAGGTTGCATCACTTGCCTGGCTTGATGTAGTAACACCAGCGTCTGCTGATACATAGTTCGTACCGAGAGCAGTAACTAATGTGGATGTACTTGTATATCTACAGAAAGAATCATTGGTACTTTCTACGGCATAGTTACCTGTTATAGCTCCAGAAAGAAGAGGTAATGATTGAGTTCCGCCCGATCCTTCGCCGTTGGTATTAATAGTAAATGCTTTAGTGTTACTAACTGTACCCGAACCATTTTCAAATAAAATTACATCGAGTACGTCCACTCCGTTTTCAGTAAATATGGCAGCGCCTTCTACTTTAAAGCCTACTTCCATTCCACGCATTACAACCGGCCCATCAAAACTAAATTTAGCATCTTGAGCTACTCTCACAAATTTCTCATTAGTAGCAGCGTTTTGTGTATCGATTACAGTGCCTTGTCCAAGCCGGCAGTTACCGCCTCTGACTACTGAAAGAATTCCCTCGGTAGTGTCACCTAAATTATTTAGATAACATCTGAAAAAGAATGCGCCACCCGCTTGTCCGATTTGGGGGCGATTGATCGCGAAATAACAATCGTTAAATTGCCACTTGTCTGTAGAGACAAAAAACATTACGCGCCCTAAAGCGTCTCCTGTTATTTGACATCCCGTCACTTGAACAGCAGAGCTATTCGTTATCGAATTATTAGCTGCTAAATATCTTAGGGTTGTGTCGAGGGACAATAAAGAGATAGTTGAACTAGTCGTGAGAGGGCTAGCTGCGATATTTGTAGAGACTGTGCAATAAAGAGTATTGCCCACATTACGATATACCCATGCCCTCGTGAGCGTAGTAGGCCCAGCTCCTGCATTGGCAAACGATATGATTCTTCCTCTCCAGGCATCGTTAGCTAAAGCAACCCCGCGAGTGATAGTAAAAACTAATTGCCCAGTGTTTGTTTGAGTAGTGATTGATGCTACTGGTAAGCTAACATCTGTGACCGATGTAGACACTGTGCCAGTGAACGTAATGTTGTACATATTAGTAAGCACTGGAGGCATTGTAAAAGTGCCTGCACCAAAAGCAAGCGTTACGTTAGCTGGATTATTTAACCCAATAAATTGTAATGCTCTATCGATAGTTAGAAACGGTAATGATACCGAGCCGTCTCCCGTTGAGTCACTGCCTGCAGTAGTAATATTTAATGTCGAAGGCGTAGCTGTGTTATGTCTAAACATTCTTGATCTAAGATCAAGTTTATCTGCTAGATCTTGCGCGTCCGTTGGATTAGACAATGCTCCATGAGCTCCAAGGATTGCACCACTATCGTCGAGTAGGCCAGTATGTGGGTTTCTTCTGTACTTCATTATACCGCCGTAGTCGTTAGGTAGTTTCCACTAGCATCATAGACATCGGTAACAGTCTTCAAGAGCGTGCCCGATGCACCACCATTTTTATATAGAGTCACAATACTAGTGACGTATGTCCCACTCGCTGAAGAGTAATCACATATTACACCGTCAATCATACCGCCCACTCTGTAGTCATTGCCCGAAGGTATTGCTGTAACTGTTCCTGATACCTGAACCGTTATGCTCTCCACAACAGAAACACGCCTAGCAGTTTCACCGCTTACATCTTTAAATGAATCAGCATTTCTGTCGTTAACAGAGGGTGATAGGGCCATTAGACTTTTCCTACCATGAACCTAAATAAAAGTTCACCATCAGTAAGAGCGGCCGTCCCAATAACTAATTGGAAGATAGACCCTGCTTCAACTTTTTGAGGAAATAATGCGTAACCAGTATTAGGAGTGCCCTCTGATAATATCAGAGGAACTTTCCATGACCCGTAGTTAGCAATATCTGTAGCATCAAAATCAGTTGCTGCAATGATAGTGTTGCCACTAAGATTTAGTGCAACAGTAGCGGCCCCTGCAGAATCTAGATTATTAGCAACAATGCTAATGCCGTAGATAATACAGTCTTCATTGAACTCAACTAGGTCAACAGTTCCTGTCCCGCCGCCATCAGTAGTCACATCCCAAAGGATGGGCACTGTGTGAATAAGGTCGTGCTCAGGAGTGTTGATAATTTTATATCGTGTAATCGTTGGCATATTTATTCCTTAATTAGATTTTGAAAAAACTACAATTAATTTTCCCTTGCCAGCTGTAGTTACTGCTTCAGTAATTTTAAGACGAAGCGATAGCCCAACAAAGTTTGGCTCTACTACTAAAGGAAAAGACATTGACCCTTCAGATTCAGAGCTTACGGTGATCGTTGGAGTTAACCCGGTTTCTCCTGATACTTCTTCTGTCTCTACGGTGTAAACAACGGTTCCGCCCTGATCAACGCTTAGAGTTTTTCCTAAAGATAGGCCGTTAGCATCTTTAACCGAGGACATGTCAGCTATACCACCAAGGTTTAGATTAT
>ERZ1292637.997-Hain-H14-01um-R3-997-length-13277-cov-5_pt1 | contig 13277 bp, 12 predicted proteins | sample MGYA00564405_ERZ1292637 | MGnify/ENA primary metagenome ERZ1292637 (study PRJEB36523, sample SAMEA6512645) | groundwater metagenome | collected 2019-01-09 | study: AquaDiva: Metagenomics assemblies of 32 groundwater samples | reverse complement strand
GCTAAGGCAGAGGCTTTTTTTATTACCAAAAATTCTGCCTCAAAAAGAGAGATTATTGAAAATGTTATTTATGATGTTGTTCGTGCAATTCATGAAGTAGATATTATCGAGTAATACTCTCTTTATTATAAGGAGAAAAATGGATAAAAAACAACAACCCTATTCGGTACTAGAAGGTGAACGTCCTGATATTGTTCTTGACCTAAATGATGGCACCGAAGAACAGGTGTCTATTATTGTTGTTCATAGGGATCGTCCTGAATTTTTAAATATCTGCCTTCAATCTATCGCCGTGACTAGCGTAAATCATAATTACGAGATTATCTTGGTTGATAATGGTTCGACCAAAAAAGATGCTTTGGATTATCTTGATGCTTTGGAGAAAGAACCAGATATAAAAGTTGTTCGACAAGGTACTAACAAATGGTGGTCCTCAGCAGCTAATGCAGGAGCGCGAGCAGCAGATAAGAACTCAAAGTACTTAATTTTCATGCATCATGATGTTGTTGTTATTAATCCAGCATGGATTGACTTGCTGGTTAATATTTCTGAAGCACAGGGTTCAGGTTGTTTGGGTCTGGAGAGTGCTACGTATCAATTTGACAAAAAAAGATTGGATTTTATCCAAGAGTGGTGTTTAATGGTTCGTAGGGACTGTTGGAAGGACTGTGGACCTTTTATTGAGGAATTACCACAAGTAGGCGCACCATTCTTGTTTACGCTGCGGGCACAGCAAAAGGGATATAAACCTCAACTTGTGGGCAAATTGCCCATTGCGCATCATTATAAGGCGTTTGCAATGGATTATAGCGATTACGAAAGGCTAAGCGAAGCAGCAATGGCTACTATTCCTAAGTTAATCTTGGAAATGCAGAAGAATAACAAGGTTAAAGTTTAAGATGGCAGTTTTTTGATAAAATCATCAAGTTTGTCGTGATCGTATCTTATGACTTTGTTGACGCAGTAATACTGTGAATAATGATGACAGAAGAGTTCTTCTTCATTTTTTTCTTTCGCAGCATCCTTGTGCAGTTTTACTGTTTTTAATAACTTGCTCCACTCTTTGCGGAGTTTTTTGGTCATAATTTTTTCATAAATTCGATGAGCTACTTCGTGTAGCATAGCAAATTCTCTCGAATGACGCCAAGGAGCGGCGACTTTAATCAGTTTTTTGTTTGTGTTTCCTAAATGGATAACTCCGATTGAGTCAGGATAGCCTTTGAGGTTCACTCCATTCTCGAATTTGAATTTATAGTCTTTGATCAGAGCGCGATGCCCTGCTGGAAGCTTTTTTAAGCTTTCTTCCACTTCATTATCGACTTTACTCTCGTAAAACTGACGGAAACCTTCCATATGCATTTATATAGGGTTGCTTTTTTATTTGCTAAAACATATAATCCTTTTATAGTTGAAATGGCAAAAGCCCCTTGAGCAGGGTTGTTATAAAGGATGTTTCGTCAGTTAAGCTTGCTTATCCAAAAGCCAAAAGCTCATTTATTGGCTGAGGATTTGGTGTTATGGTTTTTTTGAGTGGTTCCCCCATCCTCAAATGGGCTTCAACCGTCAGAGAAACCTAATGTTACTAAACAAAAAATTCTGAGATTGAGTGTAATCTGACCGTGATTATGTTCGACGTAAGTTAGCTAGCAATTTACACAGATATTTTTTGATTAGTAACCAACGGACATAACACCGATACTGAGTAGTGTGAGGAACATTGCCGTAATTCGTGAGACGTGTCCTTTATCTTTTGCCGCACAACGACGCCTTAAAAGTTCCTTTGAACTTTTAAGGCGTTTTCATTTCTTTCGGTGTTTGTCTCCTATATACCTGCACATCTCATAGGGAGACTTTAACATGCCTAAAGCTAGAAAAACCAAATCTAATAAGAGTAACTACAAATCATTTGATGATTTTGATTCAAATGGCGCAACTCCTTCTGGTCGGCGCGATGTTGCTGTTAAATCTTTCAATTTAGAATTCAAACATGGCGTGCAACGTCTTGCATGGAACATTTATCAACAACATGATATTTTGTTTATGTTAGGCGCTGCTGGTACTGGCAAAAGTTATTTGGCTATGGCTTTTGCTATTGAAGAAATTCTCAATAGGAATAGCGATAAAGAAAAGATCATTTTGACAAGACCTGTTATTGAAGCAGGAGAAAGTCTTGGTTTTCTCCCAGGAACTTTAGAAGAAAAAATTAATCCTTATATGATGCCACTTTGGGACTGTATGTCAAAAATTGCAGGTCCAACTCATGAAAACAACAAAATAAGAGATAAGATTAATCGATCTTATGAGGTTGCGCCGCTCGCATACATGCGAGGACGAACATTTGATAATAGCGTATGCATTCTTGATGAAGCACAGAATTGCACTCATTCTCAATTAAAGTTGTTTCTTACTCGTATGGGTGCTAGCAGCAAAATGATTGTAACAGGAGATCCAAAGCAAAGCGATATTGGTGGAGTTCCAGATCTTATTGATGTGGTCAATCGTTTGGAGAGCATTCCTGGTGTTGGCGTAGTCTATTTCAACGAAGAGTGTATCGTGCGTCACAAATTGGTTGGCGACGTACTTAAACAGCTTGAAAAATAATACGTTATACGATATAAACAGTGCATGGACGCACGATACTATCCTACGTGGAGAGATTTCGACATTCCTCAGAGAATGGTCGATACTGTTAAGCACACTTCAAACAGTAATGGTTTGATTGGTTTTTTGCTTAATGATAGGGTATTTCATGTCGAAAACAAGATAAATTACGAATATCGGTGCATTCATTGTGGTCATGTAAAAATACTGACACGTCAGTATGAAGACTATTCTTCTTGTGAAAAATGCAATTCAAACAAAGTTCACGGCATTCCTTTTTGGAAGGAAAATCGTGGCAGTCCTAAAGTTGCTAATCGCATAGATGCTAAAGCTGTTGCTGTGCAATTGGGAATAAATTTTACGCAATATTTTGGTTCAAATGATAATGATATTCTTTCAGTGTCCTGGAAAGACTCAGATTTTCGTGCTAAGTTTGTTTGTGGCGAAGAAGTAATTGATGGTTCGCCAGTTTGGGCGATCACAAAAGCTGCAATTTTATGCCCATTTTTATGGGACAGCAACTATAATTGGCGAGATAAAATTAAGAATGATCGCAATAACAATTTTCATATCAGTCATTTAATTATGCAATGGACAATGTAAATGGGTAATTTACTTAACGAATATCGAAGACGCCATAATTCCAATTTCATTTGGGGTTCTAGCGATGGCGTTTGTTTCTTTAATAAGAATCGCAAGCCAGCAGCTATCTGTTTATTGACCGATATGTGTCGTGCTGGCACTGTTTGTGATTATTGCTCAGGACGGCAACCTCGTTTTGTTTGTGAAGTATTCACGTTAAACAGGTGGGGTTCTAGAGAGCCATTAAAAATTCTTGCCCATGATCATATTGATGTTGATATTGATGTGTCTAAATTTATGTCTAAGCTAGACGCAAATTTTGTTCCATATCACGCTAAAGATCAAAAAGACATTGAAGCATGGGTGTGGAATTTTTTCTTGCAATTGCAACCTTTTTCTAGATGCGATAGCTATATCGAGTTTGCGAAAAAGCAAGATAAAAAAGATAGCAATACAATGAGGTCTTTAGAGCAAATGATATGGGCAGCAACCAACATGCCTGAAATTTTTTCAGTTTATTACGCTCGATTTTATCAATTATCTGTTATTGGCAGGAATTATTTGTTATACAAGTAACCAACTACCTGGAAATAGGCTGAATCTCCTAAATACAAATATAGGAGATTCATGGCAGCAGTCCCAGATACATTTGATTATTTCCGAAGGGGTGGCGCATTCCCTGGCGGGAATGTAAGCTCAACCACTGCTTTTGGTTATTTTAGACGCAATCAGCCCATTGCAACAATGGGTGAAGAGTCTGGTTTTTCACACGAAGCTAGCGGTGGATTAGTTGCTTCTAATTCAAATTTAAGTTCTAACATTACGTTTAATTACCTTCCTGTTGGTGGGGCAGTCTTTTCTGGCACTGCTGAAGCATCTAGCCCATCTTCTAACTATTCATACGAAGCTAGCGGTGGTTTGGTAGCTTCTGATGCAAATTTAAATTCACAGATTATATTTAATTGTCTTCCTGTTGGTGGAGCGATATTTTCTGGTGCTGCTGAAACATTTAGCACGTATCAATTTGGAGGCGCTGGTGGATTAGTGCTTGCAAGTGGTGTTGAATCTTATATTTACTTTAATCATTCATCTGCTGGTAATGGTCAATTTGCTGGCACTGCTTCTCAGTCAATAACTGCCAGTTACCATGATTTCACCGCTTCTGGTGGTGCAGTGTTATCTGGCTCCTGTGTTAGTAGTTTGTGGTTTTATACCGAAATGTTTGAATATGAAGCGTCTGGCAACATTCAGTCAGGTGGTACTTCTGATATTACAAGCAGCCAATGGACTTATCGTGTGAGGTACGGTTCACTTGGATTAAGCAGGCTTAGAGTAACTGGTGGTCAAGCTGGTGTTGTTTTCCATGAATGGTTTTATGTTGCAGACGGCAACATTCAAGCGTCAGGCAGTGCGCCTGTTGTCTCGACCCATTGGACATATGGTGCTAGATTCGGCGAGCTTGGAGCAAGTAAACTTAGAATAACTGGTGGAACTGCTGACACATTGCATAGTTATCACGAGTATGGTGCTATATTTGGTTCACTTGGATTAAGTAGACTTAGAGTGACTGGCGGCACGGCTGATGCATTATGCACGTATTATGAATACGGCGCTATATATGGTGCGCTTGGGTTAAGTAGACTTAGAATAACTGGCGGGACAGCCAATATAGTCTCATCTACCTTTACTGCTACTGGTGCAGGTGGTATGGTTTTAAGTGCAACCGTACCAACTAGAGTTTATCACGGTAACTATACTGCGATATCAGCAACTCAACCAAGATTTAAGAACGCAGCCCCTACTTCTTTCTTGTTTACTTACGCCGCATCGGGCAATATAGTTGCAAGCGGTACGGTCGATGCTGGTAACAGGTATACATCTATTGTTGGTGGTGGAAAAATATCCACGCCTGCTATATCGGCAGATATAACACTTGGCACTTTAGTTGTTACTGTCGGTGGTGGTATCAAGACTGGCAACGCTGCTCAGGTTCTTCGTGAGTATACTGTTGTCTTACAATCTGTGCAATTAGGTGGATCAGCCCATGCTGCTTGTTCATATTTTGCATATAACGCTGTACCGCCTAATCTAAATCTATACACTCCTAGTTATTATGAACTTATAGATCGTCAAAGACCTATAGGTTTTTGGGTACGCAATGACAGTGCGGCTTCAACGCTTGTAAATGGAGGCACTGGTTCTGATGGTGATGCAGATTTATTTGGATCACCAGTTTTCAATCAATATTCTTGGATACCAAATCAAGGTGATGGGTATTCAATGCGATTTGATTGGATAGACACGTATGCATTAGTTGATGGTGTTGACTTTAATGATAATGTTTTGACAGAACGATCTGTCAGTATGGTGATTCGCTTAAACAACGTAACTGATCGTAGTTGTTTTTATGACGAAGGCAATTCTATAAATGGTTTAAACATTTATTCAGTTGGCGGGAAATTGTATTTTCATGTTTGGCAGATTGATCCTCCAACATTCGTATCGGTTTCTATAAACTCTACAATTGTTATTAACCAAACTTATCATGTAACAGCAACGTTAGACACAACTCAAGATTTGATGAGTTTGTACTTGAATGGAGTGTTAGTTGCGTCAAGTCCAGTTGGTATTGTTTCGCTTCCATCTAGAGACGGATTGGCGTTTGGTGCCAAGTATAATGGCACTCGTTATAATGACACTAATGGTGGATATGCAACAAGTACAAGTTCCCCAGGAGAAGGGCATTGGGTTCGAGGATTTATCCAAGCAGTTGCTGTTTGGGATAGGATTGTATCAGATATAGAAATTTCATTGCAACAAAATGCAATGAATGCAAGATACTCTATTGCTGGTTTGTTCACTGTCGAAGCTAATGGATTGTTGAACTCTGGCGGTCAGGGTTTAGTAGTTGTTGAAGCAGCCAGCTATACCTATTCTGCCGAAGGCAAAATGTTATTGGGCGGCGATCCCGTTACATCGCCTGAGTTTAATTTTGTGTCTGCTGGTGGAGCATTAAATTTTGGCGAAAGTTCTACGCAGATATTTGATTCTTGGTATTACATTGGCAGTGGAAATGCGGTAATTACCAATTCTGTTCCTCCCGTATTTACAGTATCGGATGTTGGTGGATCGGTTTCGTTTGGAGGCATTTCTGATACTTTTAGTAATAATTATAATTATCTCTCCAGTGGTGGAATTGAGTTTGGGGAAGACTCTGTTGATGATTTGTTTTTGGCTGTTGAAGCCGCTGGCGGAATGTCATTTGATTCTAGTTCAAATTCAGTCTTGGAATTTAATTACGTTGGTTCTGGCTTAATAAATTCAACGATATCGGCTCTCGCTGATTGCACATTTGAAGTTCAACGAAGTATTACTTGGAATGTTAGCCAAGGTGTTTTGCGATATTATCGCATTGAAGGTGTTCAAAGACCGTATTTGTGTCCACCAGTCGGTGGAGCAGTTTGTCGTCCCGATCAGTGTGTGCAGTATTTTTTAAATGTAAGCGCACACTCTGTTTCTGAAGTATGTGATAGATTAAGAGAATTGAGATTTAAGGGTCCGATTAAGAGAATTCAAGTTTTCTCACGCCCTGTTTTGAAGACGGATGAAGATCCAGATATTAATTATGATTGTAACGAACTTACCAATGTTCCGTTGCCAGATTGTGATGATATATTTTTAGAGTATGATTTGTTGGTTACTGCTGGTGCGACTACGTATCCAATTTTAACTGAAGATTTTGGTTATTTACCTAGCGGCTCAATTTCAACCAGGATTGAAAGCGAAGTGGTTTTCAATGAATGGTTCTATGTTGCTGAAGGTAACATTTCGGTTGGCAACGAAGAAGATAGCGGTTACTTTGCTGGTTTGGTTATTGTTTCTGGTAGTGGTAGCTTGTCCTTTAGTGAAGGTGCTACATATTCAACCAATGCATTAGGAACTCAGCTTGTCCAAGCTGGTGCGACCCCATTGTCTTTGCTTATTGATGTAGCTTTTGGTTTGTCAACAAGTGGCATTTTAAGACCGCCAATAGAAACAGTAGATTCTATCTGTTGCGGAGATTTGCCAAGTTTGTTATACATGAATCATGAAATGAGCAGATTTGCTAAATTAGATAAATTTTTGTTTATTAATAATTTAAGTTTAAGTCGAAATATCAGATTAGTGTACAGTGCTAAGAAAAATATTTGGTATAACAATGTCCATCTCAAAGGCACTGGTGTACGGAATGATCTGGAGGCTTGGAATTTGACATCTGAATTTGGATGTATTGATGATTTTGATGGTATTCCTATACAAGGTTCAATGTGGGGATTTTCACTTACTATATCAAATAAAAACTTAAGAACAGGAGCAGATAACTATACTAGAATTGTATTGGGTTTTGATCCAGAATTGATTTGCACTCTTGATAGAGCTATTGATAGCACCTTTACGGTGAATACAATTGATCGCACGACAGACCCTATTGCATTACGTACTGTTGTATTGTATGATGAAATCGGATTATTTAAAGGTCAATCATTTGTTGCTGATCCAACAATAGAATTTAGAGTAACATCTACAGCGTTATCTTCACCAACTAATTTGGTTAATTTTACTAATTCTTTACAGGAATTGTTGTTATGATAGAATTTTTATTGTGGGCGATGGTATCTTTTTCTTGTTTGGGAGTAGTTGTATTAGCAATTTTGTTTATTACAGTATTGCTAGCAATGCCTAAAATGATGGACCGTCTACAGAACGTTGAACAGGTCTTGACAATTAAGCAGGACCGACCGATGCCCCCGCCAAACATCGTTCCTTTGGAAAGAATGTAATTGGTATTGCGATATGTTGTGCAATTTCATATGATCTAAGTACGTGGAGTACTTAAATATGACGGTTAAATACGTTGCTTTTCCCACAAAAAGAGCCTATGGCGTAGAGTTAGAGCTAAGCTCTAACGGGATAAGCAAATCAGAAATAGCAAGTGCTATAGCTAATGTAGACAGTAAGTCTCGGTCAGTTAATGTAATGGGATGGGGATATAGTGACAATAACAAAGATTGGCATGTCAAAGAAGATTCTTCGTGCGGTTGGGAAGTGGCATCGTATAAGTCCAGGGGTGTCAAGGACTTGCTGAATATAGGCAATGTTACGAATGCTATAAAAACAGTTGGTGGACGAGTAACATACAGGTGCGGTTTTCACTTACATGTTGAGGTTTCAGATTTTTCCCAATCAGAAGTTGCTACATTAGTGGCAATTTGGATGAAAGTTGAAAATGTTATAATTAATATGGTGCCATCACATCGAGCGAACAATAAATATTGTCGTTTGTTGAATGATTATCATGAAAAAGTTAAGAGCAAGGAGTTTACAACTCCACTGAAATTTTGGCAGGCGATTAAACCTAATTTATCAGGGCACTTTAACAAACAACGACGTGTTGCGCTTAATATATGGAATTATGCTGCAAATGACGACAGACAGACGGTAGAATTTAGGTTTCCAGAAGGTACGCTTGATGCACGAGATGTACAGAATTGGATTCGATTATTGGTCAGATTGGTTGATTTTAGTAAAAAATATCCATTTCCAGAAGACATTAAAGAAGTGGGTCTTACAGAGACTTTGCGATTAATTGGTTTATCGGGTTCCTCAGATTTTTTTCTCTTGAGTAATGGTTTGCGTAATACCAAGGAGTGGTTCCTGTATCGAATAGTGAAGTACAGTCGCAACAAGAAGTTGTGTCGTGATGCGGTTGATGAGTTAAATCGCATGTGGGCACCGATTAAGATTTATGGACTATCTCCCGATCATGAAGTATTCTATGAATCGATTTGAGGGAATTCATGAAACGATGTATAGGGTTGATAGTGATCTTTTTTGGCATTACCTTCGTTTCTGCACAAAGCAGCGATGATAAAGCTAAACAGGCACAGAACCAATTAGACAGCTTGATTAAATTGGTGGAGCAGCCTGCTCCAATTCAATGGAATCGATATGAAACAACTAATTTTGAAATTTTGAGCATCGATGATGCTCAGGGTAAGTTGTTGTATAACAATATTGAATACATCAAAACTTGGATATCTTGGCGATGGGGGATTAAAGATAACTCGTTTTCTGTCAAATGCAAGATAATGGTTGTTCCATCAAAAGATCTTTTTGTTAAAATTTTCAACAAAGATCGTTCTTCTTTTCGTTATGAACCCAAGGGTTCTGCAATTTGGATTTGCACAGAAGAGGTTCGCTGGCTCACCGATGTTCTTCCAAAAATGATGACAGAAGTAAATTTGAATGAATTTGAAGCTAAATTCAATACTAAATTTGGTTTGTGGGCACATCGTGGAATGTCCATTCTTAATGGAAACTTAATTGAAATTAGAGGCGCTCTGTCTTTGGGTGGTGATCTTATTTTAAGTAAAGTTATGTTGAACACAACTACTGAACAGTATCTTAAATTGTCTGAAGCTAACAGGATTAAGTTCGATTCACAATGCGCTGCTTTTTGTTTAATGATTCGCAAAGAACATGGAAATGGCAAATTTCTAGATTATCTGGGAGCTAGCAGAGATGATCCGGAGAAAGCACTGTCTATTTTTAGTTTAAACAATTATACTAGCCTTGATAGTTTGTTTTTTGGATATCTTGGCGGCTTGTCAAAAGAGATCCAGCAGCAAAAAGTACCCAATTCATATTTGACGTGGTAAAATGATAGCAAATGATTTAAAAGAGAAAATGAAACAAAGGTACAACCTTCATCCTTTGCTTTTTCAACGTTCTTGCGAATATGCGGAGTCTGGCGGGGATCTTTTTGATATACTTGAAACAATCCCAGATTTTCCTTTTGCTTGGGATCAAAAGAAACGTAGATGGAAAAAACTAGAAGATCTTATTGTTATAGATTTTCCTGATAACTAAGAGAGGTGAAGTTGTGGACCTTCAGGAAGAATATTTCTTACGTAATGATGTAAGCAAATCGCCAATTCGTTTCAATGCAAATGGCTCAATTTTGTTAGAAACACCTAACACTGTAGCTATTGGCGGTAAATGGCGATTTTTAAATATCGGTGCGTCCAATATGGACGGTGATCCTGGCAAATTTGAATTAAGGGTGTACTATCCTCAACATAATGGTTCTCGAAATGGCGGAATACTCGCCTGTGCCGCTTTCAATGAAAAAGAAGATCGTTGTTGGTGGGAAAGCTATGAAGACAAGGTAGTGGAGTACTGCACTAAAGTGGTCAAAAATTACGGCTGTAAAGCTGTTCTTGACAGAAATCATATTGAGCTTGCATGTTGGGAAATTTTGCTTTATTCTAATGACTCGTACATTGCGGAAATGCCAATAGAAATTATGGAAATTTTCCATAGGGTATTAGACACCAACCTTAATGCAATTGAACGTAGTGTGTCGTTAATTGAGTCGCTCAATTTTATTGAAAAAACAACTAGCAGTATGCCGAATTCAAAGGCTTTACATCAAGGCTGGCTATCGTTGCAAGATTACATAAGACCAAAAAACTATGCAGTGTGGCTTGCTAAAATTATAGGTACATAATGGTCGAAATAGAACAAATCGACGCGGATATCAATGGCGATGTAGTTGGAAGATCAATGGATACCATTGATCCTACATGTATTCCTACATATTCTATGGATGTTCCTGATGAAAAATGTATCTTTTTACAGGAGCAATTCACTAATTTTGGTGATTCTGTTGAATATTTAGGTGGTAATCGGTTTGCTATTTGTTTAGCAACAGAGCTTTTCCACAAATCGCTGGTTCATCTTCATAATCAACAAGCATTTTTGATGTTTGATTCGCTTAATATTAAATTAATTGGGAGTCGTCCTGCGAGATGTGATAAATATCAAAAAGTTGCAGTCAGCAATCAAGATTTTCTTTTTGAATTGATGCCAGGGAATTCATATGGATACATTCAGCTTTATAGTTTGCCAGAGATTGCAAGATGTTATGGTGAGGTATTCAAAAAGAATTCGCTATTGAGTATATCGGTTTTCCATAATCAGCAATCACGCAAAGTTGCTCCGTCAATGATTACGGTTAAGCCTCCAACAAGTGACCGGCTGTATGTTCCATTGTTTCCTGGTCAGAAGCTTCAGTTAATTACTCCTACAAAATCCAGTATCGATGTAAGCAGCCCACGGCTTACGATTGTGAAAGAAAGCGAAAGATCATTACGTAGCAATGGTCCTTATGAAAGCAAAGTTAAATCTACAATTATTCATTGTCAACAAATGTTGGTTCGTGGCGAAATCATTATGATCACAAATGGAAAGAAAAGTTCGTCCATTTGGTTGCCGGGCATTATGACAGCAGACGACATTGATTTCTATCCGTTTTTTAATAAGCCTAGTCCTAGAACTAAAACTCATTTGATTACTCACAATATGTCAGGATTTGTCATCCTTGATGACAGTAATCCAAATTGGTTCTGTGATGATTTTGCTAAGGTTAATTTGAAAGAGAATACAGGGACTATTGTTTCGTTTACAAAACCGCAAAAGTCTGTTATGATTGAGTCGAGCGTCGAACAGACTGAGACTTTTTGGTGGCTTAGTGCCAACAAAGCGCATGAACTGGATGTATTAATATGATGAAGCAGTACAATCCCGTTAAGGTTAAAAACCCATCGACTGACGGATATGCAATTAGATTGCATCCCCGCCAGTCGATAGAGTTAACGTTAAACCGAATTTTTGAAGACGAAGAATTTGAAATCAAGTTGATCAGCGATTATTTGGTATTGGACGAACGCACCTATGATGTGGAAGCTTCTAAAGAAATTTATCATTTCGTTCAAAAATACGATTTGGAACGATGGTCTGATATATCAACGATGTTTCTTGGAAATATTGTTCTTACAATCAAGCCTCTTAAAGAAACTGATAAAGAAATAGAAACTATTCGTATGTGCGTTTTCTTGAATAGTTCCAACAAAGATAAAGCAAATGTTGTTACAGTTGTTGATCCGAAAAATCAGGTTCTAAAAATAGAACCAAATCAAATTGTTCAAGTTGTATTGCCCGATAACCATTACGCTAAGTGGATATTGGTTGGCATAGAAAGCTTGGGTATGGAATGTGCGCGTACCGAAACAGTTTTCAATGACGTGTCGAATGTTTATGATCCTTTGGCTTTGTTCTGTCCAGAGCCTCGCGACATAGAAATGCCCGCTAATCCTACGCTTACTGATGTTGAATCTCAGTATATCAAAACGTATAGGTCCAAAAAAGAATTTCATTTTTGGACACATTTAAGTTTGGCTTCATTGAGAAAATCGAACGTTTCATCTAAGTCGAGTTCTCTTTTTTCTATGGGAGAGATGATATTTGCATGTAAGAGCGACGATGGAACAGTTCTTGGAGAACGTAGTTTTGAGATAGTCATAGCTTTGCGTGGTCACAATCGCGTGACTGCTGCGGAATTTCAGAAGATTAGAGATAATACTCGCAATTGGAATGAGTCTTATTCCAGTTCGTTACGTCGTTGTGTGATATCTCCAACATTTAACGAAAGCATTGATTTATCTGCGGACGCGGATAGTCTGTATGTAGAAATCCCTGAACCTTCTGTGTATTTTCCTAAGTTGAGCGATGAAGTTTATTGGGGTCATGAAATTAATATGGGTTCTAAGTATGGCTTAACTGTTAAAGAATTGACGCCACGATATGTTAATTATCGCATGATTCAACGATTCATGATTGTTGGCATCGTGACTGCTCGTCCACCAGGGGATTTGTTGTTTATAGGAGCATTGAGATTCATTTGTAAAGGCGACAAGTCATTCTCAAGCGACAATAAGAATATCAATGTTAGTTTGTGGAAGGTATTGGGAATAGCAGGAGACAAAAGAAGTCGTATTGCTGCTACCAGCACCACCACTACCAGTAAAACCCAACATCAAACATCAAGTGTTACTCAACATCAAACATTTGATGTTGAGCTAGAGCAAATGATGTCGGATTTATCGGATTGTTTGAAAACGGTAACGCTTGATTCGATTGAGGTTAAGAAGTTTGTTTCCTATGGTCCGTACTGTGGTGCGTATAGCTCATATGACTTTGACGATGATGATTTG
>ERZ1292637.996-Hain-H14-01um-R3-996-length-13287-cov-5_pt1 | contig 13287 bp, 12 predicted proteins | sample MGYA00564405_ERZ1292637 | MGnify/ENA primary metagenome ERZ1292637 (study PRJEB36523, sample SAMEA6512645) | groundwater metagenome | collected 2019-01-09 | study: AquaDiva: Metagenomics assemblies of 32 groundwater samples | reverse complement strand
ATGACCGAACCCAAACCCCTTACCCCCAATCAGATCGCCTTCGCCAAGTCCCTGCTCAAGTTCGGCGGTATGCTGCGTCTTCCGGCCAGGCGTGATCCCGCCGACCTGGTTCCCTTACCCTTCGAGCGCGACGAGCTTATCGCCACGTTTACGGATCACTGCAACCTGGGGAATCTGGCGCTGCCGGAGGAGCGATGGAAGGAATTTGCGAAAGAGACGAGGGAGGCAACGGACAGATGGATCGGGGCCGTTGGCCTTGAGCGTCACGTCAGGACGCAGTTTCAGCATACGAAAGACCACGAATACGGAGACATCCGCAAAGCGCGGATGGTTGTTGTGGCGCGGAATTCGTGCGACATGATGGTCCCCGCGCTGCACGACAGATGGTGGGACGAGTTGAAGGCCAGAATGAAGAGGAATGCGCGGGATCGGGGATTGCCGTATGCGGAGCCGAAGGGATACCACGATGCAAAGTGACGAGGTTTTGGCCGACGATCATGAAGATAATCCGAAGCCCGGAACACTGATCAAAATTCCAATTATCAACGACCGCCTTCCTTTTTTAGCCAGACTCATCCTTTTCCTCTGTCTCGTCTTCGCCTCCGGCGGCGCGGGCTACTATCTCCGCGTCCGTGCCGAGAGGACCAAGCCTATCGTCATTCAGCAGGTCCAGCAGCAGGACCGTGCCAGGCAGGTTGCACGGTTTACACATGCCGCCAAAACAGTAGCGGATTCGGCGCGCCTGGGCCGGTCGATGGAGACGGCCATCTACGTTGACCTCGTGGAACGCCTTAAGCATCCATGTCCACTTCCAGATCATGACTTGCGGGCGCAATGTGAGAATGTGCTGACGTTGGCGCGGGCGTTAGGGCAAGCTGTGGTGATAGACGAGGGGCCGGGGGAGGGCAGAAAATGATACCTCTTGATATTTTTAGTGGGGGAACATTATCAAGAAGCGTTGGAGAAAGAAGAAAAATGCTTTATCCGGCCCCAAGACCCGCGTTCTGTAAGTTTTGCGGCGGCCCGCTTCCTGAGCCGAAGCCCGGCAAAGGCCGCGTTCTGCTTTACTGTAAGGTCGCCTGTAGAAAAGCCGCACAACGACAGCGGGAACGTGCTCATATCAAACGGGAGGCCAAAATACCCTCGGACGAAACGCTCAAAGTGGAGGGATTTGTGACGCCCGCCGCCTTCCGGGAGGCGCACGGCAAGCGCCTGGAACAGTTGATAGAAGGCGTTGCAAACGGAAAACTTGAACTCGTTGGTATTTCGTGACATTGACTTTAAAGAAATCCGACGTAAATTAATATCTGACAAATTGTATGATCAAAAGCCCCTCTTTAGAGACATCCATCAATGGACTTGTAAAAAAACTGTGGGAATTTGCCAGACAGGGATTTCCGGGGCGGGTTCTGGTTCACTTTGACGGCAGGCGCTTTACGAAAATAGAGCCTACCCCCGTAATGCCCATTGAGGACGACCCGGTATCCGATCACAAGGACCCGGCCCCTCGGCCCTGATCAACCAAGACATCTCTCGTTTTACCTGAGTCGGTATCCGATCAAAAGGCCCGGCGCTCCGAAAGGAGTGTCCGGGCCTTTTTTGTTTCCCTCCCATCCAATGGCAGACGACGACACCAGACTCGAAGAACAGGTTGCGGCAGATGCCGAGTGGAACGACTCCGCGCCGACCGAAGCCCAAAAGCTGGCGATCTTCTCCGAGCGCAAGAAGCTGGCCGAGGAGTTCCAGAAAACGTGGTTCTGGCATCTGGAGGTCGCCTACGAGTACCGGGAGTCCAGCCAAATACCGCCTGAGTTGCGGGATCTGGGCGATGATGTCCTGTACTGGTGTCTGAATATCTGCCGTGACACCTTGTTGAACATCGTCGGGTCGCTGACGGCCTCTGAGCCAACCCCAATTTGGAGCGGCAAGGGGTTCGAGGACGAGACCGGCGGCAAGGCTGTCCGGGACGTGACCCTGTTCACCCTGAACAACAAAAAAACCACTAACTTCAAAGTGATCAATGGGTTGGCGACCGCCGACATGGTGACGTGCGGGGTGGGCGCGATAGAAGAGTACTACGATGAGGACGCCCTTGTCCACATCGGCCCCAAGAAGGTGATGTTCGGTGACGTGGCGGCCCGCCGACTCAACCCTCGAAAACTTCTGTTCGACCCTTCCAGGCGTCTCAAGGACATCCATTCCCCCAAGTGGATGATTTACCTCGATGAGGGCATAGACCTCCGGTGGTTGCTGCAAAAGTTTGGGGAAAAAGCCAGCGGCATCAAGGGCAAGCGCGTCGCCAGGACAGAGAGCCTCATCACCTCCCGATCCAGCAAGGAGTTTGGCGACGAGAAAGGTCAGTCGGTTTCCGGCGACCAGGAGACACAAGGAGGCTCCGCTTCCGCCTGGACGCGGGTGGCCGAAGTCGAGCGCCACTACTACGAGGTCTCGGAACCCGTCAAGATCGTCTATCGCCGCACAGAATCCCCGCCCCCCCCACCTACCGTCACGCCCGTCGTTCCCGGAGGAGAATCCCCGGATGCCGGTGCGATGCCCGATGTCCCTTCCTCCCCCGTGGCCGACGAAGAGACCGCAGCCGAAGACGAGATCACCGGCTGGACGCCGGTGGACTACGGCCCGGAGGACATCCCGCCCGAAGAAAAGGACGCCCATCATGTCGTCACACGAATTCGGAACCGGGTCCGTCTGGCGTTGGTGTGCGAGGGTAAGTTGTTGGGGGACAAGGAACTGAAGTTCGACACGATCCCGATTGCCCTCTACCTGGGAGAGGAGATTCAGGGATTTCACCTGTCCGTCGGGATCATGTATCATATCCGACATCCGCAGGACCTTGTCAACTCCCTCATCTCCGCCGTCGGGGAAAACGCCCTCCTGACCAATAACCCGTGGACGATCTACGATGAATCTGGCCTTGCGCCCAAAATGAAGCAGCGCATCGAGGACCACGGCAGCGGGCCGGGACTGAAGATCGAAGTCACTCCGGGTCGTCTTCATGACGCGGTGAAACGGGACTCTCCCCCGCAGATTTCGCAAGGTATTCTGACGCTGTGGCAAGAAGTTCTCCGGCTTTTCGACCGGATTGCGGGGCGCTATGATGTGCAGTTCGGGAGACCCCCATACGACATGTCGGGCCGTGGCCTGATCGCCTCTCAGCAGGCGGCGGACCTGTCATCTACGGGCTGGGTGCAGGGGATGGTCGGGGGGATGGAGCGGGCCGGTATGCTGCGATTTCAGAATATCCAGAAGAATTACGTCTATGGCCGGGCGCTGCGAATCACGGATGAATTTGGTACGGCAACGGTGCTGCACTTGAAGAAATCGCCGCAGGGGATGGCCGTGGTGACAAAAGACGGTCAAACCCTTCTGCCCGACCTCAGCACGGCGGAGTTTGACCTGGAAATGAAGGTCGAGCCGGGCGCAATGGACAGCCCGGACCTCAAGATGAAGCAGGGGCAAGTCCTGTTCGAGGCTGGGGTCTACAGCAAAAAACGGCTGGCGGAGGCGTATGGGGAGAAGCACCCGGACAAGTTGGTCGAGGAGCGCGAGAAAGAGGATCAGCAAATGGCGCTTGGAAAGGTCGCAATGGAGGCCATCCAAAAGGACCCGGAGGTCCAGACCATCATCCAGAATCCTCAGATTTTGCAGGGATTGGAGCAGGACGCCGCCGCTTACAAGGCCCTGGTTGAGTCCGATCCCCGGCTGGAACCCTTCTTGAAGAACCCGCCGCTCCTCCAGCGCCTTATTTCGGACGCCGTTGCCCATCGCAATGGCAGTGGAGCCGTTTCCCAACCGCCGCCCGTAGGGGCAGGAGTTTGAACATGAAAATACGTTGCTTTCTTGGAACCTTGATTCTGTCCCTGGTTCTGTTTCTAACGGTCGCGGTCAAGGCACAGATCGGACACCAGTACTCCCCCGCCTACGCCATCCGGCTGGAGGGCGTGCAGGGTGCCGCTGGCTATTACATTGCGGCGGCGGACACGAACATCGGCAGCACATTTAAACTGTTATCCCTGACAGCCTTCACACAGATGCCGCGAGCCGATACCATCAGGGTCCGGTCCAACAACGCGGGCGACTCCGCCAACGTGACGATCTATTACGTGACGACTTCGGACAGCTCGGTTTACTACCAGACGTTGGGGGTCTCCGGGACCGACACGGTATTTGCAAAACCGGACACGACCTACACCGCCGTGAAAAACGCCGCGCGTGCTGGCATCTCCAAGTACTTAATGGGAGCGGTGGCCGACACCGAGATGGCCGGGACGTTGACGATCTACTCCAAGACCGGGGGACTGCTCACGACCATATTGCCGGGCCATCTTCAGACCTACACGGCCCACTACTTCACGCAGCGGTGGGGGTCTATCCTGGACTCGTGGGGGGTGCAGGCGGACCAGAACAGCCCGGCGATGCAGATAGAGTTGCGCTGGTATCCCGACGCGAAGGACGCGCTCAACACGCCGGAGACAGGCTTCCGGGTGCTGGATCGCCGGACCATCGGAGGGGTTCGGGTAGAACGCACGCAGAATGCCAAACAACTCGTGGCCGGAGTCAACGACACCTCCAGAATCTTCTTTTTGGGCAGCCTTGCGACCAGCGTGGGCTACTTCGCATCCGTGACCGACGTGGGGACTTCCGTGACGGCCACTTACATTGACGTGAGTGTAGATACGACCAACTGGAAGCAGACGACCGCCATCGACTCCACGACGGGGGCGAACGGAACCCAGTACCGCGCTGAACCAGTCCCCTTAGACTCCCTTTATGGACAGCCCTGGGGCCGGTTGATCGTGAACAATAAGGGCACGACCGGGGACACGGTTACGGCCACGATCTACCTGACGATGAGGCTCCGGGAGGACAACCGGGCCGCGCAGCCGCCCTGGAGGTTCCCCTACCCCCTCCGGCTGACCAACTACGGGTATCTGGCGATCTATGCCCGGTCGCTGGGCCTGACCAACGGGCGAATCAACCACGCCTATATCAACGTGATAGATAAAAATAATTGAGGCCCTATGAACCGCTACAGCGACGATAATCCTGCCAGCGAGCTGGATGAGGAATCCGCAGACTATGGCAAGTCCGACGGCCTGGAGATCGCCCTTCCCGACAACGCCGAGACTTACCGCCTCCTGACGGGCGAGGACCCGGAGGAGAACCCGAAGGTGGAGGTGTTCCGGGAGGCGTACGACGAGGCGATGGCCGGAGGCGACGGCGACCACGAGAAATGCATGGAGGCAGGGAGGAAGGCGCTGGAGGGGATGGAAAACGGGTCCGCGAGGGGGAGAGTCAAGGGTATGGGGATGGGTATGATGGGTGGAGGAGAGAACCCGCTGAACAGGACGATGGGGTAGAAATGCCAAAGGGTATGGAGAAATCTTTGAAGCGCGAGGCCAGGAAGAAGGGTCTCAAGGGAAAACGCGCTAACGCATACGTCTATGGGACGATGCAACGCAAGACTTCCTGGAAGCCTTCGGGAAGTCGCAACCCCCTGAACCGATAGTTTCACCCCCTTCTCCCGAAGAAGGGCACATAGCAATAAGGCCCGGTGTATGGGACCGGGCAGAGCGCCCATACCGCTCTGTTCCCCTATGCACCGGGCCTTATTGTGTTTCTGGCTGATCCGCGCCGGAGAGCGTGTAACCGCCTGCACCGCCGGGTTGAATCGGTGCGCGGACGGCCCTAACCCACCGTCGGACCACCGTGTATCCGCCTGCACCGACAGGTAGAACCGACGGGGAAATCCTGAGAGAGGAGAGAAACGATGGCGTCCATCAAGTTCGCCAGAACGGTCGCGTACCGGGCCAATCCTGACCTCGATGAGGAGGAGAAGGAAGAGGTTGGTGGGGGCGCGGAAGACGAAGAACAGCGCGGGACACCCTCCCGCGAGGAGGCTGCCCGCCGGGTGGCCGAACGGGAGGAGCGTCGCCGGGCTGAGGCGCAGGACCGGCAGGAGCGGGAGAAGGATAGGCAGGAGGTTGATGGCCTCCGCAAGTTCCGGGAGGACGCGGAACCCAAGCTCAAACTCGTAGAACGTCTTGGCGAGGTGTTCGGAGGAGGTAGGGATGGGCAGGAGAAGCGCCCGGCGCGGCCTGACCCCTACGACCCGGACTACCAAGCCAAGATGGACACCTACGAGGAGCATCTCATCCAGCGGGCGGAGGAGCGGGCCGCTAAGCGCGCTCACGAGAACCTGACTGCCGAGCAGCAGCAACGGCAGGAGGAGGACCGCGCAAAGGCCCGCACAAGGGCCAACGATGAACTCGTCGGGTCGTTCTTCGACGACGACATCGACGGCCACCCCAACCCCCGGAAGGACTGGCCGCAGGAGAAGCGCAATCAGCTCCTTTCCTTCGCCGCCTCCCGGCTCCGACCCAGCGGTCCCCACGGCAATTTCACCGAAGAAGACCTCGAAATCACCGAGGAGCGGTTGTTCCGGGAGGAGGTCCTGGCCCGCGCAGAGGCCAAAGGAGCGGACAAGATCATGGGCCATCTCGGAGCACCCCGAAAGACCATTCGGAAACCCGCCGGGGCCAAGCGCACGGAGACCGAGGTCGATGAGGCCGCCGTGGAATTTCTCAACAGGATCGAGCGCATGAGTCATGGCAGACAGGTCGCGGCCCTGGAGAAGCTCGAAGTCGAGGACCCGGAGATCTACGCCTACTACGTCCATACCCTTCAGGAAGCAGAGAAAGACGAAGAATAGCCACCGTCCCCATTCGTGGGGCGGTCCACGAAAGGAGTCGTGAGAAGACATGGCATTACAGCAAGAAATCACCCATTCGGGTAACAGGTCCAATCTCCGAAATGTGGTGTACTCTCAGCAGATTCGGCACTACAAGGCGTATGACTACACGCACTTGAAGGATCTGGGTCTGGTGGGGGAGGAGAAGAAGGAGGACCTTCGCAAGACTGGCGTGGACGGCAAGGAAGCCTACGCCATCACGATCAAGCACGACTTCGAGACGAAGGCCGGAGACGAGCTGATCGACCAGATGTTCGAGCCTCTGGACGCCTCCTCTTCGTCGGGGTTCGCCGGGGAGTATCTGATCCACGGGAACACGGCGGAGAAGAACCTGGTGTTCAGGCGTATCCGGCTGTTCATCCACACCCTGAAGAACGCCGCAGGGTGGGATGGCGACATGTCGCAGCAGCGCGTCGGGTTCAGCCTGGAAGGGCTGACGAAGTACGCGCTGGAGAATTGGGCGTCTCGTCGGTGGGAGGTGGACTGTTACTACACCTGGTACAACGGGTACAGTCCCCACGTCGCCCTGTCGTCCACGTCCACGCCGGTGATCTCCAACGGTCTGGGCAAGTCCACCATCGTCAACCCCAACATCGTCTACGCGGGAGTCGCCACCAACGCCATCAACGTGGGCGAGGGGGACGAACTCACCGTGGACCTTTTGGAGCGGCTCGGTTCGTACTGCGTGTTCAACCGTATCCAGCCCATCATCCTCAAGGGTTACAAACCCTTGTGGGTGCTGCTGACCAGCACGCTCCAGATGAGGGGTCTTCGTCGAGACCCGATGTGGCAGAAGAGCAAGCTGGACGGGATGCCTCGCGGGGAGAAAAACCATCAGGTTTTCACCCGCGCCGAAGGCATGTGGGGTGGTATCCTGGTGATCGAGGTTCCGGGCCAGGACTTCATCGCCACGCCTGCCAACGCCGCCGCCGGGGGCGAGAACTACGCGCAGAAGCGGCGGGCGCTCCTTTTGGGGGGCGGGGCGCTCTACTACGGCCAGGTGAAGGGGTCACGGAAGTTGGCCAAGCTGAAGGAAGACGACTTCGAAGACCATAACGCCTGGTGCATCAGAAACATCGAAGGGATGCGCCGGGGGGACTGGGAGCCGGACCCGACGGACACCACATACCACAATCAGAGCGTGGTCGAAGTTGTGACCTACGCCGCCAACACGTTCTAACCAGACCATCGAGGAGGTGATCCACTTGAAAAAGGTTCTCTACTGGCTGTCGGCCCTCTTGGTCCTGGTGTGGGCGACGGAGTATGCGGGGGCGCAGAGCGCCAAGACGCTCTCGCCGGAAACGCCGGGCAAGGAACGGGGCGTGGTCCGGGCCAGAAACTACCGGCTGTCCTGGAAGGGCAACACCCTGACCAACCGGGATACCTCGGTTGCGATGCTGACGGGCGCGACCCAGAAGTACGACACGACCGACGCCTTTTACAACATCGCCGGGGCCAACACCCTGTCGATCCAGGACATCTGGCAGGCCCTTGAGGACTCAGCTTTGGCGATCCTGTACATGGATGTCTCGAACGACGGGACAAGCTGGGCTCCATTTCCTGTCGTGAACGACACCCTGGGCGCAGGCGTGGACTCCTCTGGCGCTCGCGTGATCGGGACAACCGTTCGGCTCAAGGCCATTACAAGCGTCCCCGGAGCGCAGTTCGTTCGGTTCCGGCTCCGCAAATACCTGTCAGCGGCGACGGACACCATGAAACTTCAGTCCTACTTGTTCGTGACGTTCAACGACGAGTAGTCCGAGGGGTGACAGTTGCCCCGGGGGGGGCCAGAAAACCCCCTCCGGGAACTTTTGCGGGAGAAGGGGTAAAATGGCAAGGCGAATCATAGAGTACAGGGGGAACATCTCCGCATCCTGCGCGAAGTGCGGCAACGTGGTGGAGATCGACCCCAACAAGTTCAAGCAGGGGTCTCCTTGTCCTGCTGTGCGGATCGTGCCGCCCCGTCCTGGTGTGGAGGAGGAGGAGGCGTCAGTACCGTGCGGGGGGGTTCTGGTCTACGACCCGGTGGCCAAAATCTGGAACGGCAAACGCTACGACTTCGAGCCGAAGGACGAGGTCCTGGGAGTGCCCTGTGGCGGGCGTCGGGTATGCGTCGTGGAGGACATCGCCCCGGACGACAACGGCGTGGCCTACTTCGACGGCCTGCACGGGTCGGAGCGCAACGGATTCTTCTGGGCAACGGACCTGGAACAGGCCCTCAATGACGGCGAGGTCCTGGGGGTCATTTCGCGGAACCCGGATATTTTGCTGAAGTTCGTGGAAGACTACCGGGACGAAGTGCGGGAGGTCCTGGGCCTGAAGCCGGGCAGGAAGAAGGGTGACGACGAGTAGCACATGGCGGCTCCTCTCCTGACATTCACGCAGATCGGCAAACGGGTAGCGAGGCGGACGAGGCGGGCGTGGACGAATACGGTCCACGCTGAGGGCATCCGACAGTCGATCAACGACGCGATGGACCGGATGTCCCGGCACGCGGCCTGGCCGTTTCGTATGACGGACCTCACGCTGTCGCTGGGGACTCCTGGTGCGTCCGGGACGCGCTACATCGCCCTTCCTGACGGCTTTAGCTACATCGACCCGGACGCCATGCGGAGTACGGCGTATACCAGACCCTTGATCTACGTGGATTACGCTTTCATCATCCGGGAGACCGGGGACCCGACCTGGGCCGAGAACGGCAATCCCTCCCATTGGGGCACGCACGGTCGAAACTTCTTCTTCTGGCCCCGGATCAGCGCAACGTGGGTGACGGCGGGGGGCGCGATCTACTGCGCCTACTCAGCGATGTTCAAGCACGTTGCGGAGTCGGGCACGGCAGCGGACAGCACAGAGTACGGCGACACCGACAACCCCGACTGTCCGGCGCACTACCATGAGGCTCTGGTGATCGGGGCGACGGCCTACGAATTGGAAGTCCGTTTTGGGCCGGGTGGGGGAGAGAGAGCGATGGCACAATATGACGCTTTCCTGGCGCGTATGGCGGGTAAGACCGATGTGATCGGCGGAGGAGGGAGCGCCTTTATCCGACACTCACGGCGCAACCTGGTCGGCAGCGCGTTTCGATAGGAGTAAGGATGTGCAAAAGGGCCTTCTGGATACTCTCTGTCCTTTTTCCAGCCCTCTTGTCGGCCCAAACGCTGGAGGAGCAGGTCGCTCCGAGCGGCACACGGCGCTGGATGATGGAGAACGCCCGGTCTATCGTGCAAGCCGGGAAAGACACGACCAAAGGCGTCTTCATCGCGGGCGTGGATCAGTGGTCCTATTACGTCAAGTATACCTCCCGAAACGACAGCATCAACGTCAAGATATATCTGGACCTGTCCGAAGACAACGCGAGTTGGAAGGCGTGGCGCACGGCGGCCCTGGATTCTACCCTTGTGTCCGGGACTGGAGACATTGATACCCTGGTCAATTTCACCAACCCTCCCAACTATGCGATGTATGCCCGGCTGCGCGTCAACGGCGCACACGCGGCGGCGGATACCGTAGACGTGACGTTCAAGTGTGTGCTGACCTGGCTCCCGGTAGTTTTCAACCCCTGATGCGACGATGCGACGTCCCCGTGTTACTCTCAATGGTTTCCTGGGTCTGAACGATCAGCCCAACGCCTTTAACCTGAAGGCGGGGGAATGTACCGTCTTCACCAACTGGCTGACCAGCGGCTACTCTGCCGAGAAGCGGCCTGGATACACACGACGCATCTCCGCAGCCTACTCCGGGACCCCAAAGGTGACGGGCCTGGGGAGTCTGCTGGACTCATCCAATGCCCGTCATTTTCTGGCCGTGATGGGGGGAAAGCTCCTCGAAGACGTGTCCGGGACGTGGACAGAGCGGGCGGCGGGCAGAACCCTCGACAACACGGTCTTGTCGCAGATCGTCAACGCGGGCAGCGTGCCGTCCGGGGGGGCGCATACCGGGAATGTAGTCATCAACGACCAGACCAATTTCCCTCTGATCTGGAGCGGGTCCGGGGTCGCCGATGTCCTGAACCCGGACATTACCCGTGCCGGATGTATCGCGGCACACCGTGAGTTTTTCTTCCTGGGGGACTATACGTCCACCTCGGAGGGGAGGTCGATATGCACTGTTGGCGTTACGGACCCGAACAACCCTCAACGACTTTCAACCGTCCGTTCTGCCACGAATCGACAGTCCCGCGTCGTGGCGATGATTCCGACTTCTCACTATGTCCTGATCTTTCTTGAAGACGAACTCTGGTGGGCGGTCTATGCCCCGTCGTCCGGTGGGTTCGGTGGGGGTGTGGCGTTCAGCTTCAACTTCGACGTGCTTCGTCCCGGACACGGTATTGTGGGTCCCAACGCAGCCGTCAACGTTCCCGGTCTCGCCACCGTCTATTGGGGTAGGGGACACAACAAGAACGGGGGGCCTTACCTCATCCCGGATAAAGACCCGCAGGCGGGGCCTATCTACATCGGGAAACCCGTTGAAATCTTTATATCCGGCCTGGACCCGAATTATCTGTCCGGCATTGTGGCATCCTGGTTGCCGGGATATAATGGCGTCAAATTCCTTGTTCCCTATGGCTCATCTCAGGCAACCAACAATTATGCCCTGTTCTACAACACCGTCGATAAGACCTGGTCCATATGGCAGAACGACGCCTCGGCTTATGCCTTTGCCTCTGCCGCAACCGTGATCGACTCGGACAGCACCAGTCAACTCTTTTGCGGGACCTACGGCGGGACCGTGATGAAGATAGGGAACGGCCTCCAGGACGACGGCCAGGGCTACCGGGCGGAGATGTGGACTGGATGGCTGGGGGACGACGCTATGGAGCGGGATTGGCAGGAGTTGGTCCTTCGGATGGACCTGGGGGTTCGCAAGATCATTCAGGTCCGCGCTCGATACCTGGGGTCCGGCCTGGAAGACACGGAAGACAAATCCGGTGGGGCAGCAGGCGCAGCAATCGGGGATTTTGTCATCGGCGTCTCTGCCATTGCCGGGCAGACGTATGGACAAATGGCGGGCGACCTGGAGGGCGACCCCTCCACGCACGTCATGTTTGGGATCATTGACGAACAGGATAACGTGGCTTGCCGGATACACGGCCTGACCGCGTACTACGGAGGTGGAACGTCATGGGTACAGTCCGCCGCCTGATTTTCGGCGCTTTGATGTGTCTGCTGATAGCCTCGTCCGCCTACGGATACCCGAAGGCGTCTACAACAACCCTCTCATCCGGGCAGGTTCCGACGGCGACGCAGTGGAACACCTATCTCAACTACGCCGAGAACTGGATAAACACGAATTTGTTGCAAGGCGGTAACACCTTTGAAATTCCGGGGGGGGACTCCGGGCTGGTCAGTGGGACGTGGGTGGTGGACTCACTGCGCGTGACGGGGTGGTTCGATTTGGCGGCCAACGTCAAGTTTCGTTCTTCCCGGACCTACCGATTTGGCGACGGCATTACCAACCTTGCGGCGGCCATTTACTCCGATTCCCTGGACGGTCAGCACATCAAGGCTGACTCTCTGGTATTCACGTATCTGGATACAACTGGCTCTGGTGTTATAGGTCGAGCGAATATACAGACCAACGCCGTAGATTCTCCGCGTGTTATCTCCATTGGCAGCGATGATATTCCAAGCACAATTGCAAACGCAAGAACGTGGACAGGCCCACAGACATTTATAAATAATTATAACCGATTTATTATAGGAACTGTAACAGATACGCTCGCGTCTCTGTGGGGCACAGGCGCAACCGGCGCAGTCACCAACATCACCGACGCCGATGTCAACGCGACAACAATAGCGCAGACCGGGATCATCACCCTCACTGATAACCGAATCTTGCGAGCCACCGGCGCGGTCACGCTGTCGCAGGTCATTACTGTATCTAGTCAGAACGGTAACGTGCGGGGATCATTCCCGCCCACATGGGGATCGCCGGGTATACCGCTTGGTGCGACTCTGTCGGGCATTGGCAGTAAGGGTATCCCATCTCCTATCCGCCCCGGCGGAGGCGGGACATCGCTCGTCGGAGGCCGTCTCCAAATCATCGCCAACGGAAACGTCTCTATTGGGGCGCAGATCACAGCTATTGGAGATAGCGCGGCCTCGGATGGCGGCGGAGGCGGCGGACTCGTCGTCATTGTCAGCGCCGGGACCATATCAGGGGCGTCTCCTATTTACGTGGCCGGATCGGGCGCACACGCGACGGCAGCGGGACGCGGTGGTGGTGGTGGATACAGCGGCGAGCCGGGAGGACATGCGGGGCTTGGGGGGTCGGGAGGAGGAGGAGGAGGGAACACGGGTCGAACGGGTGGTGCGGGTGGGGCGGGATTTGTAGCAGGAAAAGCTGCGGGAGATGGAGGGGCTGGCGGAGGCGGTGGAGGAGGATGCCTGGATGATGCCGGACTTAGTGGGTCCAATCCCACGACTTATTATGGAGGTCGTGGTGGAAACGGAACCGAGGCCCTCTCTTCTACATTACCCAAGCCGACAATTTTGATTCCGGGTGCGGCTCGCGCTGCG
>ERZ1292637.571-Hain-H14-01um-R3-571-length-19812-cov-6_pt2 | contig 13294 bp, 11 predicted proteins | sample MGYA00564405_ERZ1292637 | MGnify/ENA primary metagenome ERZ1292637 (study PRJEB36523, sample SAMEA6512645) | groundwater metagenome | collected 2019-01-09 | study: AquaDiva: Metagenomics assemblies of 32 groundwater samples | reverse complement strand
GGCGCGGGCGCTGGTGTAGAGCATGTCGGAAAGATGCTGAATGAGGTTGCTGGAAGCGACAAACGACAAAATTTTATCCTCCTTGACTCGAGATAGGACTTTCATATTTTGGCTAACTTTAGATTAATTATTGGACGCCGCCCTAAATGAACTCGACTTATCCACAGGGCATCCCAACCACCTAAACACACCTATTTTTTCCTGTCAAGCCCAGCCGGCCCGCCGTCAATAATGTAGAGATTAGCAACAAAAGCCCCGGAGTGACCGGGGCCTTGTTTTATTCACTTGCCGCTTCCTCGACTACCTCTTCTTCAACGACGACTTCTTCAGTCGGAGCGTCAGATGCCGGAGTCCCTTCCTCGGGCGGAAGTCCTCCTTCCGGATCTTCAAACATATCCGCAATGATTAAGAATTATTTTGAACTGCTCCAAATACCGTGCCGCAGCGCAGCCAAAGAGAACGAGGCAAAAATCGCCTCTGTTAACTCGGTGGTGCCTAGATTCCCCTGAAGCCAACCGATGATCCCCCAGGCCAGCATGACGATTGCGAGAACATATGACTTTTTTCCGTTAAGCCAAGACATAGAATTGTGATTAAGATTTACGGCTGGCGCGATGCTGTGAGGCCTTAATGGCGCGCTCCTGCTTTAATGCGCCGACGCGCGAGCCATGACGACCCAGCGTTTTGCCGGTCGACTTAGACTTGAGAACGTAACTACCTCCTTGTTTTTTAATCATAGCGCGGTCTAGACTCGTTTGAAATAAGCCGCCCCCATAATGTTATGGTACTTGGCAAGGACGTCGACCTTTTTTCCGTCCCAAGGGTCAGCGACTATGTAGGAGCGGCCAAAAAACTTTGGGCGGATGCCGACCACCCAATGCTGGCCATAGTTGACTTGTAAGAGTACCGCCTTGTCAGGGTCCTCCATGGCGTCCTTAATCCTGGACACACTTTCATTGTACCCCCTAAAGACAAACTGGAAGCACGGAAAGTTCAGGTTCTTCCACACTACCAGCCCCTCCTTGTTGAAGTTGGCGGCGTTGTGGGCGATCTCAAGCGGCGTCTGCGGGCAGCCGAAGTAACTGGAAAGCATGGCTATCGATGTCAGGGTGCAACCCCATCTTCCAATGGTCAGGTTTGAACTCCCGATCTTATCGGCCGCCCATTTTGGATCGCGCTGGCTAAAATAAATCATAGTAAGGGAAGTCTTATTAACCGGCCAAGCCATTGATGACCCGCTCGGCCAGAACGGCGAGCGAGGCCCCGACTACTGCGGAGATGGCCGCCACGCGACCTCGCCAGTATGAAAACGAGGTGATCAGTCCATCAATCTTGGTTTCAACTCGGTCGAGTCGTTCGCAAAAATCATTCGTCCTCTCCTTGAGGGTTGCAATGTCTTCATGAAGGTGAATGTTATTCTTGGCGGCCATATCATCTGGCTTTTGGACCAAACCCTTTACCGACATCCCGTAGGAAGAGGCCTAAACCCTCTTTGGCGGTCTGGAGAAGACCCCCGCTGGCGGGACCACCCGGCAATGTGCGCGCCGCGACCCCCACTCCAAAAATCTTTCGCAGGGCCTCGAGCTCCGGGAAGGTCCCAGAATAAATGATTTCCTCGACATGCGAGCTAATATATTTCCCAAAACCACCCTGACCCTTAAAGGCCTCGACCAGCTCCTCGGCAGTCATCCCAGCGATATCTGGGGCTCCAGCGCCTTCGAGAAGATCAGCTGCTCGATTGTAAGCAGGAATTTTCCTAGCGGCAATATCCGTACCTTGGCGTTCATAGTATGAGGCAGTCTCGCGTAAAAGTTTAGCGGCTTGGGCGTTAGCTGGGGGGATCTCTGTAGTTGAGGTAAACCGTTGGTTAAGCTCTGACACCGGAGAGGGTAAGTTTTTAGGAGTTGGTTTCCCGGTTTTCAAAGCGCTGTGAATTTTGTAGGCGCTATCGATTTCCCCTTGCCAAGCCTCGGCCACGAGCTTGCCGGACGGTGATAAATTAGTGTTAGCCGTTAAACGGCGGGCAAAAAGATCACGCTCAACACCACCTCGGTCCATAGCTTTGACTTGATCAATGACATTTTGGGATTCGTTTACCCGACGCAGATCTTCAATTACGCCTTTTTGATAAGCTTTCCATTGATCATTAGGTGTGAATTCACGGCCAGCTTTCCAACGATAGATACCTTCTCGCTCGGCCGGAGTTTGTTTGCCAATAGGAGGCTGACTTTCCACTGTCTTTTCAAGCGGAGTTTTGGAAGGCCGCGCGGGAAAACCCGTCATTTCATCCGGGTAATCTTTAGCTAGCTTTTCAAAAATTGCATTAAAGTCCTCATCCAAAACCGGTTGCTTCAACTTGAACCGACGAGCCAGTTCATAGGTTAAATCATCGTGGTATCCACTAATATGGGCTCGCTCGTTACCGTAACCAAGGTTTGTACTATGATAAGCCGCATGGTCTTTGGCTAGTTGTTCAGTCGAGGCGCCCTTATCGATGTTATTGCGCCAGATGGGTCTCACAAATCCGGCTTGGCCAGCGAGGCCCAGATCCTTAGCTGATTGATAGAGCTTTCCAGCGGCTATGCCAGTGGCGACCGTGGCCGCGGTCTTGGCCCCAGCTTCCCCCACGAAGGCTGCCGTGCCAGTGCCGGGGCCGTAGGTGCCTTTGAGAGTCTCCAAACGAGCGGACATCGATCCGGGGGAGCCTGGCGCAACCACGTCCTTGGCGAATTGCTGGGCAAAGCCCACCGTAGTCGTTGCCGGGGAGATGAAGGACTGGCCGCCTCGGACGATAACGTGCTTCACGAAAGATCCCAGGTCCTTGAGATAATCGCCAGTGGCCGGTGGCGGCGTGTAATAATCAAGAAGACCCTTTCCGACGTCCTTGAGATAATCCCCTGGTCGCTCTCCTGGTAGCGATATACCCGTGCCCCCAGTCACGGCGCCACGCAGAACGTCGCCAACACCAAAGCGTTGTGGCGGGGTGGTTGGAGACGGGGATTTAACCGGTGAGAATCCCTCGAGGAGGGTTTTGAAGATTGAAGGCATAGGTCATTTTCGATTCGTTCTGAAGATAGATCCAAATTCTGCCCCAGCTCGCCTTGCAGGAACTCCAATAAACTTGTTAAGTAAGCCTCCAAGAGCAGATCCTCCTAACAAACCCCCAATAGCACCGACTGCCGGGCCGGCGAGCGGCCCTCCTATTGCACCACCGATGGCTAATCCACCAAGAGCTCCAGCTATTGCGCCTCCTTGTTCTTCCGGGGTCGTTCCTAGATAAAGTAGGGTTTTTTGTCTCAAGGATTCGCTTTTCGCTCGTTTAATTTCTTCTGGATCCTCTGATGGGTCATGGAAGAAATGGTGGCCGCCCAATTTAACTCCAGTCGATCGGCCGCTACCCAAAAATGGAATAATAATGTTGGTCGTCGCAGCTTCATCGATTGGGAAGGCGTTATCGACTACCGATTCAAGAGCTAAACGAAAGGCCAAATCCTCTTGGGGTGTCAATCGACTACCCTTGAATACGTAAGTTCGAATTGCCTCGAGGACTGGCCCCTGTGCTTTGAATTGCGTCGCCAGAATATTCAACAATCGTGAGGCCTCGGCGGCATTACCATTGCTTGTAAAATCTTTAATGTCTTTGAGGAGGATGGCTAAGTTTTGCGCATCCTTGTATTGGAATCGATCCCTTCCTCTCTGAAGCTCGGCATTAAAACTCGTTGGATCATCGACAGCCAGATTATATAATTCCGCTCTTTCTTTCCCTGTTGAGGTTTGTACCAATGAAACTTCGTCGGGATTGATCGACGCCAGGGCGTCAAATCTTTCACGTTGATCGACGCCAAAATTCATGGCGGCGCTTCGATCTGCCCCAAAGATATTTTGAATTTTACTCACCTTATCGGGATCAAGACTCACATAGGCCATGAAACGCGCCGGATCCTCGAGAAGGAAATCAAGTGTGGCCGGCAAATCGAGCCCAAGGCTGGTTTGGACATAAGACACTTGACTTTCCGTGATGTTTGATAGTGCGGCAAAACGATCTCCCCAAATGCGAGCAGTGTCATTCGTTACAACGTCTTGTTGGATTCTCGCAAGATCGTCCGACGTGAAATTAAAGACTGGTTGAGCGGCCGCTAGGTTATTGATGAAGTATTGCGCATCCCCGATTGGAATCACCCCGTCGTCAACGGCTCGCAGAAAATTAGGCACTGCCCCTTTTGATTGCAAATCAGCGATAATCCGGCGTTTCTCCTCTGACGTACGCAACACGTCCCCAGCAGTACCGCCCGGTATGTTGCCCGGTTGTCCAAGGGGCGTTTCCGGCGGTGCCGTTTCGATGGGGGGAGCCTCAAGTTGGGCATTCCCGCCTGATTGCATTTTCGCAAAGAGTGTCCGAGGATCGCCGTTAAATGCCAGCTTCACACCATTCTCGCCGCCACGAATACCGGCAATGACGATGTCCTGTGTTTCCTTGGGAGCGGCCATAAATTGCGCGCCATTTTGAATCCCAAATTGATTCAAGATCTCGCGCCCAGTGTGATTGAGGTACCAAGTTTCAATGGCGTCCGTTTGTGAGAGGATCACTCTAGCCCCTTCCCAACCGGCCTCGGGATTCGGATATTTAATCGTGTAATAAGTCCCACCATCACTGCCTTGAAAACCATCTCCCTGTGAGTACGGAACGCCATTACGAGCGAGCACATCGGTAAATTTGGGAGCATCGATATGTGCGATTGGATTGTTGTGCCGTTCCGTGCGTGCGGTGGAATTTATAATCCCGCTATAGAGATCTGAATCAATCGTGCTGCCTCCTTCGCCCCCACCATCAAAAAATCCACTCGTATCTGAAGTAGACCCCTCGCCGCCAGTGTAAACTTTGCCGCCGAACAGGGCGGAAAGATCCACTCCGGCCGGAGCCTTTCCAATAAAGATACCTTCATTAGTCAGTTTATTGTAATTGTACAGATTGCCGTCGATATTAATGACTTGCCAATCACTAGCGCGACCAGCCTCGGTTGCTTTTTGAAGATACTGCTCAACTCGTCGTAAATTTTCAGGATAGGAATAACGCGAGTCAATGAGAGAAGAATCTCCACCGCCCTTGATGACTTCTAATCGTAAATCATTGAGAGCCGTCTCATGACGTTCTTGCTCGGAGCGCAGAATCTCTTGTTGTCGTACCTCGGCCTGGGCACCGGCCTGATAGATGCCAGAGCCGACCTGAAGCACGTTCCCCAGCTGTTGGAGCTGACCGCCGAAGGTCTGGTTGGCCGCTCCGGCGCCAGAGATGGTCGGTTGTACGGCCTGTACGGCCGCGCCCCTGGCCATCGCCTGTTGCCCTGGCGAGGCCCCAATGAGGGAGGGCGGGGTGTAGGCGGCGCGCTGCGCCTGAAGCTCCTGACCAGCCAAGGCCTGACCTTGGAAGGGCTGGGGCTCGATGGATTGATAACTTTTTAAAAGCTCCATGAGCGCAAGGCCAAACTGGGAGTTTTGGCTCTGCCCCTGGAGTCCGATCGGCGTATTCTGGGCGACGCTCTGGGCCTGTTGTTGACCGAGGCGTTGAATGGCAAAAGGCTCCCCCGCTTGCGCGCGAAAGTCGGTCAACGTCCGATTGGTCGGTGGATACGCGGAAGAAAGATTAGGCATAAAGTTTTCTTTGTAACTTGATTTGTTCTCCCTGACGAAATGCCTCCTCAAGTCCCGACGCCCTCGACCTGATGGCAGCCTCCTGCTCGAACTCTTGCGACCCCTTCAGGGCCTTGTAGGTTTCATCGCTTAAATTGTACAACGCTTCCTCTGGCGCGCGAGCAAAGCTGGTCTCGCCGGCCGAGACTCGCGGCGCCCCGCCGATTGTGAAGGCCGGCGTCTGGGCCGTGCCGAAAGTACCGGCGAACTGTCGGGCGGCCTGTTGCGCCCCAAAGGTGAGCTGCCGCCGATTAGACTCGATATTACGCTGTGTTTCCCCGGCCAGCTCTCTCTCCTCTCGCTCACGGACGCCGGAAAGAGCGAACCCACTCTCGGCCGCGCCTTCACCAAGTGAGCGCACAGCCCGACCGTATTGACGCTCGAGGTCAAGCTCGTTTCGTAGCACCTGGTCCCGGCTGTAGCCGAGGTCGGTCAAGAACCCTTCACGGGCGACCTTCAGTTGATTCTGGTAATAGGGGAGGATCTCCTTTGAGGCGTAGGGAAGAAAAGTCCCGAGGTCCCCCTCGGATCGCTTCATGAATTCGGCCACCTTCTCCGGGGTGATCTCGATGTCGCCATTCACCACCTGACCCCGAAGTTTGAGCTCATCAAGATAGCTCTTGGCCGCGTCGTAGAGCTCCTTGTAGACACCGGTCAGCTGATCTCCAGGGCCCGGAGGCGTGGTGGCGGCTGAAACAGCCGGGATTGCGGGTGCGGCTGGGGTCGCGGTGGCCTGGATGGCGCTACCCTTGTCCCCTGGCACCGCTCCGCCCTGTTGAATCGTCCCGCCGGGTTGAACGTAGCCTGGGAGCACCGCTGGGGGAGCCCCCGCGGCTACCAAGCCGTACTTCTTTTGCTCACCTTGGAGGAAGGTCTCGAGGGCCCTGACCGTCGTGTCGGAACCCCCTCTCGAGCCCCAGTTGGCGAGTTCCTGGGCGGTCGCGTCACGGCCGAAGTAGGCGTTGTAGAGGTGGTTCACCGCCGCGTCGTTGGCCTTCTTGCCTAGGGCGTCGGGGCCGTAGACGGTTGGTGGGGCGGTGACCGTCACCCCGGTTGTGACATTTGAAGAGAAGCGCGGCTCTGGAGTCGTGGTCTTGGCAGTTGAAGAAACTGGCTCTCGGCGCTTCTGTGGGTCCAGTTGCCTAGAAGGAATGTCCACGCTAACCGTGGTGGCGGCCTTAACTTCTCCCCCCTTGGGCTTAATGTTAGCTGCTGCTGCCTTAGCCTTTGTTCCACTTGAAACGATGCCTGCGGCCTTCTCGATGTCCAACTGACGTTTGGCGGCCGCCTGTTGTTTGGAGGACAAGACCCTAGGCGCGGGCTTTGTCTTGTCTTTCTGCACTTCGACGCGCTTCTGTGCCGAACTTTCATTCTTCTTGGCCTGGGTGGTCTTCCTCTCCGTGTAGCCCTGCTTCAAATAACTATTAAAAGAGTTGGACCCCTTGGTGACGGTCCGGCTCTGACCCTTCTTGTTGTAGAGCGTGACGGTGGCCATATGAAGATATTATACGCCTTTTTTAATAAACCACATTGGCCGACAACACTGTTCCCGTGCCAGCGTCAGAAATCGCCGCGTCAGTCATACAGGAAACCACTCGTGTATTGTTGCTGGTGGCATTAATCGTGATTGTCGCCGCGCCCCCACCGGCATCGGCGCCAAATTGACAGTTGATGAATCCGTTGTTATCAGCCCCAGAGAGCACGGTTGCCCCGGCGATAAATTCACAGTCAACAAATTTGTGCCGATCACCTTCAATGGAAGATGCCAACTCAAATCGACAATTAGTGAAACGCCCGTTATTGTTAGCGGCAACGTCATCCAGCTCGCCGGTGGTTACGATATTAGTCAGTTGGCAAAAATCAGCAGCGTCTAGACGCACGGTTCCTTGACCGTTTAGATCGACGTTTTTGCAAATCGCGTTAGCGCCATTAACACGCAAGTGTAGGATTCGAGGCGCGATGTTTCTCACATCAATCACAACTGCGTCGCTGTCAACCTCAAGTTGCGGCGTGTTCAAAGCCACATCAGTATGGTTAAAAGTAATATCTGAAATCATTGCTGATTCAACACGAATCGCCGCCACTGTCGAGATCGCGCTCCACGTGCCATCAACGTAAATTTGAGATGCTTGAGCGCCAGTAACCGCTTGCATATCAAGTCCCAAGGTGCAAGATGTGCCGCCGCCAGTCAAAATGATATTGCGCAGGACACTTTTAGACGCGTTGATTGAAATTCCACAGTCCGCCTGGTTGGGAAGCTGCACCTCACAATTAGTAATGACCCCGATCCCGTCCTTCCAAACATTGGCGCTGCCGACAGTAGAATTATTATCCAAAATCAAACCATCGAGCCGCAAAACCGAAGTTGTTTGCACCGCAGTAAAAACCGGCTGGGCCGAAGTCAGCGCCCATTCAATTTCAGCTCCGGCGTCACCGCGAATATCTAGATACTTAGCCCCGGGAATCCTGAAAAGATTATTGCCCATGTCCACTTTCTTACCTGCCTCAATATAGATAAGCAGGTTGCCAGATGGATTCAAAGTCGCCACTTCCGTAGTATTGTCAACGACTAGAAGCCGTGATTTACCAGCGGAAAGAGCAAGACCGATGGTTTGGTAGTTGGCCCCGGTTACCCCGACGGTGGCGTCGAAAGTCGTCGAAATGCCATCAAGGGTCGTCTTGAGTCCGACCACCTGATTCTGGTCGATCATCTCACCGAGCGCGTCATAAACCGCCGGCGTATAAAGCGTGGCCGAGGGCTTGTTTAAGAATTTATCGAACCCGTAATCGTAGATTGAGGGCATAGATCAAGGTTCACGAATCAGGCCTTCGTTAATACCCGACGGCACCTCAAGGCCACGGAAGATCGGTGCCTCGCCGCGAGACGTACCGGCCACCTGAAAGCGGATGCGGTGAAAACGGATGGAGAGGTTAACAAAGTAATTGATCTGACGCTTTAAGTCCCCGATCGTCTTCCAAGCCGCATCCTCATCCACTTGGTAGAAGAGCTGCGACCCCTGGGCCTTGTCGGCGAAGGCAACGATCTCTTTGACGACCTTTCTGGTCGAGAGCCCCTCCCACTCGTACCAGCGCGTGCGCAGACGATACTTAATCGGTTCATCAAGATCAGTCGTGCCGGAGCCCCAGGTGGCCACCACCCCATTGTCGAGACCGACGATCCTGGATAAGGCCGTGCCACTGTTGTAGGTGAGGCCGCGCCGCACGTCCGAAGGCATCGAATAGACCGTCCAGACCTGGGAGCTCTCGGTGTAGCGCAGGACCACGTTCCGCCAGGTTGCCGCGATGTCATTCTCGGTGATGGTTAGGTTCCCGACCGACCAGTAGATGTTGTCGGCGTCGTTCCAGGCGACAATGTCGTCGAACTGACCGTAGGGGATGGCCTCAACCACGTCGACGATTGGGCGTGAGATCTCAACTGGGTAGCCGCCGGTGTACTGGTAGAAGCCCGTATCATGATGGAAGTAAACGCCACGCTTTCCCTCGATGACTGATTCTTGACTCCGCGTGCCTACCTTGATGAGAGGGTCTGGATCAACTGAAGAAGTCCTAAATCGATAAATGTAATTTGGCTTCATGACCAAAAGCTCCAAACCGAATCGTTTCAAGGCCGCGATATCCTCACCATCACCTGGGTTAATATCCACATAATCGGTGGTCGGCGTCCAAGTGATGACCCCGGTCGAGGAGATGACCGAGGAAAAATAAAGCCGACTGGTATTTCCCTCGCGGCTAGTATCTCCGGCCAAGTAAATACGCGATTTGTAAACTTCGCCCAACTGCGGCGTCCTTCCCCACATGTTCTGGGGATTGATCGGCGAGCCGGTGTTGTGCCAATGACGCGAGGAACCGGCGTTCCAGAAACGCATGGAGCTGTAAGTATTTTGCATCAGGTTTATTGCGATGGTGTAGGAGCCGAAGTCAACGAACCGAATTCGAACGCTCGCTGTGCCGCCGTCCAAGCTCATGCTCCAGGTTGTGCCACTCAATGAATAAATGGTGGATGAGCCGCCGTTTGAAAAGACTGCGATGGCCGTGCCGGCCTGGGCGTTGTGCAGGCCAACGCACGGCCGCGCGGCAAGAACCGTCGCCCCAAGGGCTGTGATGCCAGGCCGGACTGTGGCGGCGCCAATACGATCAAATATGAAATTCACCGATTCGGTCACCGCCCCATCGGGGATCAAAGAATCGTCGACTCGGGCAGGCCTGATCAACCCCGCCGCCCCGATCGCGGCAATCTTCTGTGGTTCCATCGCCTGGGCAGGCATAATTATTCCGGTAAAACATTAGGGAGCTCTGGGGCGAGCCGAATATCGGTCGCCAAGTACTCGCGGTAAAGCGCCTCGGCCTTGAGGGCCAACCAAATCCGATAATCTGCGTCCTCGGTCAAGTTAGTCGCGCCCTTGTTTTTACGATGTTTGATCTTCGCTTTGAGGTAGGGAACGAAGATGTCGGGCGACGGCTCGTCTAGGAGGTCGGCGTCGGAATCACGAGCAACCACCGTTCGATAATAGTCCACGTAGATGTTCTGATCCACGTAGACCGTATCAAAGGGCATGCTGAAGTAGATATAGGCGCTTCCACCCGGATCGGCGAAGACGGTGAATTTATCCGGCAAACCCAAGGTGACGTTCTCCCAGGCATCGCTCCCAGTCGAGGCGCTCCAACTCCCGTGGGCGGTCACGGTAAAGCTATTCTGGGAGCCAGTGATGCGGGAGCCAGTGACGTTCGCCCCCTCGATTGAGAAAACTGGTGAGCCAGAGAAGTCGCGGCCGTTGGCCACCCAGATCGAGGTTGAAGTCCCGGTCGTGTAGGGAAGGTCCAAGGTTGAGTGGGCGATGTTTCTATAATCAAAATCCCACGACTTTTTGTCGTAGTAGGCCATGTTGGGTTCCGTCCCGACCCTCACCCCGTAGATGTTCTCGGCCGTCTCGGGGCGCTCGACGTCCTCGGGTAGGGCGATTCGGGCGGAGCCGGTCAAGACGTCCCCGATGTCCACGTTGAACTTGCGGCGAAATGGGCGCTTGCCGGGCGCGTTGTGGTACTCGCGCCGGGCCTCCCAGAGGCACTGGTTCAAAAACTCATGGGTGATGACGTTCCCGTCCACCTCCTCCCCCAGCTCATCCAAGGCCCGTTTCTTGATTGAAGCGACGGCGTTGTCGGCAAGACCGCTGGAGTAGATCGCGTCCGACCAGTCGCCACTGGCGCTCCGAATGGAGTCCTGCCAGCGGGCAAAATAAAAGACCTGGGCGGGGGATCCAGTTATACGGTTGGCCGCCTCGGTCGTGTCTCTAAAAATGGTTTCCCTCTGGTCGGGCGTGATCGACGCCCCGTAGGTCATGAGGGTGGTTTTAGTCCCCCCTGCCGTGGCCGCGTAGTTGAAGTCGATCCGATTGAAGTCAACGATGTAGACCTTGGTGTCCTGCGGGTGATCGAACTGGAGCGTGTCGGAAAGCGTAATATCTCCTCGTCCAGGAGCCGGGCCGGTGGCACTTGAAGTCCGCCGAATCTCTGTCCGTTCACCGCCGATCTCTCCGATCACAACCACCTGACCCGATGAGGTGGTCAGAGATTCAAAACCAATGACCGACTGGACCCGGATGGTCGAAGCGGCCGAGACCACGTCCTCGCTTAAGTAGGTGGAACGGCGTCCGCGAGTAAGGTCGGTGTTGTCGACGGCAAGGACTCGCAGAGATCCCCCGTAGTTTTCGACTCTAAGGGATGGGAGGGTTGGCATAGGGTGTAGTAATTCACAGCCGTGCCATTAAAGTTGATCTGGGGTCATCCTGTGGCCTCGAGAGGAGCGCTGGATGGCATGGTCGGGGTCGCCGTATAGGCGACAACCACGCTCTCCTTCTCCATAAAGCCAAATTGGTAGTCCTTGCGGGGTCCGCAGTAATGCTCGTCCTCCGCCGACAGCTTCACCAGCTTCAGGTCCAGCTTTAAGAACGTCTGAACGATCACGTCCTTGAGTTCCCGGTCGAAGGGCAGGTAAAAACGGACTACATAGTCGATGAGCCGCCAGGTGTCCTTGATCTCCTGGGTCTTCTCGCGTGTGCTCATGACCTTGAGGAGGCGCCGCAATTCCCTGATCGGCCGCCGGGCCAGCTCCTCCTGGTCGAGCTCCGTGATGACATCCTGGAAACGGTACCGGTAGGCGTTGTCGAACTCGAGGACCATGCAGACGAGGTCCCGAAGCATGAGGCGGAATTCGCCCGCCTCTCCGTCGCCGAAGGCCCGATGTAACTCCCGCCCCATGTCGCAGTAACGGATGGGCTTGACCTTGAAGCGCGCAATCAACCGGTACATGGTGTAGACCTCGGCCCGCAGAAAGTCCTTGAAGAACCAGGGTGAGAGAAAGAGGGTGAGGAGCTGCAGGCGCCGCCGCCGCTTCAGGGCATGGTAGAGTCCAGAGAGTGTCGAGCGGATGATCTTCTTCATGATGTCGATCTTGTCGACAAACTCGAAGTACGGAAACCCCTTGTAGGGCAAATCATGGTTCTCCATGTAGGTCAGGACCCCGCCGACATTCGGAAACTCAACCTTGATGAGCGCCTGGGTGTCGTTGGGTTTGATCTCCTCCGAGGCCAAGACTGGCACCTCCTTCATCTCACTGACGATCTGGTTCATCAGGCGTAAATTCTCCATGAGGGCGTCCTGCGGTGTCGGGGCGGGCGTCGTCTCAACTGGAGGAGCTTGAACTTCAGGCATACTAACGTACGGCTAGATACGAGCAGACGTACTCGACGTAGCCGGTCGCCACACCGAGGTTGAAGAAGTAGAGGGTGATGTTACCAGCCCCAGGTTCACCTCTGACCAGGATGCGCGAGGTGCCGCCCGAGGTGACGTTGTTAAGATCGCCGTAGCCGGCAGTAGTGCCCCGGTTGAGCCATACGGCCAAACCGTCCTCGGTTCTCACGCCAGAGACCGTCACGGTCGTTGATTGAATCTGCGTCGTCGCGGCGATGGCTGGAAGCTGTACGGCGAAGGTGCCCATGATCGGGAAGCGGCCTGACTTGTCTGGGAATGACCAGGCCCGATCCGCCTCAAGATGGGCGACGCTCATGGTGCCGCCGACGGCGTCGGCTTGAAGCCGCATGACCGTCGAACCGCGAAGGTTGACGGCGCGGAAATTCGTGAAAGATTGATTTCCGATATCCATAAATTTTTAAGTTGGGAGATTGAATTTTTATCGCGGCCCCTCGGCTCTCCCGAGGGCAACCGAACGGGGCCGCTCCTTCCACCTTGATGTGGAAGATTTTACAAACACCTATCAAGCCGCGTTTGTGTTTTTTGATCCGCAGATGATTCTCGCATCGTTGAATCCGAGATCGAAAACCATGCTAGATCGATATTGGATTTCGCCGGTACGGAACACAACATTTGGTCCTTCGAGCGAGATATCCTTAGCCTCCTTGTACTGCAGGCCGTACGTCGGACCGATCTTGGAGCTATCGAACCATTTGTTACTCTCCTTTCGGAGGACATGGTCATTTCTGCCATGCTCTGCGATTTTATTTATTTTCGCAGGTCGGACTATTACATCGCCATTTCAGGCGCCTTCTCAATTAGTCTCTGCAAGTGTTCA
>ERZ1292637.995-Hain-H14-01um-R3-995-length-13296-cov-6_pt1 | contig 13296 bp, 21 predicted proteins | sample MGYA00564405_ERZ1292637 | MGnify/ENA primary metagenome ERZ1292637 (study PRJEB36523, sample SAMEA6512645) | groundwater metagenome | collected 2019-01-09 | study: AquaDiva: Metagenomics assemblies of 32 groundwater samples | reverse complement strand
AGTTTAGGCCTAGCTGGATCGGTGTCAGTTGGGGCCCTAGTCGCCCGAGGATGCCAAGCGCGCCGAGATTTTGAGCGGCCCACGCCTGCGCCGTCCTGCCGCCAACCCCAAGCTGCACGACCGCGACGTGTTGCTCGGTCGAGTTCCACACTACGAACGGCCCGATGTAGGCTCCGTCCGCCACCCTTGCGACCGACAGCGGCGCGCTGCTGAGCGCCGCACTGCTCAGCTCGATATCGTGGTTGAAATAACCCGATGCGCCCGGTCCGATGCCGTTGTGCGTCGCTCCAACCGCAACGCCGCTCTTGGTAACATTGAACGTGCCGGTGCCGTAGTTGCCCCACATCGCAAGAACGCGGTTATAGGCAAAGCCAGGATCGAGCAGCAGGGCCGTTCCGTTGGTCTGGTTGCGGATGTAATTCCCGTCGAGCTGCTGACCGTTGGAGCATTCCCAGTTGATTTCATCGGCCGACGAAAAGCGCGCGTCGTAATCGGTGAAGGCAGCGCCGGTGCCGACCCCGATCCCCGCTGGCGAGAAGAGATTATCGATGCTGTGCGAACCGCCGAAATAGCCGTCCCGCGCAGTGACCCCAGCGCCGTTAAGGCCGGTTATGAGAAACGCCGACGGACTGACAAGATAGGCCCCGGTGTAGCCTCCCGGCCCCGTCCCCGCTGCCGCTCCCATTTGTTGGCTGTCGCCAATTACCGCGATGACGCCGCGACCGGCGGCATAGGCTGCCTGAAGGGCGGGCCAACTGGCAAAGGAGGGTGGCGCGGAACCGCCTCCCTGTGTCGCGGCCGCCATGAGGACTCCCCGGAAGTCCATCACGCGTCCCATGCCGTAAAGTTGCCGGTGCCGGGCGAGTTGAGGCTCGCAGCGTAACCGGGGAACACCGCGGCGCCGAGACCCGGCACCGATAGCGGAGTTGACCAGGTGCCACCGTTGACGCGGAAGCGCACCGTGCCAGCGCTATTCCATTCCGCCTCTACCGCATCGCCGCCACCGAAAGTCGGGCCGCTGCTGGTCCCGTTGTTGTAGTATACCAGGCCGATGCCGAGCAGCATGACGCTGTTGGTGTCGCTACCCAGATAGCTCTCGACGTTGGTCGAGATATTGCCGAAGCCTACCCCTGTGCCGCTCCCCGCGCCGGAGCCGGGGGTAACGATGAAGCTGCCCGTGCTGCTACGGCTCTTGGTGCCGAGCACGGAATCCCACGGCACGCTGCCGGTGGCGATCAGGTTACCACCTGAAAGCGTTATGCCATCGCCCTTTTTCAGCGGGTCCCAAGTGGTAGGAGCAGACGGCACCCCCCCGCCGCCCTGCGCTGCAGCGACCATCAGGATGTCGCGAAAGTCCATCGGACTCAGCTAAAATTGCCGACCGCGAGCACCGTCACATTGGTCCCGGTCGATACCGACAGGGCGCCAGACGAGAAAATGCCGAACGGCACGGTTTTGGGGCTGAGGTCGGTGAGCGTTCCGCTGGTGAACAGGTAAATCGTGCTGGCACCGTCCTTCACCGTGACCGCGCCCGCGCCAGTGGTGACCGGCTGAATAACGATGTGCGAGAGATAATCCCCTGCCGCACCCGCGCCGCCGAGAACTTGGTCGGTCGCAGAAGCGGCCACCGTTTCGTAGGGCGTCCCGGCGTTGGCAACCGCGAGAGACAGGACTGCGGTCTTGCGGCCAAGCGAAGCGGGAAGCAGTGCAATCAGGCTGGTGATGCGCTGAGCGATGCGCTGGAGGCGTCCGTTGAGGCCAGACGAAGCGGTGTCGGTGGCGGGCGCCGTCTCGGTAACGATGCCGATGCGGGCGACATCCTCCGTTGAAGCCGTGGTGGAAACGCTGGTTGCCGCAGAGCGGGAGCCGAGCGGCCCCACAATCGTAACGTCCGCTTCCAGCCCCGCTCCGCCAGCGATATTCACGGACGGAATAAAGGCGACCTTGCCGTTGTCATCGACCTGCTCAGCGTAGGTGAAATCTACATTGGGCCGGTAACGGTTAACTGTCGCCATCGGTTGAACCCCAATTGTTGCGCCGGATCGCCGCTTGCAGTTTCGAGTCCTGCCGCGCTTCCTCCAGCGGGATTTCCTTCATCACGCCCTGAGGGCCACGGATCACATATTGGCTATGCTCAACGCGACCCTCGATGCGTCCGGCCTTAGGCACCGCTCCACCCGTTCGCCCGCGCAAGGGCTTCCAGCTTGGCGACGCGCTTCTCCAGTTTGTCGAGGTCGGTCAGGGGCAGCGAGCCGCCCTTCTTGCCGTCGCCGTCCGCGTCGTTGGTTCCCGGTGTTGCTTTGCCTGGCATGGAAGCCTCCTAGCCCGCGTTGATCGCGATGCCCTGCGTGGCAGCAGGTGCCGCGCCGGTGACCAGAACGCCGGTGGTGGTGGACATCTTCGTGACCTTTGTGCCGAAGCACGCCGGGTCGAGGATGATGTTGCCGACGGTCAGGGTGGCAGCGCCAGCTATGGCCTGCGCCGGAGTGGCCGAAGACGCCAGATTGTTGACGAACGCGCACCGCTTGAACATCAGCATCCGTTCCACGTCGGTCGCATTGGCCGCGTAAACAAACGTCGAGGTCGTGTGGCTGGCCTGGATCCAGAAAAAGCAGTCGAGGAACACGCAATCGCGCGTCACCTTGCCCGCGCCGACCAGGCCGGCCGTCAGGCGCACGCACGGGCGGATGACGGTGCCCACGCGAGCATCGGCCAGCGAACCGATCGTGCAGCCCACGAACTGCGCGCTGTCGCCGTTCAGCACCAGCTCCGAGGAAGTGGTCTGGTCGAGGTCGGTCGACTTGTAGATCTCGCAGTTCGTGTAGAGCGCGTATTCCCCGCCCTCGCCGACGCAGTGCAAGCCCTCGGTGACCGTGGCGCCGTTGATGAACTTGATGTTGGTGAAGCTGTTGCGAACGCCGGTGTTCTTCATCGTGAACACGTTGGTCGCGCCGGTCGATACCGACAGGCTGATCTTGGCGTTGTTGCCGTAAAATCGCCCGTTGGTGCCGTCGATTCCGACGAAATGCACCCGGCTCTTGGTGATATCGAGCATCGCCGCCAGAACGTGCGTCGAGCTGCCCATCAGAACGCAGATGTCGTCGTTGCCCGAAGTCATCAGGCTATAGGCATATTCGACCGTCTTGAGCGGCCTGTCCATCGAATCGCCGCGATTGCCGTCGCTGCCGGTGCCGTAGTTCACGAAGAATATCTTGCCGGGCGAAGTCGGGACAATCCCGCTGCCGACGAGCGGGATGCCGAACGAGGTCATCCCGTTGGGATAGTTCGTGTAAGCCATGTCATTCTCCTCAAGCGGGGCCAGCAGCCGGAGAAGCCAGATGAGTAATCCACTGGCCCCGCATATTCGTTGTCAGGCGCCGGCGCTGCCGTAGGCGCCGCGGAAGTCGGACCAGCCCGCGCTGAACCGCTGGTAGGCCTTGTATTTCAGGTTCGAGGTGTCGAAGTCGCCGTCCTGGGCGAAGTCCGGCCGCTCGCGCCAGAAGAAGGTCATCCCGTTCTCGACATCGGTGCGGATGAAGTAGGCGTCCGCATCGGTGAAGTAGGGGTTGATCTTCGCGCCTTCCTGGAAATAGCCCTCGGACCGCAGCGCATTGACTGCGTTGTTGCCGGTATCGGGCGTCAGGATCGACTTCACGATGCGGGTGGCCTCGGCCCAGTTGGCCGTTGCGGTGTGCAGCGACTTAGGCATGAGCGAGATGCGAAGCCCGCGAGCATCGACCGCGTTCATGGTCTGCGTCACCGCATCCTCGAGCGCCGCTTCCGAAAGGTCCGCTGCGGCGAGCAGGTTGGACTGCACGCCATTGGGGGTCGGATGCGAAGCCGAGAACAGCGGCTGCCCGTCGCCGCCGGTGAACGAGCTGTTGAAGCCGCGATTGTAGACGTTGGCGCCCACGTTCTCGACGGTCTGGCGCAGTGAGCGGCCGAGCGCCTTGGTCTTCATCGTCGAGTTCTTGAGGTAGAGGTTGTCCTTCATCTCCTCGTGCGTGACGATAAAGCCCAGAGCATAGGCGACGTGCTGGTAGCGCGACTTGGTCTGCTGCTGGGTCGTGTCGTAGACGATGGCCGAACCCTGCGGCTTGACCGGAGCGAGGCCGAACCCGGGCAGCTCGACATCTTCCTCGTAGTTCATTTCCGAGGTCTTCAGCTCGAAAAGCTGCTCGTATTTCGGATCCCAGTCCTTGTAGCCGTCGCCCCAGACTGCGTTGAGCCCGGGCCAGAGAAGGGCAGGAATGTTGCCAGTGGTAATGGGCATCTGATGTTACTCCCTGAGCGGTGCGGCTAGATGCCCGCGACCTGGTTGGCGAAGCGGCTGCGATTGAGCTTGACGAGCCACTGGCCCGAAGCGGCGCCGGTGGCTGCGGCAGTGCCGAGATCGTTACCCGGCGACTGGAACTGCCCGATAATCTTGAGATCGAGCGTGTTCGTGCCCGCCTCGGTGCCGTTGTTGAGCACCATGCCGGACAGGCCGGTAATCGTGCTGCCGTTGCCGCCCACCGAGAAGTCGATGTTGAGGCCGATGTCGTTGGGCGTGAGCGGGGTGCCGGTGCTGATGTCCTGGCAGAGCAGGAGCATGTCGGGATCGATCGCCACGGTGATGACCACCTGCGTCGATGCCGGGGCATAAATCGGGGAATCCCGCGTGACGAGGTCCACACCGATGCAGACGCCGTCCTGAATCCCCGTGGTCACCGCCTGAGCGGCTATCGGGAAACTCTGGACCGAGCCGCCGACGTTGACGAGCACGGAATCGCCGGTCGCGGTGACGATGTCGCCAACGAAAATCGCCTGCGTGTCGCCCGAGGCGTGAATGTATTGTCGGGTCGCGCCATTGTAGGGCGAGCCGTCGAAATTGGAGACGGGGACGAACCCCTTGGGGGCATTAGTGTTCGGCATCGGAAGGCACCCTTCGCTAAGCTAGCGAGGGGCGCTTTTCAGCGGCCGTCAGCTAGCCCCGGTTGGAGGTTTCGATTGTTCCGGTGCCGTAAGCGTCAGTGAGCTTGCCGCCCGGGTCCTGACCTCGAAGGATGGACTCCTCGAAAGCGGCGTGGGCCTCTTCCTTGTCGTCGATACCCGCCGCATACTCGTCGAGCGGGGTTTCCATCAGGTAGGAATACTGGGGTGCGCCAAAGCCGTCGGTGCCTGTGAGACGGCGGACGCGGGTGTCGGTGCCGTCTGACTTAATGGCTTCATCGACAACGTGGCTATACGCCAGTTCTTCGGCGTCTGCAAGCCTTCCCGGTTTATCGACGAACCAGCGGCGAAAAAAGCCCTTCCGCTCTGGCGCGGCGAGCTTCAGACTGATGCCGCCAACGACCTTGCGTCGGCGGCGCGCCGTGGGCTTCTGGGCCGATTCCGAAGCGACCGGGGGCGTTGCGTCGTCCGCCATCTGGGCCGCTGTGCGACGGCGGCGGCGAGGGGGTGTGCTGGTCATGCTTTATTCCAATCGTAGCTCTTGGCGAACAGGTCATATGCCTCGGCATCGGTTTTGCAGTTCTCGTAGCTCTTGCTGATACCGATTCGGCGATACTGAGCGGCGGCCTCCTTCGCGTCCGCCGGCAGATTGGCGCCGGTCTTGGCGCTGCGATTGCCGCCGCCGTTCGGGGTGACGCCTGCAACGGCACTGGCGGGCTTGTCGCGAGGCGCTTTGCGCAACTTGAGCTGCGGGAACTTCTCTTCGACCTCCTGCGCAATGCGGGCGAAGAACTCGGACGGCGCGAGGTCTTTCTGCAGCCCCTGCCGCGCGTATTTGTCGGCCAGACGATCAGCCAGCAGCCGACCCTCGACCTCGAACTCGCTGGCGCTGCCGAGATTGCCCTTGTCATACCACGCGTTCGCCTCGCGGAAGGCGTCGAACTGCTCGTTCGGATCTTCGCCGTGGTTAGCCTCGCCGGCGTCCGCGACAGCGTCCTTGCGGAGCGTCTCGATCTGCGTGTCCACTCGGCGGTAAGCTGCCAGGTCGCCGGTTTCGACAGCAGCCTCCTGCTGCGCCTTCAGGTCCGCCAGCGCATTCGCATAGGCGTTCTGCTCCGACTGAGTGAGCTTGCGGACAACCCGCTTCAGCTCCTTCAGCTCGCGCTCCTGATGGTCGTATTTCTTCTTGAGCAGCCCGACATGCTCATCCTCCGCCGCGAGGAACTCCTCGGGCGTCTTGAACTTCGATGGCTTGGGCTTGCCGTCGGGCCATTCCTCGGGCGAGCGCCAACCCTTGACGCGAGCCTCGGCCTCGAAATCGCGGGCTTCTTCCTGCTCGTTGTCCTGTTCGAGAACGATCGGCGGTTCGATCACTTCTGCCGGCTGCGTCGCCATCACTCAATCCTTCCGTAAAAAGGGAGACTTTCCATTCTTAACCGTATCCTCTCCGCGCGGGCGGGCTGACTATGCGCCGCGCACCGGATGCAGCCTGGTTTTGCTCTGAGCGAGAGAATGGACTTCACAGCCGCGTCTCCGGTCGGCTGTTTGGAGTGGCTGCCATGAATTTCTCAGCCCCGCGCCGGAGCGAAAATTGTTTCGCGCAGGAGAAAAGGCCATGCGACCAAGCACGCCCACATCTTCCACGCGGGAAGACCGCGCCCCCAAGCGATGCCTGCACTCAAGATGCCGCAGTTGACGAATGCGTCGAAGAAGAACCTGCTCCAGTCCATGTCTATTCCTCCAGTAGCGCGGTGACATCTTCGTCATTCACAATGGTGTATTCGCGCTCGTCCTTGCCGGTGTGGTTGTCGCCGGTATGGCGCCCGACCTTCACGCGACTGCCCGGTTCGGGGAATTGAGCGTCGAGTCCGAATTGCTTGGCGTCATGCTTCGCCTCGGCCCACGCCATCGCGCCGACCGCAATCACGGTGGCGTTCGTGGTGGCCCACTTCTGCTTGTCCTTCTCGCTGTCGGGAAGGATGATGCCGCCCTTGGACTTTTCCTCGACCGGGTCGCGCAGGACCAGCACGCGGTGGTCGAGCGGGACCATGCCGGAGGGGTTCAGTCCGCACCTCTCTTCGTTCAGTTGGCCCGAACTGATGAGCCGCTCCAATTCCCGGGCATACCCGCTCACCGCGTCTTGTCCTTGCTCGGCTTGGCGACGCTGGCAGTCGTGCCCATCGCGTAACGCTGGCGGACGCCCTGCTGCATCTTGTCCTGCACGGGTTGCGGAATCGGGGTTTTGGATTTGTCAGTCATTGCTTGGTCTCCTTGGGTTCGTGGGCCACCTTCAGCCCTTCATCGAAGGCTTCTTGCAGGCAGTTTTGCACAATCGATTGAATGAGGTAGGCGTCTGCCTCGTCGCCAAAAGGCTCGCCGCGATTGAATTGGCGATGCATCTCCTGAACCACATGGAGCGCCTCGTGCGCGACCAGCCCCGCATATTGCGAATGCGATCGCTTGCCCCGCTTGGGCATGGTGACGATGCAGCAAGTTGACTCGCCTGCCCGCTCAAAGAAATGGGTCGAAGCGTCAGCGCTCGCTCGCGCCACAAAGGGCACGCTTTCCTTGATGCCCAAACGCTTCACCTCGTGCTGAAAAGCCTTCCGGCTCGTCGTGAAGCCGACGAACACCGGCCATTGGCCCATCTCGAAATATGTGATGCGAGGCTCGCTCACTCTTCCGGCTCCGCTTCAGGTTCGGGCTTGCGATATTGGTCTTCGATCATCTCAAAACTCAGTTCCGCCAGCGTCCCCAGCAGGACCGCCTGTGCCTGCAATTCCACCTTGTCCGCCCCCCATTGCCCCGAGGCCCACGCCTCCATCAGGTTGGACCGGCGGTCCGCCAGATAGGCCAAGTAGTCCTGCGTCAGGGGGTTGGCCTTCCATGCCTGGAATTGCTCCGGGTCCAGCAGGCGGTTCATTCGTCTCTCCTACGGCTTCGGCCGCCAGTTGCTCGGCATCCTCGACAAGGCCCATCTCGAAGGCCGTCTTGGCGGCAGTCATGCGGGTGCCCGAAGCGGAAGCGCGCGAGGCGTCAGCAGCAGCCGTGTTGCGCTCGGCCTCGCTCAACAGTTTGGGATCCGGCATCGGCGGCGGCACTTCGAAGTATTGCGGGATGTCCTTGGCGCCCAACCCTGCCAGCACGTTCTCGCGGATGACCTTCTGGTTGATGAGCGGATCGCCGTTGAACATCTCCCAGAGCGCCTGTGCCCGCGCCATTTTCTGCATGTCCGAGACTTGGCCAGGATCGCTCACCGGTATCACGTCGAGGTCGCGGTCTTCGTAATCGGCCCGGCCGACCTGAACCGCCTCGTCGCTGTCGTTGAGCTGGAAATACTCCTCGTCGTCGAGGTAGTCGCGGTTGAGCGAGCGCAGGATACGCAGCTCCTGTCCGAAAGCGCGGTGGATGCGCTTGAAGATGCCGGTCATCACCTTCTGGCCCTGCTCGATCAGGGCAAGCGTGGTCGTGGCGGGCTGATTGGCCGTTCCCTGTCCGGTCAGCACGTCCTGAACCGCGGTGATTTCCTTGGCCGCGTCGATCAGCAGCTCGAGCAGCGTGAAAAGCACGTTCGACGGGCCGCGCTCCTCGAACTGCACGATGTTGTCGCGCAAGGAGCCGCCGGTTGAATCCACCCGTGTCCATTCGCCGAGCCTGCGCCGCACCACACCCCCGCGAACCTGCACGCCGGACCCGAGAAACCCGCCGCCCGCGTTCTGCAACGCGCCCGCATCGAGCATCTGGTTCAGCGTGGTGTCGATGGTTTGCGAAATGTCGTCCAGCAGCGTGCCGAATCCAATGTCGTAGAACGACCCATCAGGAGCCGGGATGAACGAGTATTTGGTGAAATACTGGCGGCGCTCGATCTTGACGATTTTGAGCTCGGGAAGCTCATCGGCAACCTGCCCAAACATCTCCGGGCTAATGCCGCTCTGCTCCAGCAGTTCATCGAGGCGAACCATCTTGTCGTCGAAGTTGACCGTGACGCAATCCAGCCCGAAACACGGCACGATACGCGCAACCTGGCCTTCCTTGGTGCAGGTCACGACGTAGTGCTCGGGATATCCGTCGCCGTCCAGATCAAGACAGCGGTGCTGCTCGTAGTAATCGCCGAGCGCCTGATCGTCGTCGCCTGACTGGTCTTCCCCCGTGTCGTCGTAGGGAATTTCAAGCCACAGGCCGGCCGATATCTTCTCCCGCACTTCGTAGGGGTAGTAATGCAGGACGTGGGTGTAGCGCGGCGCGGACTCGATCGACTTCGCCCAGTAGTTGATGATGAAGTCGTCGCCCGAGATGATCTCGGAGCGGTTCGCGTTCTCGATGCCGTCGTAATACGTCTTGCGGAACACGCAGCCCGTGATCGGCAACATGAGCAGGAGCTTGTCGGTTTCCTCTTCCCATCCCGGCATCCGGTAGAGAAGCTGCCATGTCATGTGCTGGCCGATGCGATCCGCTCGGGCGCGCTTCGTGCCGTCCGGGTCAGGCCCAAGCACGCGGCCTTTGACGAGGTTCGATCCGTCGACGATCACGGGATAGGCGCGGGCCTGGAACTGAATGGCGGCGACCGTGAGCAGCGGATACTTGACGTTCGCCGCCTTGGGCCACGGGAAGGTCTTGGCCTTCTTGACCTGCATCGCCACGTCCAGCGAGCGCTGATAGCGGTCCAGCCAATCGCCCCGGCTGCCGTCGTCAATGTCCACATCGGCAATGACGCGCTGACCGATTTCGTTGAGCTTGGCCGCATCCAGCAGCTCGGCGAGGTTCAGCCCCGGCGCGAGGATTTGGCGCAGGGTCAGGCCGGTGGGTTCGGCGACCTCTTCCTCGATGGGCTCTTCGATGATGGGAGCGGTGGCCATCAGGCGGCATCCCCATAGGCTTGGCCGCGCTTGATTTGAGCGATTAGGCCAGTCGAAATGGGATAGACGCGGCGGACCGCTCGGTAGGAAGCCCGCTGGATTACCGCAATGTCATGCGGGCCGAGCGCCAGCTTCTTGGCTTTTCCCTTGAGCGGCGAAGGGCCGTCGCGAAGACGGAGCGTGTCCAGATTGTTCTCAAGCGCAGTCCCCCAGCACAAATTGACCGGGGTGTTGTTGAGCTTGTCGCCGTCGAGATGGCGCACCTGATGTTTGTCGGTAGAGCGCACACCGTGAAAAGCATCGCATACAAGAATGTGGACGCGGCGAAGATATTGCCGCCGCCCGATGTGCAGGTTTAGGTGGCGATACCCCTTGTCGTTAACGGGGGTGGAAAGGATTTTCCCAGCCCCGCGCCCCATGCTGTCAGCCACCACGCGTTTAACACGCCCGAAGCTGGACACGGCGTAATCGGGGGCTTCCGCAATGGGGCGCCACAACTCCATTTCAGTAACCGCCACTATCTGAGCGGCCGTCGTCGTGGCCGTCCCAGCGGTCCTCATCGTCATTGTCGGCAATGTTGAGGATAATCGGACGCGCAACAGCGATCAGTCCGAAGGCGTCAGCGCCATGGCTGGACCAATCATGGTCGGGCCCCAGCCCAATGCCGCGCTCTTCGTCGCGCTTCTCATGATACCAACCGATCGCCTCGATCCCGCCAGCGCAGAACTCCGCGTCGAAATACATCTGGGGGAACAGCCGGCGAGCCGCTTCAACACGCCGCATGGCCGCGCCAGCGCCCTGGTTGGGGATAACGATAACCTCGAAGCCCGCTTCCCGCAGCGCACCCTCGTAGGTGGTCTTGACGACCTTCTCGTGCGCCCCGCCGTCATGGGGCAGTATGCAATGAGCCTTGCCGTATTCGTTATCGCGCAGCCAATTGACGTGCGTGGCGAGCGGTTGGCCCTTGGCCTCGTAGTAATCCAGCAGCCACACGGCCTGACCGATGAACTGCACGATCCAGATCGCGGTCGCATCGGCTTTCGCTCCGGTGCCCCCAATGTCCCAGATGGCCCAAATCGTCATCAGCGGGTCGGGATCGAGCTGTGCCATCCGGCCCCGACTCTTCGCTTCGTTGAGCTGGAAAGCGTAATAGGCGCCCTCGGCAACGGTGATGTATTCACCTTCCCAAATGTGGCCGTATTGGTCGGGGCGCTCGCTCTGGTCTTTCAGCCTCAGCCGTTCGAGGATTTCCGGAAACCACGGATTATCGCGCCAGTTCATCTCCACGATCTTGACGCGAGGATTGTCGTTGGCCGCGCGGAACCGCTTGTTCGTGGCGGATTGCTTGCGCTCCGGGTTCCATGTGATCCACAGTTCGCTGTCTTCCTCGCGCAGCGTCGGGATCAGCTTGACCCACGCCTCCTCCGTGACCGGCTCGGCCTCTTCGATCCATGCAAGCAGGATGCGCGACTTCGACTTGATGCTGTTGATGTTGCGAGCAAGGCCGATGAAGCTGTAGCTGATGCGGCCCGACTTTGTGCGGATGAACGTCTCGCCGATTTCGAAATGCTCTTCCAGCCACGGCTCTTCGCGGATTGCCGCCTTCACTTCCTCGAGCGAACTGTCGGCGAGCGAGTTCATGAACTGCCGGCCGCACAGAATAATGCCCTCACGGCCAGCCATGTCCCAGATGTGCGCCCGAACAGCGGTCATCTTGGCGAAGGTGCGGGTCTTGGCTGAACCGCGTCCGCCGTGGGCACCACGCACGTCCGCTTCACCCTCGAACACGGGAACGAGCTTCTCGGGAATCTTGATTTGGGCGACGCTCATTTTGAGGTCACGCCGACGAGCTCGATGCGATGGACAACCGCGCCACCGCCTTCGCCGGTGAGCTGAACGGACGAAAGATCGGGGAGCGTCTTGCGGATCAGCACCTCGATCGCCTTGATCTGGGTCGCTGATAGGTCGAGATCGCCTAAGGCGTGCTTTTCCAAGCGGTTAATGAGCTGACTTGTCTGTATCTTCTCACGCGTGCGCTGGTCGTGCGAGAGGTGCTTGCGAGCAGCCACGGCTCAGCCCTTACCCAGCAGGAAGTCGGCGAACCGTTGCGCGTCAAAAACCACCGTGTTCTGCGAGCCGTCTTGGTTGATGATCGCAGCGGCACGAAGCGCCTCGATGCGCATTTGCTCGTCCGCTGCGTATTCGATGTCGGGCATTGGCTCAGCCCAGATTGAGCGCTGGTGCGAAACCGCGCAGCAGCCAGATCGCCAGTGCCACAATGACGACGACCTTCAGGATGGTCTTGAAGGTGCCATCGATCGGCAGGAGGTCGGCGATGTAAACCCCAACGCCAGCGAGAATGAGGACGATGACTACCGTGACGATGTCCATGCCGAGCCTTCCTGGCTATTGCTCGGCAGTTCAGTTGCAGCACAATTCTGGGCAGGGCTAGGGGTTGAAAAATCGGCTAGGCAGAAATGCGACCGAGTTGCTTCAGCTCCTTCACGATGCGCTTGGCGTTCCGGTAATCATAGATCCCGCATCGACGGGCGAGTTCGGTCCAGCGAGGGACCATGCCTTCAGCCGCTGCTTCGACATAAGCCGCCAGCACCTGCTTGCGCCTGCGCGTCATCAACCCCGGTGGCCTGCCTCGGTTTGCCATCAGCCTTCCTCGCATTGATCGCACAGCAGCGGCGTGTGGTTCAGCGCCGCTATGCAGTAGCGACTGATCCTCGTTTGGGTGGCGTCGCGTCGGCAGTCGGAGCAAACGGCGATCGGATTGTGCTGACCCGGGAGGTTAATGAACTCAATTTCGCAACCGTCGGCAATTGCTCGCTCCGGCGTCATTATCCCTGCAGGCCTCCCCCTCTTTGCCATTAGGGGGTCCTTGAAAAACAAAGGGTTAGGGCGCCTGCCGCCGTTCCGGCGTCACCGCGCTCTCGCCTTTCAGGCCGAGCCCCTGCGGGTCTTGTCGCTTCGCGCTTCGATCGCATGGCGTGGGTCATGGCCGGGCCGCCAGTCGGTTTTCGAGCTTCGCGATGCTGTAGAGGTGCGTCCCTCCGCCGCGATCCTCGGGGTTGTTCCAGGCCCACCGCAGATGGCTCCCCTCCAGTTCAAGCTGGGTGTTCCGGTTGCCAACGACATCGACGTAATCCGCCTGCGCCTTGGGCCGGGCGATGTCCGCCATGATCTCGTTGAGATCGCTCGCCTTGGGCAGGTAGGGACTGCGCGAGACGTGACGGCCGATTGCCTGCTCCAACTTCCATGGGTCAGCTTCGGCCAAGTCTTCCGCCAGCAAGGCGACCCGAGCCGCATGGGCTTCGAGGTCGGACTTGCTAGACGGCTCGTAGCGCAAGCCGAGGCGGGAGATCAGGCTCCGGATTTTCGCCGGCACGGATTTCGGCTTCGGCGGTGGCGAGCATGTCGAGGCAACGGTTAGGGCGCTCTCCTCGAGAGGCTTGGCGAAGATCGGATTGTCGGGGGGATAGTCCATTGGAACGGCTTTCAC
>ERZ1292637.688-Hain-H14-01um-R3-688-length-17448-cov-8_pt2 | contig 13329 bp, 19 predicted proteins | sample MGYA00564405_ERZ1292637 | MGnify/ENA primary metagenome ERZ1292637 (study PRJEB36523, sample SAMEA6512645) | groundwater metagenome | collected 2019-01-09 | study: AquaDiva: Metagenomics assemblies of 32 groundwater samples | reverse complement strand
CATCGTAGGCGGCCATTTATATCCCACCGTAACTGACTGGGGGACCTTGGAACTGAAGAGCCCCTGTCACCGTGCCGTGATTTCCCGACCCCGAATAGTCACGGGCACTCGTCCCGTCGTCGTAGGGGGACCACAACACGAGATTGGCCGTCCGCACCGGACGGTACGAGTTCATCTCCTGCGCAATTTCGCCGGCCGTCAAGACAGCAGACCATAGCCGAAGGTGTGCAAACTTTCCGTCGGTAAACACGGTGGGCGTAGCGGCGATTTCTCCTACCCCAACTTGAAATGCATCAGTATTACTCGTTAATGACGCGGGCACCGTTCCCACAAATGTTTCCGTTAGCCCGACCCCATCCTTATACAGAAACAAACGATTCGCATTTCCCACGCCGCTGCCATCGTACGCAAAGGCAAAATGTGCCCAAGCCCCTGTTGCCACTTGGCCTGCTGCCCGTGCGCCATCAATGGTTGAATACGCGGAAGCCCACAGCAAAGTTGAATTAGTGGCGGAGTCCATCCCAAAGAATAAGCTTGCTGTGTTCCCCGCCCGATTCCCTTTCCAGAAAAACGCGCCTTCGACTTCGAGCGTGTCGATAAAGACCCAGATCATCCCAGACAGCGCCGTAGCTCCATCAATCGCGGCAATATCGCCATGATCGACCTGGTCATCCACACCATCGTGGTCAAGGGCCATCAGACTTCCTCGTATTGGCTACGTACGTCATCGCGGCAGTTGTACCACTCACTTGCTGGCTCCCCAACCGCGTGGGGACAGAAATGAACGGACGCCCTCACGACCCCCGGTTTTGCCTTCTCCGCGACTGCCCGTGCTCGGGCCTCAGCCCGAGTAGGCAAGAGAAGGTCCAGGGGCGACGGTACCCCCGGGATCGTTGAATTAACCCTTGTCAATAACCGCCAAGATGCCATAGCTTAAGTCAATCTGATAAGCGCATGAATGAGCTTAACATCTGCAGCGGCTGTGTCTGCGATATTTCGAGCAACACGGACCAACAAGACTTCCCCGGCTGCCCACCCAGTAGTTGTTAGTGCCGTAGATACATATCCCACCTGCTGGGCTACGCCAGGAACGGTATCAGCTGCACTGGTATCAATCGTCCCGTTGGTGTCCCACGCCTCGGTATCTGCGCGGGTGAGAGTTTCTATATCCCACTGAATCGTCCCTGCTATCACCGATGTCCTATACCAGATTTCGCACGTCGCTCCAGTAAAGACAAGCCCGGTCGGGATTGCATCGAACCAGAATGCTTCCTCAGAAGTCGTCTGGTCGTAGTCAAGCGTATACGCAGTCCAGTTTGTATCGCTATTTTTGACAAGTTGAGGGAAGTTTGTTATTGGGAACGTGGCTGCGACAGGACGAAGGTGTGTGACATGGTGTGTCAGCGTAAGCGTTCCCGCCCCACCGGTAACAACGAGTCCCCCGCCACCTGTTGGTAACGCGGGTACTGGATCGGCGCCAGTTGAACCAAGAGGCAACTGGCCATTTGTGGCCGCCGCAATCGTGCGCGGCGTTGCGCCAATCCCGCCCCCCACGACCAGGGCACGGTTTGTCAGGAGAGCCGACGACGCGATGGTCGCGGCGGCTGTGTACGCAGGGATGCCGCCATCGGTACCCCCCGTCAGACCCGTTCCTCCGTTGGCGACAGCGATAGTGCCCACGTTCAACGTGACCGCCGTCCCCAGCGCTACTACTCCGCCGCCGGTGAGGCCCGTTCCCGCAGTCACGGTCACAGAGCTATTCGCTAACGTGGCATTGGGGATGGCCGCGAGGTCTACCCGAGCGTTCGATCCCGCGGGGTTGGTCACTACAAACCCATCGGCCTGGTCGAATGCCAACTGATCTGGGTTCGTGATGATTGGGGCCCCATCGACTTCTCGGATGTCAGCGATCGTGGGGTTAAACTGAGTGTCTACATAGGTTTTGTTGGCCGCATCAGTGCCGTCAACCGGAGTTCGGCTGACTGTTACAACACCTGAGAAATCCGCGTTGACCGCCCATACTCGTAGCCAACGGAGAAGGCCCCGCCCCAGACTGACAAAGTTATTCCCATAGGGGACGACATCGTCCTTAATCGGCTTGAGGACTTCGTAGTCTGCCATTACTTCCTAGCCCCTGACATACTCACTCTCCGACCTTCTATCCAGGCCATGTGGTCATACGCTTCCCCGCCCACGTCCTCAAAGTCCCCGTGGTGCCGCCGATCGACCAACTCCTTCATCTTAGACTCACTGTTCTCGAGTTCTCGAGCAACCGCCTTAGCCCCCCCACGACGCTGGATATCAGTCACTTTAAGGGACTCAAGGACGTACTTAGCCTCGTTGGCCCGGAACGGAAAGACCATCCGATACCCGTGGGCGAGCTGGGCACACCGGTCCCGGCTAGCGGGACGTTCCTCGGGGAACGTCAGGTAGCGAGTCTTCCGCTCCAGAAGGTACATTTCCGGGGCATCGAGGGAGCGCCGCACACGCAGAAAGCGATCGTACGATTGCCATTGACGCTCGTACTCTTTGAGGTACCGAGGGATCGAGTCTAATCCGTACATTTAGACTCCCACACGTAAAAGAAGCCGGGTTCGGATAGCAGCGGCTGCAATTACAGGAGGCGCAATAAACGAGAAAAAGTGTGATCTAACAAGTGATACTGGGGGCACGCTCCCGTCACGTCCGTACAAGAACCCAATAATTGGGTTAGCTGCGGCTGGTGCTGGTGGTTGAAAATAGGGGAACGGGAGAAATTTGGCCGCTGGTAAAGGCGGGTCACCGCCCCCAAGTAGTCGCGACTGCAAGAACGGAATGACGAGATTTGCTGGTTGCTGAGTTTGATCGAAGTATGGAAAGAATATATAAGAAGGAGGTACAAAAGCTTGTGGGCCCTCTAGAATACCCCTTCCGTATCTAAATGAAATAACCGGATTTGCTGGAGGGGGGGGTTCCTGAAACAGGATCAGTGGATAAAAACGAGCCCGCGCAAACGGATATTCACTAACCTGCCGGTTCAGGATTGCTGGGGTTCGACGTTTTTCTTGAGCCATTTCTTATGCGAATTCCGGCATGCGGAATTCAAAGACAGGATTTGCAAGAGCGCTTACTACTTCATCCCCAAATGCCATCCACCACACGAACGACGCCGCCGTTTCAACATTATCCATGACGCACGTGAACCACGTACTCTCAACGCTCTTGATGTCCATCAGCGCGTCGATGTCCGCCGTGGTCACGAGGATGTTCGCGTATACGGCGTCAAAGCGCATCGCGTCGCCAGTGTCGGCTGCCGTGGACGCATCCTCATGCTTCGTGCAGCGGCACACACGGTTGCGGGCCGGGTCGATGGCCGATTGGCTGTCGAAGGCACCCATGGAGAACTTGGCTTCGGCCGCCGACGTGTTGGCGGTACTCTCGGCGGCGCAATGGGACGCGAAAAACACGGCCCGCGGGCGATTGGCCAGCCCCGTGACGGCGATATCCGTACCGTCGATCTTGGTGAGCAGATTGCCGACTTGATAGGCCCCCCCGGCTAAGGCGAGATAATGCACCCGCCGAGCCCCGGCCGTCCGCTCGATGCAGTTCAAGGTGAAGGTGCCAGAGCCGAAACTGACGAAATCTTCACGATAGTCTGGGGTGCCAGTGGCCGCTTCTAGAATGGCGATGCACTCTGAGGAAAGCGAATACCGATACGTGTCACTATCCGCCGCCGCATCTTCTGAACTGATCGCTGTCACACCTCGTTGGGTGGAGGATGTCGCCGCGCCGATCATCGGCGTGGCATGCACCTTACCACCTGGGGCAGCCGCCCCAATTCCAGTTGAGAAGAACATCACGAAGTCGGGCGTAAATCCGAGCGCGCCTTCCGTGTGGTTCCCCGTGGCACCAGGCTCGTTGAACACGCCCGTCGCCATATTGGTGAGATCAGCCCCGCCCAGCGCAAGATAGTTGACCGAGAGTGCTGCCGAGAAAGCGTCATCCACCACGAGCGTGAAGCCATCCGCACCCAGCGACGAGAGATCAGCCAGCCCGTCCACGGCTCCGGCAATCGTGAGCGTGGCCACGCAGGCGGCATCCGAGTGGTACGAGTCCGTCGCCATCGTGGCGGCCGCATGGTCGTCCTGCCATGCGATGGCTCGGCGATCAGTGGTCGTGACGGCGACCCCGAACCCGCTGGAGACATCGGCGTCCCCAGCCCCGTTCACGTTCCCGTTGCGCTTCGTCCACCAGAGGATGAGGACTTTGGGCTGGAAGCCGAGAGCGATGGCAGAATACGTCGTCCCCGCTGCACCTGTGCCAATCGTGAGCGTGCCACACCGGGCCATGCACCCCGTGGCGGCGAGGTCGTCTACGGAAAAGTTATCAAGAGCGGCATTGTTGCCTGTCCCGTTGTTATCGATCTGAAGACCCGGTGCCCCAGAGGTCTTTCGATTTGCCGCAGTATCAGAATATTGGAGGGGCCGCAAGTCTTCATGTTGTGCTTCAAGTGCTACTGCCGAACCAGACCCTATAGCCCGCAATCGCATGCGATTATTAACTATACCTGTCGCATCTGTGCGAGTTATTAAGGTAGTCTCAACTCCAGCATCCGTCCGACGAATGACAAAAGTGCCAGTGTTTGGTACGTAACGAGTCATATACAGATCGTAAGTGCCACCCGCCGCACACCGATTGTTCACGGTCCCAAAATCAGCAGCCCCCGCCGCACTGGCAATCCCATCTCCGATGGCTTCTTGTGACCCAGTGGGGGCAGCGGCATCAATTAACCGAGCTACAAAATCCTGAGTGGCATCACCGGTAGGAGCTTGCACACGATCATTCGCTGCGTTGACGGTAAGATTCGCACCACTTCCATTATTATAGGCGTAATCGGCCCCAGCCGCTGGGTAGGCGTCGATATTCGTATCCGCCCCAACCGTGAACGTATCAGGCCCGAAGACGAGTGCCACCTAGATCCCCCACTGCTGGGCAAGCATATTCACCAGATCGTTGACCGTGCCGTTGGTCGCGGCTTGGCAGGCACGCTCCAGCACTTGTCGAATGCTCTCTTCAGGATGGGCGGGAGCAATCCCGAGCAGGGCTACAAGTTGTTCATTGATCTTCGTTTGGAGCACGGCGGGCAGATCACCAAAGATCGGTACCGCAGGCGGGGCATCCCCGAAGAGGAACTCCCCGTCCACGACGACGATCCCCGGCGTGTTGTTGATGGCGTTAAGCTGGGGCGTCGTCACCTCGGCCAAGCCCACAGCGAATCGAAAGTTCTGCAAAGCGGCGTTCGCCGTCGTGGTGAGCCACACGTTGGGGAAGTTCCCTTCGGCCTGGGCCACCTCGTCCATGAGGGGACGCCATGAGGTAGGGCGACCGGGGTACTGTACGAGTGGAGCGAGCCAGAGGATTTTCATCCTTCCTCCCGGAAACCTACAATTTTAGAATCTCGCCTCTCCATACCTGTATCAAGAAGCTTCGCAACTTCTTCATCCCAATACTGGGTGGCCTCTCGATAAGTTCCAAAGGCTTTATTCATCATTACAGGAAGAGCAGTAAGACGTTTGGTAACTACAAACTCTTTGTTATTACACTGCGCGTCTATATCATGCCGCCGGCGTAGTTCAACAACAATTCCGCCCCTTCCATGCGGATAGAGGAATTGGGCGGATCGTAGACACGCGAGCATAAAACCAGAATCTAACTTTCTTACTCTTCCCAGACCACGTAACACGCAGCATTAATAGCCGCCCCAAGCGCGCTAACGTTCTGGAGCCCCAGAAATTCGGCTGCTTGACAATCAAACTCTCGGTTCGGCGCCGCTACCCAGATCATACCACTCACTACGGGCACGAACCATCGGTGGAGTACTTCCACAAGCGTTCCGTCTGCCGAATTCTCAACGAGCCCCGTTGTGGTGGGGGCGGTCGCCAAATCACTATACACAGCAACTACTGTCGCAGCGGTTCCAGTTCCAACAAGCGAGGTCCGCTTGACGTTGAATTCAACGGGCACAAGCGTCGAGTTGGGGGCCGCATTCATACTCACCCCTATCTCAGTCACATGAACGACCTGGACCGGATTCAATTCAATTCTATTGAATGCGGTTGCGTTTGCAGCACTCAGGTCGGAAATGATTCCTGCTTCACTTAAGGCCATTTTTCCCTCCTAGGCTTCTAGAAAATAAGAGATGTGTCCCCGTACACCAATCGCCGCGCCAAGGTTTAACACGAGGGCTTCATTCACCGCGGTTTCCATGAGCCAACTCGAGGGGGTCCCAATCGGAGAGGCCACCCCAGTATTGACGACGAGTGCCATGGCCCCCGAGAGGTTGGTGAGGGCACCAGATTTCCACCGAACTGCAACGGTTCCATCCGCAACAAAGACGTAACTCAGTACTTTCACGCGCTGGGTGGCGTCAGCCGTGACAATCGTGTTGTCTCCACTCGTTGCCGTGTCGATAGAAGCAAACGAAATCGCCAAGCCGCGCCGTAAATCCGTGCGTTGGTCGTTGGCCGGTTCCGTTTTCTGTAACAACTCAGTAAGGACATCCCCGAGCCGAACAATAACTCGATCGAAGGCTTCACCAGACATTAGACTTTCCTAATCGGGCGCGGCGGATCGCCGCCGACAAGCTTCTCCCACAGCCGTTTCCACCAATCTTCCCCCTGTCGCAACGGAAACTCGGTCCATCCCTCCGGAATCTGGCTGTGCCACGGCCATAGGAGAATGGCGCCGACGGGGGCTTCACCACGAGGGCCCCGCTCTCCAGAGGGGCCTCTCGGGCCAGGTAACCCTTGTGTTCCCGTCAGGCCTTCTGGTCCACTCGTGCCTCTCGGCCCAACCGGACCCGATGGCCCAGTCTCCCCAAGTAGGCCAATCGGACCTTCTACCCCGCGATCCCCTACTGGGCCCGGTGTTCCTTTTCCACCTGGCGGGCCAGCGGGCCCCTGTGGGCCCTCCGAGCCATGCGGTCCCGTGGCTCCAACCGGACCAGGATTCCCTCGTGGACCTTCCGGACCTCCAGGGCCCTGCGAGCCAGCGGGGCCGGGGGGTCCCCCCTCTCCTCGAGGGCCCCGATTTCCAGCGGGCCCCGGCGGTCCGGGCGGGCCTTTGGGGCCCGCCTCAATGATTCGAACATCCGTCTTTTCTGGATTGTGTACAGGCATTACGACCTCGTACGGACGGATGCCGTTAGTCGGCTATTCGTAGTTGAAATGGCACCGTCGAAGTAGGCAACGAGACCGTCCCCATACGGCATGTGGAAGTCCACGCCCCCACCACTCCACTCAAGCGTACCGTTATCCGCAAGGGCATCTGTCGCCCAGTAGATACGATAGAGGTTCAGCGACCCCGCGAGGCCCGCCGTCGTATAGGCCACAGTGGCCCGCACGTTGATCGCATAGTAACCTTCTGGAATCCCACTGAGGCCGCCGTTCTGAGTACGGCCCCATGCGGGAGGAACCGCCCAGACCGCAAGCTGCTCGCCGGTCGCGTACTGAGTTCCGGCGACTCCGAACCCGTCATCCGAAAAGAAGTCGGCTTCCGTCATATCGGTCCAGGCGTCACCTTCCGCGTCGGTGAAGCGCATGTTCCGAACACCCGCGGCGCCCACGCTCGCAGTATCTACATCCAAGCCAATCGCATTAAAGGGGACCCTCGAAGCGACTACGTACCCATCACTGACGACCAAGGTCTCCAGCGCGAAGTCGCCGGCACCGGTGGTGTCCTGGGCGTCGGTGGTGTCGTCGGTAAACGGGGTTCCCGCTGCGTCCACCCACTGCCCCGCAATCCACAGGGTATTAGGGATTCTTACACCAATCCCAGCGGCCGACGCGACCCCCGTGCGGTTGTGCAAAGAAAAATAACCGATCGAGATTCCCTGCTCTCGCACTTGGAGTCCGGCCGTGCTGCCGGACTGGGAACCCCCTCGGCCAGTCGGATTCAGATAATGAATGTTCACGTTCGTCTGTTGGTTATCGGTCCCCTGGAGACGAACGTTGTGGGCTACATCAATTGATTCGTAACACGCTATAGGATTGATCGAAGTCTCTCCTTATTGCCCCCGTATCGGGGGTTACCAACCAGGGGTGCCTCCCCTAGAAGGAGTGTTAGGGTTTCGGGTGCTCGTTCGGGTTTCGGAATTCCTCCGGGAGATGGGTGCGCCCCCGCTCAGACTTGAGTGCATCGTCGCAATGGTTCGGGTCAAGCCAGTCCAGACCCCGGCACAAGAAGCGGCCGTACCACCGGCCGTCACGTTTTCCGCGTGCGGCCCGCGAACTAATCGTCTCGTCGGGCGCCCCCCCGATCAGCGTGTTCACCCACTGATCCAGGCCGATCAGCAGGTTCATCAGATACTTTCCCAAAGACGTACTCCCAGCCTTTGCGATACGCGTCACTTGCCGTGACTACAGTGAACGAAGGTCTCTCGTATTTCATCGCGCCTTTCCAGTTTCCGCGCTTATCGGTTCCCGCCGCGGTCTCCGCGTCGAAGCGGTGATGCAGCCCAGCCATGTGCTGGTCCTGGGCCGCTTTCCGCACTTCCCGCTCTCGCGCCGCAGCATTCTCGGCGTAGGTACTCACCTATTACCCAGTGAACGGCAGCCACGGATACGATGTCGCCGTATTCGCTGTGTCTGTCGCGACTGCCCGGTGGCAGTCCAAAATATCTAACTCAGCAGCGAGGCCCGTAGCAACAGTGAGAGAAGTTGCCGCCGGCCCCGAAGTGCTAGACCGAATCCCGTACGTGAATCCGTGTGTAGTGCCCTGCGTCTTGTCCGCAGCCGTAATAAGGCTGGTCAGTGCCGCAGCGCCAGTACCCGTGATAATACCGGGCCCGACTGCAAAGTTGACAACCCCAACACCCGCGAAGTCGATCGCCGCAGCCCACGTGCCCGCCTGGAGATAGATTTCAAAGTCTTTCACTCTGATCTGCGTGGTGATTCCTTCGCAGTTGATCCACTCCCCTTGGGCCGCATCGTTGACGATATAATCATTCTCGAAGACCAAGTCGCCGGCTGTCGTCGCAAAGGTCCAAAAGATCGTCGCCGTACTGGCGGCGATGCCGTCTGAGTTGTAGTAATTGTGGTGCGCGTGTAGGCCTTTGATGGCCGCCACGTCCCACATCGCCGCTGCCGTCAGAGGAACAAACTGCAAGTAGGCGATTTCCATCCGATCCGCAGCGGCGTCCACAGCCAAAGCATTCGCCACACTAGCTGTGATAGTCGCCCGAGCATTGGCCGCATGACTGACTGGGGGGCCCAACCACCGAGCATCTGGAACGTCAATCGTCCGCGCCGTAGCGACCGTGTACGCCCCGGGGGTGAAATACAGTGCGTCTCCCCGGAAGTCCACCATCCCGTCGATCGCGGCCTGAAGCGCCACGGCGGTTGTCGTGTAATCCCCGTCGCGGTACACATACTGCGTCCCACCTCTCCCAGCCTTACGGGCTTCGTACAGATCGAGGGGACCGGTGCGGTCCGCCTGCGACCAACCCTGCGCGGCTGTGCGAAAATCCGAATCAACGAGATAAAACACCTGACCAAAATCCGGATAAGCCGGACGGATCAGGCCTACTTCTGCGTGAGAAAGTCCGAGACCCATGATAAAACTCCCTTTCTCGCCGTTCGCGGGGGCCTTTCGGCCCCCCCCGGCCGCGTTCGCCGTGTTAAAGGTTCGCTTAGTCGGTGTAAACCACAACCGTCGTCGATCCCGTTGTCGATGCGGTGCCGGCCTCAAGGCCGGCCTGCGTCCCCAACGAGTCGAAGATGATTACGCCCAGATCGAATTCAAGCGGCTCCGGGAACAAATACGTCTGCATCGTGGCCCGAAGGGCCCAGAGATACGGGCCCAACACGTCAGTAGTACCAGGAGTAAATGCACCGTCCACGTCACCGAGTCCAACGTATGCATCCTCTGCCGCCATCGAGTTGTCGATCAGCACGCCGAAGATACGAACCGCGTCCGCATCCACCACGATTTCCGTAGCACCCGTGGTCAACTGTGGACCAACGACCCGAGGAGTACCAGTCCATCGAGTTGGGGACATGATTCGCTGAAGCCCGTTATACCACTCCCACACGCCCTGGTTGCTTCGCGCCAGGTTGAGCTGGTTGTTGATGATTCCTTCTAGAGTGTTCGCAATGTTCGCAAAGTTTGCCATGATGAAACTCTTTTCCTTTCGCTCTTTAACGCATCTGCTCGCCAGTCAAGACGGGCGACGACGCCGATTTCCGCACGGGGGCCGCCGGTCGCACATGCGACTGGCGGTACTCCACCTTCGTGAAGGACTCCATATCCGACCGGTCCAGCGTCTCCGGTGGGGCCTCGCCCAGCAGGGGACTCTCATCATCTTCCCGCTCCTTGATCGCGAGTTGGTACTCGTTGACCGAGGGGTCGATGGGATTATCCCGCAAGATGGACTGCCTCTTGAGATGATAGGCGATGTAGTCCGGCACCGAAAGCGAGGCCTCCGGCGCAAAGATATACTCCTGGCCATCCCAAGTCCCAACGAATGACCGCCGAGTCGATCGGTTCTTCACCGTGCAAATCTTCATCGTCACTGCTCCCTTAAACTGGTCCGCGCGAATGCGCTGTTTGGTAAACCCGGGGGCTCGGCGAGCTTAGACACCGAGGCCCCCCGGGGTTGACCGTTAGTGGTCTTAGTCCACGTGAACCGCCAGCGCCGTAGTCGTGATCCCATCCATCCGGAAACACGCATTCGGTCGCCCGATCGAAAAGTTATCCCGCATGTACCACAACGCCGTGAAGTCATGGGTGTTCGCGGCCCGGTCCAGAATCCGACCGTCCGTATCTTCCCACTGGCCACGCACGTTGACGTACCGCTCGAGCTCGTCTCGGTCTACCCCCACAACGAACCCATAGGGGAAGTCCCGCTCAGTCCGGAAAGGAATCCCACCGAACGTGATGTCCGCGCCCTTGGCCGCCTTGGTCCCACCATCCGGCGCCTGCAGCTTTTCGCTGGTGTACCGGCGGTCGGCTTCCAGCAGGTTCAGGTACGCTCGGCGCACGCCGTGTTCGCACCACATTTCGTTAATGGTGCCCTGGCCCTTCATCTCCGCCGCGTCGAGTGCGCGCTGGATCGCATCCAGCGACAGCGCCCCCACCGAGGCGAGTACGAATGACCGGAACACTGGATAGGTCGTACGGTTCACACCGTGCAGTGTCTGCACAAAGGTCCCATCGTCCACCAGACCAAACAGCCCCATCACCGGGTTCTGCCAGTCAGTGTCCGAGACCAAGGTCACAGTCGTGGTCGCGGCGCGCACAAAGTCGTCGTCATCCGCAAAGTCCGCGGTGTTCGCCGCCAACGTGATCGAGTCGTACCCACCGCCCTCTTCGGTTGACACCACCGTCACCGCCCCGTTGGCCACCACTGCGCCGGCCCGGATTCCCGCGACGACCATATTGGCCTGGAAGAAGCGGTTCGGGTTCGTGGTACCCGCAAACCCACCCGGGCGATCCACGGTAATGGCCGTCGCGTTCGCGGCGGGGTCACCACTCACCCGTCCGATCACGCCCGTACCATACCCGCACAGCATTTCGTTTCGGTAATCGGAGATGTCCCGGACGAGGCCGTCCATTTCAGTTGCCATTGCGCGCTTGTACGCGCCCTTGTTCGACCGCGAGGCGTCGATGACGTCCTTGGTCAGGTTGATCCGACCCACGGTCTTCCTCAGCGGAATGTGGACGTCCACGTGGGCCTGGCGCCCTGAGGTTGGCAGCGTTGCGCCTTCCACGGACGACATGACACCCACGTTACGGCCGATATGCATCGGAAACACCACGCGCCGGCCATCGACGGTGGGCCCATCAACTTCGTTGAAGGAATTGAGCAGGCGGGTCTTGTTCTCGATCTGGCTGACCGCCATGTCCTCATAGAATTCCTTCAGTACTGCATCAAAGCTAGAGAGTGTTTGTGGCATTGGTTAGTCCCTACTCGTTGACCAACTCCTGGAGCCGATCGAAGGCCGCATCGTGAATCTTGCCGATGCTGGCGCGAGAAGAGTCCTTGAAGTCCAACTTCGGCTTCCCGGCTGTGCTGCCCGCCGTGGGGGCTCCTCCGCGAGGGGTTGCCCTCGGAGACTCCGTGATGGTACGAACCGCGCCCACTTTCGCTCGTGCGCGAACTGGCGCAAACAGCTTCGCCTGAACCTTCTCGAACGCCTTGTTCACCGCGCTCTTGACGTTCCCCCGCGCCCACAACCCCAGAGCTTCCTTGTTCGACTTGATCTCTCGGGCCAGCGCCTCTTCCAAATACCCAACCGCCTCTGCGTCCTTGGCATCTAATCCTAAGTCGCCCATCAACCCTTTCATCACTTCTGTTGCAGTCTGAGCCTTCTCTTCCACCCGCTCTTCCGCCGTTAGATGCAACGTCTCAACGATTCCTGGTAGGAGCTCTTTCAACTTGTCGATGTCGTCCAGCTCGGGGACAAGCCGCCTGATCTCTTTCCGGACCAGAGCGTCCTTCGGGTCATCGCCCTTGCCTCCCGCGAAGAGCTCCTTCAACTGCTGGATGATCTTTGCGTCGTTGCGGATTGACTCAAACTCAGTCAGCTTGGTCCCCTGCTCCGCCACTTTAGCCTTGAGGCCGGCGAGTTCGCCTTCCCTAGCTATTTCTCGAGCGGAAGCGGTTGCTTTCGCCGCGGCCGCCGCCTGCTCTTCGGGCGTGAGTTCTACAACCTCTTCACCAAATTCCGTGTCTGCGTTCATTCCCGCCATTGTGCTTTGCCGGCCTCCTTAGCCGCCGATGGATCGAAATCCGGTTCGCTTGCTGCGCTTTTTGTACTCGGCCTTGCCTCCGGCCGCCTTTCGTTTCTCACTCATCATTATTGCGATCGCCTGAGAACGGTTCTTCACCGCGGGGCCCTGCTTCGAACCAGAATGAAGAGACCCCCGCTTAAATTTTCCCATAACCTCGTTCCAAGGCAAGTTACTTCTCCATCTTTCCGAACCGAGCCGGGTTGAAGGCCCGAGTCCCACCGGCGAGTTGTTCTGCCTGGAACTGAATCAGATCATCGAGAGTTACCCGCTTTGGCTGGTAATAACCCCCAACTCGAGTTAGGAGATCAGTCAGTTTGACGCCCATCTCCTTCGCTATCTGGCCCGGGGTGGGGTCCTCCCCCATTCGGCGGTTTAGCCTTTGTCGAGTTAGCTCCAGTTTTCTCATAAATTCGACTTCCTCACGGGGGGTGCTCACGATTGTTCCGCTCTTAATAGCCTCATGCTGCACGTCCCGTCGGGCTTGAGAGCGCGCCAATCGAGTAAAAGAACCCTTTCCCGAAGGGTCATAGTGCTGCAAGGCACGGGGGAAAGACATTC
>ERZ1292637.989-Hain-H14-01um-R3-989-length-13348-cov-4_pt1 | contig 13348 bp, 22 predicted proteins | sample MGYA00564405_ERZ1292637 | MGnify/ENA primary metagenome ERZ1292637 (study PRJEB36523, sample SAMEA6512645) | groundwater metagenome | collected 2019-01-09 | study: AquaDiva: Metagenomics assemblies of 32 groundwater samples | reverse complement strand
TTCCACTCGCCGACACCGAATACCTCGACACCGTTTATATCTCGTGTCTGGAGCGACATCTCGGTCTTTCGGCACGAGCAGTTCTTGCAGCGACAATCCGCATTTCCTCCCTTGCACCCGCAGTCTTTGCAGGGTTCCATTAGGGTCTGTCAACCAAGTCTGCAACGACGGCTACTCTGAATGTCGGCGTCGATGTTGCGGACAGCGCCATGTAAAGCCCGGCCCCGGTCGGCAGGAGCCAGCCTCCCTCTATGTTGATCTCAGATACGTCGCCAGCCGTGAGCAGGCTCCGCGTGAAGGCGTTCGCGCCAGTGCTGAACAGAAAGCTGAACGCGATGCGGTTGGTGGTCGTGGTGTCGGCGTGCGTTGAGATGTGACGGACATTCCAGCTCGCGCCAGCAGTAGCGGCCAGTAGCGCAGCGCTCGTCGCTGTGGCGTTTATGGTGGCGTTCGTGTTTACGCTGTTTAGCAGTAGTTCGTATTCGCTCATCTTATCTTCCGGTGACGATCCTATATCTGATCTCGATGGCGCACCCTGGAGTAGACGCCATTGCCCCTATGACGAACCCAAGCGAGGCGTTGGTCTGTAGTAACCAGGGAGTCGTTAGGTCCATGCTCAGGGGTACAACGCCCCCGTTTGTGGCAGACTGGTTCCCATAGAACATCCCGGCCGTGGTCGTGTTCTCGTAGAAGTTGAACGGTATTCTCAATGTGGTATCCGTTGTAATGACGACCCTGAGACCATCTACAGCGATCCTTAGGCCAGCCCCCGGGGCTGAGACGAGAGTGGTAGCTCCGGTCGCTGCCTGCGTGGTGCCGGTCCAGTACGGAAGCGCGAAGCTCTGAAAGTTCTCGTATGCTGCTGACATGGTTATTTCTCCTTTGGCTTCGGAAAAAGATTCCCGCCCATTTTGTAAAGTCGGTCCATGCTAGGGACCTTCTCAAACTGCTTGTCCTCGTAACGGGTGATTGGCACTAACAGGGAACGGCAGGACCAATGGGCCGGGCTGATGAGGTTCGGCGGCATCTCGTTCTTGTCCCAGGACTTGCCGTCAAGGAATGAGCAGACTTCCGTGGTCGCCGCGTCCATTACGCTGGACCACATATACCCGTCTATGATCCCGGACGCCACCTCGTCTGTCTCGAAGAACACCTTCCGCGCGGCGTTGAAAATCTCGGTCGTCTTGGTACGAAGGATCGCCTGCATCTGGCTCGCGGTATACTTGCCAATGTCCGCTACGATCTCGGCGTTGAGGTCGGTGAGCGAGGTCCCGTTCTTGAGCGCGTTGAACATCTTGGTGGACACCTTCTTTCGGACCTCCTCCGACATGTCACCGGCCAGCCTGAACGCCTCAGAACGCACAATCATCTCGAACTCGTCCGGCAGGATGTCGTCGGCAACGAAGTCTTTGCGCGGGAGGATTTCATTCCTTGCGTTCTCGATGCCGGAGCGAAACAGGGTGACGAAGTGCCCCTTTAGCGTGGCGTTGAGGTCCTTGACGAACCTGGGCTTAAGCTCCGACAGGGCCTCTGGCTTGAAGCGCCCGATGAGGTTCCTATCCTTCGCCTGCGAGAACATGTCCGACGCCATCGACTTCAGGAGACGCCCGACCTCGGACTCCAGCCGTGCGTCCGCACGCTCAAGTGTCTCCTGGATCAAGGTAAAGTTTACCTTGGCCTCGTAGCGGTTCAGCTTACGGAACCCGATGACCCTGGAAGCCTTCACCCGTTCCTCAGGCTCCTCGGTGTCGTCTCCGGTGACAGGCTTCTTGGCGGGGTCTCCGAACGGCACCTGCGGCTCAGGCTTCGGAGCCTCCTGGACCTCTCCTTCCGGGAACCCCGTCTTGCGGCGGAGGTGGTTGACCTCGTCCTCGTTCGGCTTCCATAGCTTTCCGCTAACCGCTTCCGTCCAGATTCGTAGATAATCCGACTCGTCCCCGGCGTCCATCGGCTTGAACTTGAACTCGCAAGGCACGTCGCCGAAGTTGACCTCGACAAGCGGCTTGATTACCTTGGTCGTGATCCGGCGTGCAAGAGTGATCTTGTCGTTGGCGATGGTGGAGAGGAAGACCTTGAAGTGCTCCTTACCTAGCGCGAGCGAGCCGCCGCTGGTCTGCTCACCGCTAACACCGAGGAGGTCAGGGATAAGTAGGGAGCGACTGATCCACATATTGAGCATGTGGAGGAGTTTATTGTAGGCGTCCGAGGAGTCCTTCGCGACCTGGACGAACTCCAGCTTCGTGTCCTCAGGGATCGCGAGAGCCGTGTGGTTCTGGACGGTGTCGATGATGTTGTAGAAGCGGGTGATGTCTCCCGGGCTCATCCCGGAAGGGTATCTGCCGACCACGGTTGCCCCTGCGAACCGTTCGGCGTACCGCATCGCCATCCTGAAGACGAACTTCTTGGCTACCCAGGCCGGATGAGCGGCGTGGAGGTCAGACTTTCCGTAGGGGTTCCCGAAGTCCGACTGGTAGGAGTGGTGGAGGAAGATATCCGGCTTGAACTTGCGCGATCCCTTGGCGGCGTACTGCTCGACCTCAAGCACGTTTCCGAAGTCGTCTATGTGGAATAGAAAGGAGTGAGGGGGGCGGGTACGAATGACCTTGAGTTCCCACTTTCCGGATTTGGAGTCAGCCGGGGAGCGGTGAAGAATCTCGGAGAGGCTGAATCCGAAGTCGTAGGCTGAGAGCATGTCCCGCAGCGACTCGTCCAGCCCAGGGAGCATAGCGGCCTCGTCCCCCAGAGACTTCAGGTTGGACTCGATGAACTCGCGGACCTCTTTGCTATCGCACTCTATGGCCCACCCAGAGTTTAGGACCATGTCCTTCTTGAGCGAGAGCGCGACTTTCACTTGGTCGTCGTCGCGCATCTCGTCGTAGATGGTGTAGTTGTTGCTGCGGACGAGCGGGTCGGGGTTGTACGGGAACTGGAAGGAGTCGGGGTAGTAGGACGACTTGAATAGTGTGTCGGCCTCCAGCTTGCCGGACACCTTGGCGTAGAGGATCGGGTGGGGCTCGTTACTGACCAAAGAGTCGCTTGGACTCGCTCGGGTTGCCAACGTGAATCGCGCCCTGGTCAAGCACGGAAGACGTGCGTCTTATTTTTAGGTACATCTGGACCGCTATGGCGGTCGCCATGACAACGTCGTCGTGCTTACCTGGGCCTGCCTGTAGTTTACCCTTGTCGCCACGGAAAGAAAATAGTTCGTGGAGAAGTTCGCCGTCGTCCAGGCTCAATTCCGGCCTGTAGTGGTCGACATCGTCCTCGAAATTCCCTTCTATTAGTTGCTTTAACTGGTCGAGGACAAGCGGCTTCGTGACCGGCGTCGTCTCCCATCCGAACCTTAAGTCGACCTTAATAGGCTTCCCGACGCTCACCGCTTTCTCGACAGGGTCTTCATAGTAGAGGCGCGGGTACTTGGAAGTCTCGCGCAGGCCAAGGAGGACGGCGTGGCCGTGGTTGTTCCGCTCGACTGCGAGGAGCGCGTTGTTGTAGCTCCTGCCGTGCTTGTCCCATACCCGGTAGAAGGTATCCACGCCCACGCGGGCGCGATACCTCATCGCAACCCGCTTGCAGTCGACACACACAACGGACAAGACGGAGTAGTCCGGGTCGCCCTTCTCGTTCAACGATCCCTCGGCAACGTCTGCCCCCGCCCCGTACATGTGCCCTGGCGTCGGCTCCTCCCATACCTCAGTCTCCCAGCATTCGCGCCCGTCCCGGTCGTGGAACGGGTCCTCGGCCTTAATCGGCTTCCTGGCCCTGGACTGGATGTCCTGGACCTTGAGCCTGTCGAAGTACGGGTATCCGGAGCCGAGGAAGCATGTGATCGGGTCCTCCGCGAACTCCTGCAGCGCGAGGCGTTTTAGTTCACGGTGCATCCTCCTGCGGAAGGAAACCTGCCTGCCGTCCAGCTTGACGCCGTACTCCTTTAGCGCGAGTGCCGTCAGCTTCCACTCGGCCTCCGTCCACTGTGGCTCAGGAATTGGCTCTGCGTCCCTGTACTCCTTCTGGATGAACCAAGGATGGAAGCACCTAGTCCAGCCGTCCGCCACCGAGCGCCACTTGTCATAGGCGTGGTTCATCCCCTCAGCGACCCCCTCAAGGGTTATGTTCGCGTCAGGAGGGACAGCGGCTATGGTCTGCTCAATCTCGTCAGGGTCGCATAGCGGGTACTCGGAAACATGGAGGTTATGCAGGGTCGTTGACTGGACCTTCAACGACACGAACATCTTGGAGCCGTTCGGGAAGGCTAGTGTCTTTGCGCTGTCCTTCAGCAGAGGAGGGCGCAGTACGCTAGGCATTGAGGCGTGGGCGAACCTGACGACGTCCCAAAGGTGATTATTAGTATCCTGCTTCTGGGACACGATCCCGGATATGGGCTTAGGTCGGAAGATGGGGGAGTCGAGATATAGAAGCTCCCAGAGGGTCGACACCCCGCCCTGCCGGTACTTCAGGTCGTAGTGGCGGATCGGGAGGCGCTTGCGGAAACGGTCACCTACGGCGTCTATGATCCTCTGTTGGCAGGTATTGAAGCGGAGCTTTCGGCGCTGGCGCTTCTTGTCCCTTATGACATATAAATTTTGGCACCTCCATAGAGGATCAGAGAGATTCGCCTTTACCTCGATGCTACTCGCCTGGTTCATCCACCACGCCGAACTGCTTGTCTCTGTCCTGGATTGATCCCAGGAACTCCTGGTATAGGTTCACTGTAGGCCCTCCCTTGTTCTTGGCGTTGGTGTCACCGAACAGTCTCTGCGTCGTGTCGTTGAGGGCGTCGGCGGCTTCCGCGAGCGTCTTGATGGCGTCCGCTGGGACCTGACGAAGTTGGCGCTTGTACTCCTTGAACGCATCCTCGTATTCTTTCTTCTGCTCTGCTGTGGCGTCCTTTCCTGGCTTGATCGGCTTTTCTGGGTCCATCAAGAGACGCTTCGCGTACTTCTTCCCGACCGTCTTCAGTAGGTCGACGAACTCAAGACCGGACTCGTACTGCTTGGCTACCTTGTCAGGAGCCCGCTCGATGATCTTCTCAATGGCCCTGGCGTGGACGGAGTCACGCAACTCGTACCAGAGAGTCCTCCCTCCCCTCTTTTGCAGGGACCCTGGGTGTATTCCCTTCGTCTTGCACCATGACGCGAGGTTCGGAAAGTCGGACTTACTGGAATGGGACCACTCCACAGCCAGAGTTGCCCAGTCGTAGTCCGCCTGGCGCACCCTTTTCTTAGGAGCCCGGAGTAGTTCCTTCCTCAACCGCGTCATCGCCCTCGCCGGTGTCATCGGCGGTTTCGTGTTCTGGTTGTCTCCCTTTACGGGCTCGCGCCCGTCCTGCTCAGACACCGAAGAGGATGTCCGCGATTGTGCGCGGCCTCACTGATATGGTTAGCAAGGCTTTCGCCTTCGCCAATTCTCCAGCCAGTTCCTGGTTACGCTGTAACAGATGCTCGTACATTCTTAGCTTCACTAGGTACGCACGCTGCAACTGCTTGAGTGCGGCTCGCCGCTTTGTATTCCTGGACTGGAGCGCTGAGTACCTTCGCTCAAGCTCCTCTCTCGGCATCGGTCTTGCCTCGTCGCTCATTCGACCTCCGCCAGCTCGAACTCCCTGAACCTCATCTCTCTTGGCATCTCACCTAATCTTGGTGAGTCGAACTTAACGACCACAGGAACATGAAGTCTGATGCGATCATCTTTCTCCTGCGGCATGTCCTGTTCTATCCGGACAACCTTCCCCTCCTCGCCAACGTAGAACCCGACGATCATGGACTCCGCATGGCGCATGCTCGGGTCAGGCCAGTTGTGCGGCATTACGACCGTCACTCTGACGGTCTTACCAACTTCGATCACCGAGCCTCCTTTCCCATGCTGTCCCTCTCGGCCTGCTCACGCACCGGACGCCTCTCCTTCGCTCCCTGTCTTTTGTGAGGCTTGCACATGAGACATCCCGCTCTCCGACTCTTCGGCCTTCTCCGCTTGTGGTTCATTCCGTTTCCTGAACAGCCACTTGTGGGCGTTGTGCGGGACTAGGACGACTTCCCACCCTTTCCGCCCCATCTCTTGGACGAAGACGATGTACAGAGCCCTGGTAGCAGGGGTACTCGGAGGGATACCTGCGATGTCGCCGGGCGCGTCCACCCACCTGTACTCGCTCACTTTGCCTCCGGCAGCGCGACAGGCTCTGGCTCGTTGAGCGATATCGCCCCGCCCTCCACCGCCTTCTTGAACACGATGTCGCGCATGGCCCTCTCCCCTTTCTCGTCCCAGGTCTCCTGCTGTACGGAGTTGCGGACGATCCACTGATATGCCTCTGACCATCGATGCGGATGGATCGCCGCTACCTGTGCAAAGCGGTTATTAGCTTCCGGCAGCTTTCCCATCCGCGTCAGTATCTCGCCTGAAAGGAACAGTGACTCGTTCTGGAACCGAAGCGCCATAGCCCTGTCGAGAAGCGCCAGCGCCTCGTCCAGCCTCTCCAGCCTCGCGAGCCACTGAGCCTCGGCGTTGAGGAAGCGCCAGCCTCCCCTGATCTTCGGCGGGACGTCGTTGAGCATGTCGGCCTGCCGCTCCGGGTCCTTCCCGTATACCCCGAAGACTAGGGCTATCCACGCCTCCGGGAACATCGGGTAAGCCTTAACCGCGTCCTGGTACTTCTGCGAGAAAATTGCTTCGAGGGCCTTGCGCTGCGACGACAGGATTCCAGAGACTTCCTGCCAGTCCTCAGGCTCTATGGGCTTAATGTCCCCCTTGCGGAGTAGGTATGTCTGCCCGTAGCAGTCCAAGTCATCCTTGACGATGGTGAGTCCGGACTTGCGGAACAGGTTCTGAAGCGCCTGTTTGCTGAAGAGGTTGATGTGGTTCTTGTGATACAGTTGGTCGAAAGAGCCCTGCGGAGTCGACCTCTCGGGACCACCCATGATCTGGGTTCCCGACTGTTCCTCAAGGTTCTGTAGCCACATTGGCGTGCTTATCATTAGACGACCGCCGTCTGTCAGCATCCCCGTATATTTCAAGAGCTTCTTGTCTGGCTCAACCATGTGCTCCAGCGTGTGGTACATGAGGATAAAGTCGTATTTGCGCTTGTCGGAAAGCTCCTGCGTGAGCGGTATCCCGTAGAAGTGCTCGGAGAAGCGCCTGTTTGCAAGCGTCCACTCCGCGCCCGTGACCTTGTGCCCTAGACCACGCAGGTAGTTCAGTACGTAGCCGGTGGCGGCCCCGACGTCGGCGCACACAAGCCCTTTCTTTCCGTCCAGGAATTCGGCCAGGAACTTCCTGATGTACTGGAGCTTGTTTGAGGCCGTGATTATCGCTGCGATGTTCAGCGTTGGCTTGTAGTCCTTGCGGTAGAACTCGCGCCACTTCGACTCTTGCGACGGGTCCACGTCGTGACAGAGCGCCCCGCACTTCTTGCATACCTGGATCATCGACTGCGAGTGAGCCCCTGGCATTTTGTGCCATTCGGACTGGTCGCAGCCCCAACATCTCATGTCAGCCATCCATCCCTCCTGTCGTAACGGTACATTCTCGAATTTGGAAAAGTTCGTCCCACGGCGTCGGAGCCATTACCTTGGCGATACGGTTCGCCATCCCAGGCGACACGTTGCTGGAGTTCCCGACTACGAGGTACATGTGCGTGTCCGATGCCCCGGCCTTGCCTGCCAGCCACTTCACGGTCCTCCCCCTCATCGCAAGAATCTGCTTCACCCTGTAGCCCCTCACGACAATCCGTATCCGCATCAGTAGTTCGCCGCCGCGATCCACGACTCATACGCCTGCCTGCAAGGTTGCGCTCCGCCCTGACTAGTGCCGTGCGTACCGCACACCCACCACTTGTCCCCGGCCTTGACGGACTTGTAGTCCCTCTGGCACTCGCGTACGGCGAAGATTCGCCAGAGGACGCGGTCCACGTAGGACAGGTGCTCGATGGCCCGCAACTGGATTTCGTCGATGTTCCCGTTCTGAGGGTTCGCCTTCGCCCATATGGACAGTGCCCGCTGGAATGCGTTCCGGTTCTTCACAAGGCGCGAGGCGTTCCAGTTCGGGGCGCTCCAGTGCACAGGGCCGTTCATCAGGAACCAGAACGCCCTCTCCGACCTCTCCGAAAGGTCCCTGAACTCCGAGTGCGTGAACTCCTGGCCTCCTATCATTGCCGGTTGTGCTGGTGGAGCCAACTGAAGGCTTCTGTCGTCGGCTTGAGCGTTGGGCCCAGGGTCTCGCGGCAGTTGGTGCACCATGGCTGAAGCTCGAACGGATCGGTGCTAACGACGAGCAGCGTGTGGTCCTTGCTGAAGCAGGTCGGGCACGTCACAACGCTCCGCGTGTCCTCGTCACCCATTTCCGACTTCCCGCGCCACCGCCGCGTTCGCCCAGAACATAGCTTCCTCGATCTTGGTCAGGGCCAGCGACTGTTCGCGCCCAGGCGGCGTCCTGGTGATGACCAGTTGCGCCAGTTCCCTGCCCGATTCGCGGATGGCCTGGTGCCTGAGTATCTTGTCGTCGTCGGGCTTGTGGTATGTGTAGTTCCTGTCCAGGTCGTGGACCGGGAACACGATGACCGGCTTGCCCCTTCTGGCCCCCATCAGTACCTCCAGAGAACGCCCAGCGACAACAGCAATAACCCTGTGGCGATAACCAAAACCCAGAACCTACTCTCCTCGTACGGTGTCACCTGGCAGCCTCCCACACTCTCTGCACCCTGCACCGGAACTCGTGGAACTGGTCCAGCGGGTAAGCCTGGTCCGCGTCCGAGAGCGAGTTGTCCGGGTGGGGGTGGACTTCCACGAGGTACCCGTCGGCACCCGCCGCTATTCCAGCGAGCGTCATGGGCAGGACTAGGTCCCTACGCCCCGTCCCGTGGCTGGCGTCAACGATTACCGGAATTCCAGTGAGCGCCTTGGCGGCTGGGATCGCGCTGATGTCCTGGGTCCAGCGGCAGTGGTCGTTGAAGGTGGAGATGCCGCGCTCGATCAGGACCACTTCCTTAGCCCCTCCGACGAGAAGGTGTTCGGCTGCCCCTAGCCACTCGTCCAGCTTCGCCCCCACGCTCCGCTTTAGGAACACCGGCTTCCCGAACCTGGCGACTTCTCGCAGCAGCGGGTAGCCCTGCATACCTCTGCAACCGACCTGGAGTGCGTCGGCGCGGTCTGACATCCACTCGGCCTGGCGGATGTCCAGCACCTCCATGACGACCTTAAGGCCCGCCTCGCGGCAACGGTGCGACCAGAAGTCGGCAAGCTCCTCCTGGAGCCCGAACGCCTTGCCCGGGTAGGTCCCGGCCCGGAAGACACCGCCCCTGGCGTAGTCGGCGCGATTGTGGAGCCACATGACGACCTCGTTGGCCTGGTCGAAGCTCTCGACAGAGCACGGGCCAGCCACGACGAGCGGGGTTCTCCTGGACTCACTCCTGTAGGCGACGACGCGCGGGTAGTCTGGGACAGGGCCCCAGTTCCTGCGGCTAGCCAGCACTTCTGACTCAGTCACCCATCGCCCCCTCTGGAGCGCATATTGCACACCCGCTCTTGCACTCGTACTTGTCGCCGTGGACGAGCCGAATCTGGACGCGCTTCTCCGAGTACCTGCTGCCGCCGTCGCCAATTTCTTCGAGGATGTCGTACAGCAGCTCCACGAGCCCGCCGGCATCACCTTCTTCGGAGTCGAACTTATACGCCTTCCTGACCTTGACACTCCCGTCCCAGTCGGAGGCCTTCTCCGTAACGGCACCGTTGCTGACGCGCTCGACTATCACGCTGGCGAGTCCTGGCGCTCCCATGGCACCTCGTAGCACGGGAATGCCTCCGCATGCTTTAATACCCATCCATCAATCATCTCATGTAACGGCCCAGAGCCCCATTGCCCAAGAGCGGCGTTTATCCCCCAACAAACAACTCTCACATTGTCGTATGTGTATCCTCGACTTGAATTGATACGATCCAGAGAAGGACTCTTATATGTTCTAATGTTTCCGCTAGTGTCGAATCTGACGCCTGTCAACTCGCACTCGCCACTATCGACACGTCTCTTTATATCTGAGCGGTGAGAATCTAGGTCAAACTCAAGCCCGCGCTTCCTGGCCCTGGATTTAGCACTAGCTATTAACGACACGGATAGATTTTTTCGTCTCATCCTTCTAAGAGAATCCCTGTTTCTCTCAGCGTACGCTTTCGTGTACTTTTTACTACATTGTTTGCAATAACTTGATAGTCCGAATGCTTGTGCTTTGTTCCGATAGAACGCTGTCGGTGGAAGAAGCGTTTTACAAATAGAGCATGCCCTCATATTGCAGGTTTCCACTGGTGCCGATTCTTGCACCGAAGATGACGCGCTGGACATAGACAGTAATCTGTGGCTGGCTCCCCGCATATCGGGCACTTTGGTTCGCTCACGGTGCCTTGATCCTCCACATGTCGTGGACTTCTGGGTTGTTGAACCAGGTGGCCGGGACATCCCTTGGCTTCCCGACGCCCAGCTTGCGCTTGCGGCTGTGCCTGCCACTCGCGTTCGGATTCGCCTTCTTTCTGTTCGCCATCAGAGTCCACCTATCGCCTTCGCGATAAGAAACCACATCACGTCATTCCTGGCATGCTTGACGACGACAGTCTTGGCCTGTGGCCCGTCGTCGCCACTCCTGCTCGTCAAGAAGTCGGCCCTGTAATCGCACACGGTACTTGAGCCAGGAACGTACCCGATACTCACTATCTCGGCGGTTCCGATCACTCTGCGCTTAGATTCCTCGCCGTGAGGTATACGCTCGACAGTGACCCTAAGCATCCTTCCCCTCCTTAGGCTTGTACTTCGAGTGGATGTCCCACGGCTTCAGTTGCCGGACGAGGCCGTGGAGCAGGGTGGACTTGCACTTGCGGCAGAAGTGGTAAGGTACTCGGCCCCCGCTCGGGTCAGCGACGAACGGCTCGAACTCGTGGTCGCAGGACAGGAAGGACTCGGCGGCATCAGCCATCTGCCCTCCTGCATACGCCGCATCTTACAGACAGCCACCCGCCGTCGTTGATCTCGCCTGGTGATCCACAGGACTCGCACGTAACATAGCTCAAATGCTCGGCCAGGTCGACCATACCATAGACCCTTCCCGAGACCTCTTTCGCGTAGTCGCCGTCGATCATCTCCTCGGAAACACCCGGCTTCGGCTCCGTGTGATAGTAGAACCTGAGACCGCCGAACTTCTCCTTGACCTGGACGGCCACGACATCGAAGCCGCACTGAAAGTAGTGGTCTGGAGACTTGGCTGCGGCTCCGGACCACGCTTTCCCGGTCGCGTGCGTAATGGCCTCGCTGAGTTCGCGGATGATGTTGTGCCAGCCGTCACCGACATCGAAGCCCCAGCACATAGCGGTGGTCCTCATGTCGCCGTGGCGGTTCCGGTAGAGGCCCGGGAAGTCCTTCACCAGGGCGGCGTCCAGTTCTGCGTTCACGGTTTGTACGCCTCCTTGATCGCCTTGATGAGCTCCTGGTGCATGCGCGGGTACTCGTCCGGGATGTCGAGGCACTTGACTGGCTTGTTCGTGATCTCATTCAGCCTCTGCTCCTGGCTGCGGTCCATACACACTACCTCGTCGGCCCACTCCAGAAGGACCTCGTCCACCGGGATCAGCGCGTAGCTCTCCTCAATCCCTGCGGCCCTCGTGTTATAGTTGTACGGTGGGTTCGACAGGACCCAGGCGGCGGTCGGAGAGCGAAGCAATCCTGCGCTGCAAACCACCAGGACCCTCTTAGCATTACCCTGGTACGGATTCTTGCAGTTGGCGAGGCGGTTCAGCTTCACTTCTGGACCTTTACCAGCTTCACCGTCTTCTTCCCGGCGTAGACGTCGTAGCAGGCGACCCCGTGCGGCACCTGAACCTCCTTGAGTACACGAACCGGAGGGACTTCAGTCTCGGTCACGATCTTCCTAGGCTCGCTCTCCGGGGCCAGGTCGGAGCGCCTCAGCGTGAACGTGGAACCGGCCAACACGAACGTCTCGGCCATCCGCGCCCTCCACTGGTCAACACACTGCGGCGTCGGGACCAGGACGTACACCCATAGGATCAGTTCTTTCACCTATCCTCCTCACCATCCAAATGAATCAATGACTACCTTCCCTGAGAAAGTGTCGTGTCCTGCGTGTTCTTCTATTGTCAGTTTTAAAATCATAACGACATCGCAGTCGCGGCAATAGACGGCCTCAATGTGTCCATATCCAGACTTCATGTGATCTCCGTGTGGTCATCATTGCAAGGAGCCGGTGCTGGAGTCGGACCCGCGTCTTGGCCTTTATCAGTGGCCCGCTCTGCCGTTGAGCTATCCGGCAATCTATCTCCGATTATCTGCTCCGGGCTGACATGGTCCAGATAGTTATGCGGCTCGACTCCGAGCCTGGCCGCTATGTCCCTGACCGGCTCGGGGCCGTTGTAGTTTGCCAGCCTCTCCAGTAGCCATCCACGATTCTCCTTCTCGATCAAAGTAGCTCCCTGCTGGACGCAGTGTCCTCCGATCCGCCCGTTGGGCGGCGTGAGGACCGGCCTTACGAGGCGGTCGTGGTCGAGGGAGCGAAATCCTGAGTTATGCGTCTCCGTGTAGGCCATGTAGGCGTGGTAGTCCACGCCCCACTCGCGGCAGAGGCGGTAGGCTTCGTCCGCGAACATGAGGTTGACGCCGTAGTGTGAGTTGTTGAGGATGTGGCAGGCTTCAGTGGTCGTGGCGCTCCGGTGGGTCACGCACTTCACGCCGCATGCTTCGAACTCGCGCGCGACGACAGACGCCCTGGGTCCGCCTACGTGCTTCGGCACTTCCAGGATTCCGCGCTCAAGGTTCGGGTGGAGACCCCTTGTTGTGGAGTGGACAGCCCTTGGACCGAACGCAGTGGTCGTCCCGGGCCACACCGTGGACAGGACGTCCATGAGGTCAGGCTTGAACAGCCGCAGGTAGCCCTGGACCACAGATACGAACCTCTCGCGGCCCATCGCGTGCGCGTTGAGGGCGACGTGCATGACGCCGACGCTCCCGCCGTCAACCGCGATCCTCTCCGTGATGGCGCTTGTCTCGATCCTGGCTCCCTGCGGGTCAACAGCGTGGTCAATGTCCACCCCCCAGACTTCGTTCTTACGCGCCAGGACGCGCGATGTCGCCTTGCCGACTTCGCCAAGCCCTACGACGACATGGATCATGACTTCGCCGCCTCCAGCTCCGCTCGGACCATGGAAAGAATCTTGTCCGCTACCTCCAGGTACTCATCGTCCAGCCTATACACTGGCCCACAGGACGGGACATTGACACCGGACGCAACACCGACTATTTCTAGCTTCTCGAAGTCAGGGCCACCCCTCTTGTTGGCAAAGTCTCTGTCGTAGTACGCATACCCCTC
>ERZ1292637.985-Hain-H14-01um-R3-985-length-13356-cov-5_pt1 | contig 13356 bp, 27 predicted proteins | sample MGYA00564405_ERZ1292637 | MGnify/ENA primary metagenome ERZ1292637 (study PRJEB36523, sample SAMEA6512645) | groundwater metagenome | collected 2019-01-09 | study: AquaDiva: Metagenomics assemblies of 32 groundwater samples | reverse complement strand
TCATCCCTTCAGTCTGACCACCAGGGGTGAGCGCGCAAGAGTACCAATTCAGCACAACGAAAGCAGAACCATGGGAGAACTGTATGAGCCCCAATGATGCAGCAGCTGGTGACGTCCGCCCTCGCTCTGCTCTGGGCAAAGTATGGGACTGGCTTCGTTGTAGCGACCGCCATCTGGATTCTTTACCGACAGAGACGCTACGCGAACGCGCTCTCGGTAAGGCAGCAGCAGCGCGAAGTGCACTTGCTCAACGAGACGTGGAGGACAGCCTTAGAGACTGTTCTGCACGAGCAGCCGCGGAGGCTACGAGACTTGGTCGAGGATACCGAGAACGACTCATCGCTCAGGCCGTGAAGAACGCCGCCCGCCTGCGCGACCTCGACCTCGACCAGGAGCAGCGCGAGCTGCTGCACCCGATGAAGAAAACCGGCCGCTACGAGCTGCCGCCCGACAGCGCCGAGTAGCAGGCTAGCCCCACCATCACGCGCCGGGGGGGAAGCGCGTCGACGGTGGGGCCCACCCAGGAAAGAACCTATCACGCTCCCCCGGCGATTGCACCATCTGTCGCTGCCTACCTTCCCCTACGTCACCTTTGGAGTGTCCTGGTTTGACGCAGGCACCCCCGGGTGTACTGTTCCTGTGCCATGGTGAAACAAGCCGTTCTCGGATTCGCTCTCGGGCTAGCCGCGCTCGGCGGGCTCGCCATCGGCTGCACCGGCCAGGCGCTGCAGTGCCGGGTCGACGCGGTGAGCGCCCTGCCGCTCGAGCCCGACGCCATCACGCTCGGCGATCTGCGCGAGGTCGCCCGCCGGGTGAAGGGCTGCCAGCAGAAGCCGGATGGGGGCCCGTGACGAGCCAGATCCGCCCGCCGCCCTACCCGCCCTTGCCGGTCGTCAATTCCCAGGATGCCGACACCGAGCCGGGCCTGGGCATGTCGGCGGAGAACCTCGGCCTGCGCCGGGAGAACCAGCGCCTGCGCCGTGAGCGCAACGAGGCGCGCGAGACCCTGAGCCAGGCGCTCACCCAGAGCGCGCCCGGTCTGCCGCCGCCCCGGCGCCGCTCGTCCATCGTGGCGGTCGAGCTCGGCAAGTTCGCCGTCATGGCGCCGGTGCTGCTCATCGTGGGCAAGATGGTAGCCAAGCGCTGGCCCGAGTTCGGCGAGCTCATCGATGCGGTGCTCGTTACCCTGGGGTTACAGTAGTGCTCGGCGCCGCCAGCATCACGGCGCTCGACAGCGCGCACCCCAAGCTCGGGCGCCTGGCACGCGAGGTCGACCGGCGCCTGAGCAAGCGCCGACAGGTCGAGCTCAAGGTGGCGTGCGGGCACCGCGGGCAGGTAGCCCAAGAGCAGGCGTTCCGGGACGGCAACAGCGACAAGCACTGGCCCGACTCCCGGCACAATACCATGCCGAGCACGGCCATCGACGTCGTGCCCTACCCGCAGCTCTGGTCGGACCCCGAGCTCTTGATGCTGCTCATCGGCTACATCCTGGCGGTCGCCGACGACATGGACATCGAGATCGAGCCCGGCGCCCTCTGGCACAAGCGCGACCGCCCGCACATTCAGCTCAGCGCCTACGAGCTCGGGCGGCCCTGATGCTGGGCGCGCTCGGTCGAGCTATCTACTGGACGCTCGGCGCGGCGCAGGCAGCGGGCGAGCTCATCGGGGTCACGCGCCGCCTGGTGCGCTCGGCACGCAAGGGCGTGCTGCCCATGCAGGACGACACCCAGCCCATCCCGCTCACCCACCGGGACGCCGAGCGCATCGCGCAGGCGGGGCGCAACGCAGGGCATGAGCGCCAGAAGTGAAGCCGAGGAGGCGCTCGCGGCCGCGCTCGCCGCAGCTCCTCTGCCGGGCTGGGATCTCACCCGCGAGTACCGCTTCCATCCGGCGCGCAAGTGGCGCTTCGACTTCGCGTTCCCGAGCGTCAAGCTCGCGGTCGAGGTCGACGGGCGCGGACACTTCGCCGGCAAGATGACGAGCGACTACGACAAGCAGAACGAGGCGACGCGGCTCGGCTGGCGCATCCTTCGCTTCCCCTCGGGGCAAAAGAAAAAGGCGGCTGACTGGGCCGCCTTGATCTGCGAAGTGCTCTGCGCGAGCTAGGCGTTACGCAGCCTCGCGCGAGTCGAGTTCTTCCGACGTATAGCCCATCTCTTCGGGGCAGTAGCAGCCCATGGTGGCGCCGGGCCAGAGCAGGCGAGCGAGCTTGCTGCCCGCCGTCTTCACCAACATGTCCTGCGGGCGCGTCTCCCAATTGCCGGGCTTGCCGTAGGTGTCCTTGCGGCACAGGCCAGCGGCTCGCGCGTCCTCGATGGTGTAGGTGTACTCGACCGCCTCGGGCTGGCGCTTGTGCTTGCCCTTCCATGTGACGGAGGTCGCACTCATCTTGGTGGGCATCAGGTATTCGAAGCCCGGGTCTCGCTCGGCCAGCGCCCGGATGAGGTCGGCGTGCGCCACGGGCTTGCCGTCGATGATGTGGTGGTTGGCCAGCGCCGTCGTGACGCCGAGACCGAGTTCCTTGCCGCGCACGATGATGGTGAAGATCTGCGACTCGCTCTTGTACTGCCGGAAGAGGCCTCCCTTGAACAGCCACTGACTCAACTGATAGGCGCTCGTCAGATCCATGGGCTGCAGATCGGAGGTGACCAGGCCGTAGCGGCTCGCCTCGGCGGGGCGCTGCACGATCTGGTTGGTCAGCGGGGCCGCGCTCTTGGCGGGCCCGGGCACCACCTCGCTCTTGGTCGGCACCCGCCGCGCAGCCTGCTCGCGGGCCTCATGCTCTTCGTTCTTCTCTCGCTCCCGGTCGTTCTCCTTCTCGAGCAGGCCCGCATCCTTGGCGGCCTCGACCGGGAACTTCTGCTGATAGAGCTTGGAGGCTTCTTCGAAAGCCGCATCCGTCACGCCGTCTTGCTTCATTGGTGGCTCCGGGTCCATGTCGTTGTGCTCCTCCTTGGCCGGCAACTCCTCGCGCATCACGAGCAGCGCTTGGGCGTCGAGCGGCACGTTGGTGTCGAGGGTCGCCAGCTTCATGCTCAGCACCAGGCTTTCCCAGTGCGTCGCGAGCGACTGCAGGATGGCACTCGGCTTGCTGCCGGCGGTCTTCGCTTCCGTCGCCAGGCCCGCGGCGAGCTGCGCCAGGCTCGGGTACTTGTTGGCCAGGTCCGCCGCTGTCTTGGGCCCCACCTTGGGCACGCCCGGGATGTTGTCGGTCGCATCCCCCACCAGGCCCTGGTACAGAATCATCAGCTCCGGGAGCACACCGAACTTCGTCTTGCACGCTGCAGCGTCGCGCACTTCCCAGTCCTTGGTGCCGATCGGCGGGATGTACTGCTTGACGTGCGTGTTGATGCACTGCGCGCAGTCCTTGTCCGGGCCCACGATGCGCACGTCTTCACACCAGCCGCCGTAGCTCTTGCAAAGCGTCGCGATGACGTCGTCGGCTTCGAAGCCTTGCGAGTACGCGACGGCGTAGCCGAGCCGCTTGATCTCTTCGAAGAGCCAGCGCTTCTGTGCCTTCTCTTCGGGCTCGGGTGTCGGGCGGTTCGCCTTGTAGTCGGGCGAGATGGCCAGGCGCTGGCTGTAGGGCGGCGCGTCGCGGCAGATGATGATGTGGTCGACGCCCTCGCGCAGCCAGTCGAGGTCACGCAGGGTCGCCTTGGCTGCTGCGTTGCGCTCGGCTTGCGGGGTCGTGTGGAACCTCTTCTTGAACAAGTAGCTGATGTCGATGAGAGCGATACTCTCGGGGGTTGCAGGGATGCTCAACGTTTGGGTCATGGTCAAAACCTTTTCAGTGATCGGCGGATCGGGGAAGCACTCAATCCGGTCAGTGTACTAATGATTCGTCCGCGTGCAAGCTGACGCTGGGTTCAGCGTGCCAGAGCGGAGCAGTGCGCGTGCTTTCTGGCGCCGCCCGTTCAGCTCGTGCTGTTCTGCCCGGCGGATACAGGCGGCCGAGCAGTACCAGCGGGGGCGGGTGATCTGGATGTAGACGAAGCGCTCGGCGCACCATTCGCAGATCTCTTCTCGCCGGAGTCTCACCGGAGCACCGCCAGCCACATCGCCAGGACGCTGATGACCAGGACGCTGATGACCACGATGCCGAGCACGAGAGAGGCGTCGCGCGCGCCCCGGCGGATCATGGCGTGGACGTCGTCCGTGGCTGCCTGCTGGATGAGCCGTTCGATCTCGAGCTCGGTGAGCAGGCCCGCCTTGCGGCGGCGTTCGAGGTCGGTGAAGAAGGCGTCCAGGTCTCGTTGTCTCATGGCTCGTCCTCCTCGACCGGAGGTAGCGAGCGCAGCGCCCAACGGCTAGCGAGTCCTCGGCGCGCACCGCGGCGGCGGTAGGCATCGAGCGCTCGCTTGAAGTCGCGCACGGACGGCTTGTCGGGCATGGCCCCGCCGTGGTTGTCGTTGGCAGGCTCGGGCTTGGCGGGTGTCATCTGCGCCCCCAGCGGCCCTTGCCGCAGCCCTTGTTGAAGCGCACCTTGCTGCAGCCTTGGCAGAACTGGCGACCTTGCCGGCGCGCGATGGGCGCTCCGCAGCGCTTGCAGGGACGCTTGCTGCCCGGGGGCAGGGCGCGACTCTTGCGAATCACGTGGCGCGCTTTCCGCTGCTACGCTTTTTCTTTGCTGCCTTGCTAGCGAGCAGCTCCATCAGAACAGTGGGCACCGGCTCCCGATCGGGCAGCCAGAGATCGGGCTGCTCGGTTCGGTTCATGTGGGCAACCTCGATGCGAGCCCAGTGCGCCATCGTTTGGAAGGCGCCGCTCGACGGGTGGTAGCGGGCGAGCGCCTCGGCCAGGTGCGGCGGCGTGCCGTGCTGGAGTGCCGTGCAGAGGTCGGCGTGCAGCGCGACGGAGTCCTTGGCGTCGGGCCAGCGCTTGAGGAAGGCCCTCCAGTCCTTGCTCGGCTTGTCGGGCACGCCCTCGGTGAGCTCGGGCTTGTCGTGCTCGGCGATGTCGTTGGCGGGCGCCGGCTCCTCCCACGCTTTCAGCTCCGCCGCGAGCACGACCACTCGCTCCTGGGCGCGCTCCCATTCCTTGAAGGCGTGGTGATAGCCGTAGGCGTTGAACATGGTGTGCGCCATGCCGATGTTGCCCGGGTCGGTCTCGTAGGCGTCCTTGCGAGCCCGAGCCAAGCGCTGCTCGTCGGCTCGAGCCCGTTCGAGAGCTACGCGGACGTTCACGCGACCTCCCTGCCGGCAGCGATGAGCCGGTCGCATTGCTCGCGCACGAGCCGCCCCATCTTCTCGCCCAGCATCTCGAGCGCGCGCTTGGCGCCGAGGTCATCGACCGCGCCGCTCGTGTGCAGCTCCCGCACCAGCTCGTCGAGCGGCAGGTTGTGCTTCTTGGCGTAGGCGCGATGCTTGGTCGTGGGCTCGATGCTGACGGTGGGCGCGCGGTAGCTCTGCCCTCGAGCCTTGGCCGCCGTCGCCTTGGCGCGGTCGGTCTCCTCCCAGGTGCGCCAGTTGCCGAACTGCTGCCGGACGTAGTCCTCGAGCTGGCTGGCGAACACGCCCCGGGCGCCGCCGATGGGGCCCGTCTTGAGGCGGGCGAGGTGTTTATCAAACTCGGTCACGCCGGCCACCAGCGCCTCCTGGCGCAGCTCGTCGCTCGGCTCGAAGTCACCGAGTGCGTGAACCACCCGCGGCGCAACCACGGTCACGCTGGGGCCCTCCACGGGCCTCGTGGCAGCGAGGAGCTCAGGCGACAGCGACCCGAGGTCTTCGTACCGGTAGGGTTCGATAACGACAACGACGGGGGGTAGGGGGGATCCGTTGTTGTTGTTTGTATTGATCTGATCTGATCCGGATCCGGATCCGACGGGCGCGCGCGAGGCCGGAGTGGGCTCCAGTGGGTGCTCAGTGGATGCTTTCGGGGGTAGAGTGGATGGTAGGGTGGATGTCTGTAAGACCTCAGTGGGCCCCAACGGGGTAAGGTCTGGTGGGCTCTCCGTAATGGCGCTGTCATTGGCGGGTCGCTTACCTCGGTAGGTCCGCATGTAGATCCGGTTGCGCTCGCGCTGAGCCTCGAGCATGCGCTCCTGCTTGGCCTCCTGCAGGCGCTCCTCGAGACCGACCAGACGCCACCCGCGCGGGACCTTCTCGAGCACCCGGGTGGGCTCGGTGTCGGTGTCGATCTCGGTCAGCTCCTCGAGCGCCAGCGCGGCCGCCTCGAGCGTCACGTTGGCGCCGATGGCGACGCCCGCCGTCGAGCAACACACGAAGCCATCGGGGTCAGCCTTGAGCTGAAACCAGAGCCACACGACTCGGGTGCTCGGGGCCATCGCCCAGATGCGGGAAGCGAGCACGTCACTGAAAATAGGGGTGCACTGATGTCGCATGGTGTAGGGCCCTCCTGGCCCCGCTCTGACGCCGTCCATGGCGCCGTCGATCACGTTGGGAATGAGATGAGACGCTCAGCGCTTGCGCACTGGCGAGAGCTTGTGAACGCTGGCGAGCGCTGGCGGAGCGAGCAGAGTTCGTATCTGATCAGCGAGCGCCCAGTTGCCTTCGGACACGGCTTTGCCCGCAGCCTCGAGCAGCGCCGAGCGGGCGTCCGTTGATTGACCCGACGCGCGGGTCAATGAGGACTTTTCAGCAGCATTCAGCGCTACTCGGGAGGCGTGCCCAGACGCTGTTTTCCGCGGCTTCCTGGCCTGCGCTGTAGCCTCCGGAGCCGTAGGTCGAAGGTTCGAATCCTTCCGGGCGCGCTGTTGAATTTGCTCGGGAATCAGCGGGTCAATGGCCTCTCCCGAAACCCCGTTTGACCCGACGCGCGGGTCAATGGGGCCACGCAAGGCCGCGACTAGATTCGCGACCGCCTGCTCGATGGACCCGGGCGCCGCCGTTACCGCGGCGTTAGCTTGTTTGCTCTGCTGGGCTAACGGCGCCGTAACAGACTTCTGAGGCAGGGCCGAGGCCGGCACCGTGACCACCCCGTCTTGGATGTAGCGCCCGTGGGTGGTCGGGTCGGCGTGGCCCGCCGCCGCCATCGCCGTCTGCAGGTTCAGGCCGCTGTTGGCCAGCGCCGTCACGAACGCCCGCCGGAAGGAATGGAAGTCGACCGCGCGGCTCTCATCGGTGTCGGTCTGCAGCGCGCACTTGGTCTTGCGGGCGTCGCCCACCAGTAGCTCGAAGCCTGGCAGGGGCCGGTAGATGCGCGCCTCCCACAAGGCGAACCGCAGTGCCTTGGCGTAGCTGATGCCCTTACCGGTCTTGCGCCCTCCTACCTGGTCGCCCCGACGCAGCGGGAACACCGGACCGCTCACGGGCTTGCCCGCTTTCTTCCACCACGCTTGCAGGGGGCCGCGCACGCTCTCGGGGATGGTGATCTTCTGGCGCTCATAGCCACGGGTAGCCCGGCGCCGCCCCTTGCGCTTGCCCTTGCGGCTGCCCTCGCGGTCGGTCTTCGGGCGCCGCACCATGCACCACTGCCAGGACCTGGTATCGAAGTCGCTGTAGTCGGCCGCGTGCAAGTCGCTGGTCCTGTGCCCGCCGAGGTCACGGGCAAAGAGCGCCATCATGTCGAGCTCGCGCTCGAAGCCGCGCTGAACGCGAAACTCCACGATCTCTTCGTCCGTGAGCACGATGCGCGGGCGGTCGTCGACCTCGACATCATCAGGCAGCTCGACATCTTTGGCGACATTGACATCGAGCGAGCCCTCGCGCACGAGCGCCGTCAGGATGCGGCTGATGTCGACGCGCAGGTGATGCACGGTATCGGCGGCGTACTGCGCGCGCGTCGCCTTTTCTTGCTCGCCCATGCGGCTCAGCACGGCGTGGATGTGGTGGGCCTTGAGCACGCCGATCGCGATGTGGCCAATGACGGGCAGGGCAAAAGTGCGCAATCGATGAGCGCGATTCTGGTACCCCTTCTCCTTCTGTGCCTCGGGGCGCGACAAGACGCGCTCGGTCGCGTCTGAGAAGAGCTCCTTGCCCGCCTCGCCTGGCGCCTCGCCCGTGGCGAGCCATTGGGCGAGCTTCTCCTTGGCGAGCTTCTTGTCATCGGTGCCGAGCGAGCACCACGCCGAGCGCTTGCCGTCGGGCAAGCGGATGCGCCCCACCCAGCTATCGGTGCGCCACTCGAGGCTACCCGTCGCCTTGCGAGCCATCAGGCTGTCACTCTCTCAGCCAACCAGGCCATCACCTTGGCGGGCTCGAAGCGCACACTCTCACCTACCTTGAGGCTCGGCAGCCCGAGTTTACGCAACCGGTCGATCTGCGAGGCCGACACGCCGATCTGACGGGCCAGGTCCTGCTTGTCGACCAGCACCGCCAGGCCGCTGCGCAGGCTCAGGGCCACCCCCACGGCGCGGTTGACCAGCGCCTCGAGCTCGCCCCGGGTCATGGTGAAGACCGGGCCATCGTTGTCGTTGGCCGTCGGCCGCCGAGCATCCGTCATTCGCGCTTTGCTCCTCCGGGTGCCCCACTGTAGGTCAGTGGTCACCCTGGGTCGTTTCTGACCCACCGTTGTCGAATGGTTCAGAGTATGGCCAAGCGGATCGACTCTGTCACTCGGTAACCGACAGGTACTTGTTTTTTGCATAAAGTGTAGGTAAGGCGCCTCAGAGGGGTTACTCCGGTGCCCGGTAGAAGCTATCTCACGCGGGCAGCGCGTGCTACCCTGCCGTGCCATGGGACGCAATCAGACACCCAATCAGGAATTGACCAGCGCGCAGAAGAATTGTCTGCGCGCCTACCGCGAGCATATCGATAAGTTTGGCGCACTGCCCTCGCTGCGCAAGCTCGCCGAAACGCTCGGCATCGCGCACTCGAGCACGCGCTACCTCCTGCAAGAGCTGGAAAAGCGCGGCTACCTCGTGCAAAAGCCCATCACCGTCATGCGCTTGCGCCTGAGCCCGAAGGGAAAGAAAGTGCCGCTATGAAGGACCCCGAGATCCTCGGGTGGGACGACTGGGCAGCGTTGTTGCGGCGCTCGATCAAAGACTTCATCGAGAGCGCCGCCGGACAACCCGCAGACTCGCCCATGGGGCGCCTGAGAGAGCAACTGCGGGCCGCCACCGAAGAGTACGAGCTCGCCCTCGCCACCCAGGACACCGAGCGCAGCGAGCCGCCGGCATGAACCGCAAGGAGCGCATTTCACTGGCGCGTGAAATGCGCAAGCAGGCTCAGGCCTGGCCCGCTCATCTCGTCGAGCTGCCCAAAGAACAATGGCCGCAGGTCGCGACCGACTGCTACCCCCTGCAAGCCTGGCGCAGCCGGCGGTATCTCGTGCTGCGCTATGAGGAGCCCTCCCTCGACGACATCGAAGTGCGACGCCTGTCGATCTGCCGCGTCACGATAGACAACGCGGGAGGGTGGCAGCAGGACATCCCGTGGCAGGACCTACAGGACTGCAAACGCGAGACGGGCCACGGTCACTGGTACGCCGTCGAGGTCTACCCGCGCGATCGCGATCTGGTGAACGTCGCCAACCTGCGCCACCTCTGGCTGCTATCGGTGCCGTTGCCGATCGGATGGTTCGGTCCTTGAAAATGGGGATGGGGATCCCCCTTGACACTTACATGTTGCACGTGGGCAAGCTACCCCGCTCCACCGCAGAGACCAAGGACGGGCTCGGGCGACGGTGGACCACAGGGGTCGACACATGGAACAGTCCAAGGGATGGGGGCCAGCAGGGCTGACACTCGAAGAGATGGTGGGGCAGGGGTGGCTCACCGAGGACGACTGGGGCGAGGTCGAAGAGATCACGATCCTGCTCGCTCGGCGTGTGCGCGAGGGCACCATCACCTGGCACTTCGCCGAATGGATCCTGCGCCGGCTCGCCCAAGACAAGCGCGACGCTTGGGGCGTGCGCGAGGCGCATCGTTTGCTGCGCGAACAGTAAAGCTTTTGAGGCCCGGAGCCACCCCACATCGGTGAACCCCATCTCCTTTACGGTGGCTCCGGGCCTCGCCAATTGTTGCCCACGACAACAGAATGAGAGAGAATGACGCAAATGGACTCCCCTCTTGACCACCGGAGAAACCACCATGACAGGCCAAGACTGGCGCGCGAGCTTGCGTGCCTTGGACATCCCGCGCCGCGCGCCGCCTTCCGAACGATCGAGCCGCCCCGACCGCGGGCATGTCGAGCAGCCCGGCGAGCAGGCGCCGCCGAGGCTCTTGCGCAGAGTCGTCATCAGCAAAGCCGAGCTCGACCGCGCCGAGCTCGAAGCCATCGCCGAGATGGTGGGCGAGCCCTTGACGCCCTCCCTACCGCCGCCGCCGCCACCACCACCACCAGCGCCGTCGCCTCCTTCGGGAGTCGTTGAGATGGCCGCCAAGAAGAAGCGCAAAGCCAATGGGGTCCACTCAGACCTCTCAGAGGCTGACCGGGTTCCATACATCGAACGGATCTTGGCTTCGCGGGAGCGCGGGGAGCGCGGGGAGAACGCCAAGGTCGCCCGAGAGCTCGGCTTGAGCGACGCGACGGTGGCCTGGTGGATGAAGCAGTACAAAAACAAGCGCGCCCAGGCGGCCCCCGCCACGGACAAGACGCTTGCGAGCGCGCCTGCCCCTAACGGCGTTCGCAGGGGGCGTCCGCCACTCGAAGAGCTTCCCCCCGTGCCGAGCGTCTCGCTCATGGGCCTCGACAAGTATGTGCGGGCCTTGGTCGCGCGGGAAGTGAGCGCGCAAATCCGCCAGCGCCTCAAGGGGCTCTGAGGTGATGGCGCCGCGCGAAGCAACGGCAGCGGGTAAGTACGACGACCTGCCCACGTGGGAGGAGCTGCAAGACGTGCGCATGTGGATCCTGGCGGGGTGCCCAGCAGCGTATCGCGAGATCGACCCGCGCGTGATGGCGCGCCGGCTTTGGAAGCTGATGGAGGGCCTACCCCATCACCTGGCGATCTACGCTTGGGGCAGCGACGAATGGAAGGCAGAGCTAGCCCGACAGCGCGGGCTCGTCGTCGACCTGTATCGCGAAGCGCCACCGCCCGAGCAACCATGAGCCAATGGGGCCATAGCTCAAGGGAAGAGCAGCAAATAAGCCTGCGATGGATCCGGGTTCGAGTCCCGGTGGCTCCACGACAGTCTCACCAGTCGCCCGTCTCCAGGCGCGACGCCTCCGCCAGATCTTCCGCCAGCAGCTTCGCCGAGCCGTCCGGGGTGAGCGCCCATTGGCCGCTCGAGACGACCTTGGGCACGTCCACGAGTAGGCCCTTGGCTTCGATGGCCGCCAGCTGCTGTAGGGCACCCTGGCGGCTGATACCCAGCCGGGCGCCCACCTCCACCGCATTGGGCGCCCGCTCGAGCTCCCGGGTCAAGGCCGCCACGGCAGCCAGAAAGTCGATCTGGCGGGCAGTGGCGGCCCTTGGCGAGGCCTTGCGGTAGGGGCTCGTGGCCCGTTTGCGGCGCTTGGGCTTGGGTAGCGCCTCGAGCGCTTTGCCCATCTCGACCTTGCGCAGCATATCCCGAGGGTAGTCCGTCCAGCGCTTGGTAGCCATTCAGAGAGTCTCCAGGTGGGTGGGCAGCTCGGCCGGCGGCAGTGCAGCCGGCGGCCGCGGGCTGCGGCTCCGGTTGCGTCGGCGGGGCACGACCGGCTCGGGCGGCACGGCCTTGTCGTAGGCGGTCCGGACGGCCTTGTCGGCCGCCTCGAGCAGCGCCTCCACTCGGTCAAAACCGACCGTGTACAGGATGAACAGCAGCAGGGCGGAAAACAGGAGTTTCATCAGTTCACCCGGTAGATGTAGAACCAAACGCCGTCGATCTTCTGCTCTTCCTCTGAGCCATCGTAGCCGTTCAGAGTGTGGCCGTAGCCGTCGCTCAGCAGCGCGTCACGCTTCCAAGCGTCACGGTCGAAGTACTGGCGCAGCGTGTCGCCCAAGCTGCCCTTGGGCACTTCAGCCAACAAGCATTCATCGATGTAGCTCTCGAGCGCTGCGTCCGCGGCCGTCTCGCGCTCCGATTCACTGAGCACGCGGTACTCTGCTCCCTGGCACGTGAACTCGGTTTCATCGTACTTGGTCGGCTCCACCTCGCTCGCGTCCACCTCGAGGTGAGCAGCAAGGGCAAGGTGCGGATTGGAATAGTCGGTCATGGTCTCTCTTTTCTGGCGAGCTTGGCTCACCCCACTGCGCAGTGCCGTCGCGCTGCGCAGAACGGGCAGGGTCAACGCTCGCAATGGTTGCAGGTGCCCGCATTGCCTGAGCCGTGGAACGGGCATTCGGGCTCTGGCTCGCTAACGGTGTGCGGCTCGGAGTGTTCGTACGGGCGCAGCGCTAGGTAATCGCCGCGGGTGCTGGCCATGTAGACGCCGTCGACCCGGTTCAGCTGCCTCACGTAGGCGAGCACGTGCTCACCCACGTCAATGTCAGCCGTGCGCGCTTGCTCGGCAAAGTAGACGCGGATAGTGCGAGCCATTACAGGCACCCCACCAGGTGAAAGAGCCACCAGCACACGAGCAGACCGAGCGCAGCCGGCATGACCTCGATCGCGCACGCGAACACAAAGAGCCCGATCGGAATGACGACACAGAGCGCCACGAGTGCCAGTGCACAGAGTAGGAGGATTGTCAGCATGACTCAGCTCGCTTTCCGGGCGCGCAACGTGCGAGCCAGCTTCGAGCCTTTGGTAACAGCGGCTTCGAGATTGCTGTTCAGGTCGGCCAATGCCTCGTCGCGCATGCCGTGCGATTCGGCCACGGTTGCAGCCGTGTAGTCGTCACTCAGAGTGCAGCCCCAAAGGCTGTCACGGCCCGTGTACTCCACGCCGTCGCACTCCCATGTGGCCGTCACTATCACGCCGCAGTAGGCCTCGATATCGCCAGAGTTCAGGCGCTCTAGTATCTCGTCGCACTGCTCGCGATCTAGGTCGGGCTCGTCGGTCGCGAACGAGCCGCGAATCTCTTTCTCGTTCGCGTACTCGTCCGCTTCCGTGGTCACGAAAAACGATACTTCTGCGGCTGTGAGCTTGCGTAGTGCCATGATGTCTCTCTGTCTCGAGCTGAATGCTCGCCAGGCTCCGCTAGCGTGTGCTGGTGGAGCCGAGCGGACGGGTCAGCCGGCGAGCACCTTTGCGGCCGCGTAGGCGAGCCGGTAGCGCTCCGTGCCAATGTCCTGGCAACCGGCGAGTGATGCGCACTTGTCCGCCCATAGGACGTTGATGAAGTGTCCGTTGATTGCATCCGTGCCACCCGCCTTTTGCGCATCGAGCAACGCGCGCAAGCGGCTGATAGAGCGGCTCCAGGAGTGGACTACGCCGGACAGATTGCAAGCGTCCTGAACCTGCAAGACTTCCTTGGCAAGGTCCGCAAAGGTGCGATTGTCGATATGTTCCACTGGTGATACTGCTTTCCCGGCTGATGGAGCCGCACGGGACCGTCGCAAGCGACGAGCCCGAACGGAGCCTTAGCC
>ERZ1292637.983-Hain-H14-01um-R3-983-length-13364-cov-5_pt1 | contig 13364 bp, 14 predicted proteins | sample MGYA00564405_ERZ1292637 | MGnify/ENA primary metagenome ERZ1292637 (study PRJEB36523, sample SAMEA6512645) | groundwater metagenome | collected 2019-01-09 | study: AquaDiva: Metagenomics assemblies of 32 groundwater samples | reverse complement strand
TCCCCTCGTGCTCGCCAAGGGGAAGCAGGGGGAAGTCATAATTTGTCCCCCCCGTGGTTACCCGTATCCAGGACTGCGCTGTCATGGGTTCTCCAGGTTGATGATTCTCCGCCCGTAGAGCGTATCGCCCTCTGGCTGGCGCTCCATCTTGTCTAGCTCACCCTGCAAGTCTCTCAGCAATGCTCTCTGCTCATCGCTGAAGGGCTGGCTACGCACAAGGTTCACCGCGGCCGAAAGCGCAAGCCACTCTGGGTTCGGCTCTACGTTTGACCCTACGGTAGTCTGCACGTCTGGCGCTCTCACGCCATTGATACGCAAATGCCGGGCGGAAGGAAGTGCCTTGGTGAAGTGGAGCGTCCTGGCAGTGGAGCCGTCCCGCTTTATCAGGTGCCAGTCGTGATTATAGACCAGAGGGAGCGTGAACCTGTGGTTGCCATAGTCTGTCTCCATCCATATCGTCGGCTCCATTCCTATGAGGGTGGCAGGAAGGTCGTAGTCGTACAAGCGAGGCCCGTAGAGAATGATATCGTCAAAATAGCAGGCAGCAGCCGCAGCTATCCCCCGCAACTGCACCGCTACGCTCACAACGTTGTCAGGAACGGAGATAGAAGCCTGGCTGATGTCTCGCAAGTCCTCCAGTCGGTCGCTCGCGTAGGTGCTGGTGCGGTCCGTGTTGGTCGCAGTGCCGGCGCTGTTCGTCGTTGTCACTCTTACAATGGCGTCCGCCGCCGTGGTGTTCGCCATGAAACCCAAGAGGGTCAGACTCTGGGAATCCAGGAGCCTCAGCATCTCATTAGGCAGTGTGCGCGTGAGGGTGCCCGCAGCGCCAGCACCGGGAGTGAGGGACGCAGAATACAGCCCCTGGCGTATTGCCGTGGTGCTTCTGGCCACCGCGGCCCCAGCACCGCCTAGCGTCCATCCATCGGGCGCCGAGCTTGTTCCCGCTGCCCACTCTTCCATCGCGCCATAGTGGTGCAACAGGTTATTTGTGACAATGGCTTCGGAGACATAGGGCTGGGCCTGTAAGAAGGCCCCCATCCTGGTAACGGACGCAATAGCGTCAAGTATCAGGTTCGGGTTGACTTTGACCAGAATCCATGTGGAAGTCGTATCTGGCGCAGTGGCAGCGCCAACCCAGGTGTAGATGCCGAGAGTGGCGTAGTCGATGAGCTCGCGAATCGTCCCAATGGACGTGCCGCCAAAGACATAGAGGAACTTGCCCACCCGGGCGTTCTTGTTGGCTATGGGCATCCGCTCATTGGTGGCATCGGTGAGAGTTGTCGTGGTGCCAGCCGTAGCCGTCCCCTGATTCTCCCAAAGCCGAGCAAGCTGGGCAACACGAACAAAGACCTGGCCTAAAGTTCGTGCAGCTACCGCAACGGCCATGCTTCACCTAACCCCTCACTACACGGTCTTGGCTAATCTTGGTTGCCTGTCGCTTGGTGGCCCATGTTCGAACAGTATCCTGTTTCCATGATGGAATCTCTCCAGCCGTCTCCCAGCTTATGCCCGTCAGGACTTCGATAGTGCCATCATTGTCCTCAGACACGAAGAGCTGCTCTGCAAAGATGCCAACCAGGGCCTCTAATTGAATCGCCAGGGGTGTCTCTTTAGGAGTTGTGTTGTCTATTTTCATCTTAGGACTCCTGCCAGGGGACAAGTGCTTCAACATTCAATGCTTCGTCTCCTACGTCGGCGCCACCACTTCGAGCGATGCTAGCAAACCATTGATAGTCCACATTGGGCTGTGTGGAGGGAATGTCTCCAGCAGTGGATTGAGTCGCTACTAAGACGCCATTGATGTACATTCGTACAGACGTGGTAGGGTCATGGACAATCAGGATGTGGGCACGGTCAGTGATGAGGATATTAGTGGCAGCCGATACCGTAGCCAGGGAGCCATTTGCCCCATACGTTACGAGGTTCATGTTTGCGCCATTTGTCTGCCAGCCGAGACCGTGTGCAGCCAGGTTCTCTATGGCCGTAGACTGAGTGAGAAGAAACCGCATAGTCAAGTTGGTGGCAGTTGCCCCCGTCCACTGAACAAAGAAGGAGAGAATGAGTTTCTTGCCCCAATTTATTCCGAAGTTTACGGTTGCCGTATGGGGCAGCATTGCAGCCCGACGGCGACCCGCAGTAGACGCGTGGGTAGTTCCAGTGGAAAGGTTGACCTCGTCTTCCGCCACAATGGTAGCACCACTACCAGAAACCACCTGGGTAGCGGCGGGCCAAGCGCTGAAGGTTGATGGCAACATGAGAAGGGCAGGCTTACGAAAGGCTTGCTCAAAGAGCGTAGGGCGGCTAATGATTGGCCCGGGCGGGCGCTTTTCCAACATCCTACTGGCTCACCATTTTGGCATACTCTACGTCGACCGTGGCGCTCGTCCCCCCCTGGCGTATGGCCTTGAACTTTTCCAGCTCATCCCGGGAGTTTAGGAGAATAATATCTCCAGGATCAGCCTGGAATCCTGCGGTCGCGGTGGGGTCTGTGCCATCCCGAAGAAAAACAATGCTCGCAGTGCGAACATATATCTCCGCTGAAGTAGCTAGCGCGGGAATAGTAAGAACAACCACCGTAGCGCCTATAGAAAGGCCCTTTTGTGTCCCTCCTGCACTGACTTTGGTTTCTTTGGCAAGGAGCTTCTTAATGGCATCAAGCGTCTCCTCCGTCCCCTGACGCTCGTTATACTCAAGCTCCTTGCTTAACTCTCCTGGTCGGTGAGTAGAAGTCATCGTTCAGCCTGCTTCCGATTCACATAGCGCCGATAATCTCTCAGCGCACCCGCAATATTCTCTTTTGAGTACCTCCGCTGAGGTCTTTCCCTTGCAGCGGCCTTCATCTCTGTGGGGATGATTTCCTGCTGGGCCTGGAGAATATCATGCAGTTGGTGTTTGTCCATGGTGGAAGCGCCAGGAATGAAAAGAATCACTTCCCTTTTAGGTTCGGTCGGGTCACGGAAAGTACGCTGTAATGGAAGAAACAGCTTCGCCACCTAGACAATCCTCCGCATCCATTCTCTGATGCGTTGCACGAGGCTGAGATACCGGATATGCAACACGAAGTCAGGACCCGTCCTGATAGCGTCCACAAGCTGAAATCCCTTTACCCCATGGTATTTTTCCAGGTACTCATTGAAGCCTTCGAAGGTAAAGCCCTGCTCCTTGACCTCTTTTCGCAGGCCCATGCAGTCTATGAAAAGCTCTTGCAGCATTCCCTTGCGTCGCCCGAATCGCAGTGTTGAAGCAGTCACGATGTTTTCCTTTTCCTGAACTCTTCTGCAGTAACACCCTTGGCCTTCAAGTCCCTTGCTCTCTGTAACCCATGCTCGTACAGCCGCGGGTTGAGGGGTCTGCCAATGCTCTCTTCTGCCTTGCTATACTTGTCGTCGATCTCAGCCGAGGCTTCACGGTAAAGCTGGTACTCGTTTCGCATGTAACGCTCATCGCGAGGAACGGGGGCCTTACGATGGTCTCTGGCCCCTGTTTCAGTCACAACGTACTGGTTCTCATTTATAGGGACGCGAACGGCAAGCTCAAAACAGGCAGGTTCGGGGCAAGCTATGACTTCCTCGTCATACCCACGTCTTGCCTCTCTGACATGCCCGGCGCTACAGATAAAGTCATACGTCGGCAAGGCGTCCCTCCCACTAGGAAATCTGAGACCAGAGCAACTCCAGGAAGTCCAGGCTGGCATAGTAGCTCGGCCCTGTGCCGGTTGCGGCTATTTGGACGTAGCCACAGGCGATATTGGCGATGACTGGAGCGCACCGGGGCTGGTATACGTGCGTGGTCAGGGAGTGCCCCGCCCCCACCGCTACGGGGTTAGAGGCCGCCCAGTGCCGCCGGGTGGTCGTTGCTAACTCAGCCGTCACGGTCACGCCGCCAGCCGCGGCAACCCTAGCAGTTGACCGAGCGGCAGTTGCATTGGTATCCATGATGATGGAAAGAGGAATGAATGCAGCCCCAACGGTGGAAATGGCGTCTACAGACTTCAAGGCGTATTCATGGAGTGTTCCTGTCCCCAACCTGACAGCGATGTTCAGGTAGGCGAGAATAGCTGCGAAGCCACTGGCTACGTCAACGCACAGTTCGGCAGCGGTATCGGTGACCACCACGTCGCCAACAAGCGGGGTGGTAATCGTACCCGCCCTCACCTGAAAGCCCCGGCCCTCCAAGGCCATCTCTGTAAAGAAGTCCACCACACAGAGTTCGCCCCGCTTGGAGCCTTTCATGTATGCGTGGTCGCCCTCGGTCTCCGAACGAGGAATGTCCTGTCCTACCTTGAGCTGCAACTGTGCGTCTGACATTTTCTGTCTCCTTTCCTATTCTTACCGTATCGATGCCCAGAGAAGTTCAATCCAATCCAAATGAGCGTAGTAGCTCGGTCCTGTCGTAGTGCCGGCTATCTGGCAGTAGCAGCAAGCGTTGTTGGCGATTATGTGAGGCATCCTTGGCTCGTACTCATGGGTGGTTTTCTCATGTCCTGCCGCCACCGCAAGCTCATTAGCTGCCGCCCACAGCCTTCTTGTCGTAGTAGCCAATTCAGCCGTCACCACTACCGCCCCGGCAGTCTGCGCTCGCGCGGTCGCTACTGCCGCAACTGCATCGGTATCGCCGAGAAGAGGGAGGGGAACAAAGACCGTGCCAGCGGTGGAAGCGGTGTCAACGCTCTTCAAGGCGTACTCGTGGAGTGTTCCTGTCCCCAACCTGACAGCAATGTTTAGATAGACGGGAATAACTGCAAGTCCCTGGCCTGCGTCCACGCACAACTCGGAAGCTGCATCGGTAATGACTACATCGCCAACAATAGGCGTGGTGACGGTGCCTGCCCGCACCTGATAGCCCCGCCCCTCCAGGATCATCTCGGTATAGAAATCAATGATGCAACCCTCGCCGCGCTTGGTTCCTTTCCAGTCAACATACTTTCCCTCCCCAAAGGCCATAGGGGAAAGCTGATTGACCAGCACCTGTCCCTGAATCGGATTCGTGTCTGCCATGTTTTCTCCTTTATTCTTTCCCTTTACGGAGCTATACGCAGATCAATCCAGCTAAACTCAGTTGAAGGGACTACCCTGCTTACCACTCCCACAATGGGCTGCTGCCCGCTCCCGTCCACACTGTTAAGAGGGTAGACATCTACCGAGCCTGCCGTGGTCGCTCCCGGCGAAACCATGTACCCCACGATGAGTGTGCCATTGCCGAGCACCGCGGCTGGTCCCCAGGTCTGGAGCCAGAAGTAATAGTCTGCTGTTATTGCCAAGCAGGTTACGCCCACAGGTACACCCGTTGGAGTGGTAGGATTGACAACCACATTGTCATACAGGTTGCGGCGGAATCCAACTTGACTAACAGTGGTCAATGCAACCCTGATGGTGTCGTCGTCTTCCAGGGTAATGACCCCGTTGGCAGTGGCAGCGATAGCAGGATGGGACTTGATTCTATAGCCAGGTCCCTCACCCGCCTCATCATTGCCCCACATATACCCAGCAGCATACATATTTGCAGTCATGGCAGTGGTATTGTTCGTTATCGTGACGGTTCGCGCACCAACCGCGGCGGCGGCCTGCACAACCACATCCCCACCGTGACCTGAAACAATCACTGATTCCTGACAGAGACGCGCCGTTGAGAGGGCTGTGGCCCCATTCCTTGTCCACCGAAACACACGGTCATTGATGACTGCCCGCTGCCCCAAGGGAATACCCCGTGCTGCGGAATACTGGACTTTCTCTTCGCCCGGATGAAGGACAATCGTCTCAGGAAATGACATTGACTTTCTCCTTTAGATGTTTTCTCTTGTGGACAAGCAATCCAAAGTCGCTCTTTGCTGTAAAACTACACTCGCTACACATTAAAGAATCGCGCTCCAAGACGGCCCGACTCGGCTGCGATGTACTGGCGATGACTTTGGCCGGGATTTCCGTTCCCTTCTCAGGGCGGTTCAAAGTAAAGCCTTTTGCGAGGTACTGCTTCATGCTCTCAGGGTCCGCAGGCAACCCCGGCATCGCCTCGCCATCTCGCCGATAGTAGGTAGTTCTCACGGGCCAGGTGGTTAGTCCACCGACGTGAAAACCCTGAGCTTCTACTACCTTTGCAAGCTCCCGTTTTTCAGCCTGATTCATCGATACCACTCCTAGTTATTGGTTGCAGGATTCCCAATTTCATAGCGCAGAGGAGCGCCGAGCGTATCGTCCACTTCAAAGACGCCGTAATCTGCCACAACGTTTAATTCCCAAGCCCGTAGGGATGCGTCTCTCTCAGGCTCAGTTCTTGCTTCCATTGACGTGAGAATAGCCAGGGCATCCTTGTGGGCAATTACCCCACGCCCACTATCGGTGCTGCCCACCACATCAATCTCACCATCCTCAAAGAAGGGAACCTGGCTGAGATTCGTCCTGAAGAAATCCCGCAACAGGTCTTCGCTGAAACCATGGGGAATCGCTACCGACGCCGTAGCTCCCACAGGAGCCAGGCTGGAAGTAAGCGCAAAAATTGCATTAGGATGATGCACGACAAACAAGGGGGAGCCAAAGCGTGATGCCTTGGCCGTGGCAATGCAAGCCCCGGCGTTACGAGCAGTGAAATTGATATTGTCTGCGCCATAGTCCGTGCCGCCGTTAAGAGCCGCGAAGAGCGCAATGATGTCGCGGTCCTCTTTGCGGGACATCCCATCGCCCATTTGCCTGCCCACGACCCGCTTTACGTTGTCGTTGGCTTGCATGGTGAGTTTGTCTGTCAGAATTACTTTCAGGCCCACCTCTGCGGTGGTCAGATCGACGGTGGTCATGCCAATGTCCTTGCTTATGACCATGTCCACGCCGTCAATAAGATCATCGGCAGTCATACGCGCGACCTTTGGAATGGTCATCGTCTTTTCGCCCTGGCCTAGCGTATAGTTGGCAATGAGATTCCTACAAGGATGGGAGTGCTCGTTGCTGTATCGCGCTTCGGCCAGTATGATGCGCTGGGCGTTCTCCAGGTCTCCAGTAGTCGCAATTTGAACAGGCATGTCTTAACTCCTCACGATCCTCTGATTTCAGCGTAGGCTTTCCGGGTCTCAGGGGTAGGTTTCTTGATATAAGCATCCATGATGGCCTCGTTGCTGATTTTCCTCCCTGGCGCCACCACCCCGCCTTCATTTGGCAAAGGACTCCCGCTTGGATTGCCGGCTTGGGCGGTTTTGAGAGTTTCCTTCAGGGCGCTCAGTTCCTGCTCCAGCCCTTTGACGCCCTGCTCTTGACTACCACGAATCTTCACAGCGGCTGCACGAGCACTTCGATAGTCGGCATAAGGCTCAAGGAGTGTTGCATCAACGGTGAACTGAGCCACCAGGTCAGGCAGCCAATCCTCACGGTCTTCAAGGCGGCTAATGACATCTTCCGAGATAGTGCCTGCGGCCTTGTATGCGGCCACTTGCCTCCGGGTATCGGCGAGTTCCTTGCCCGTGGTGCTCTTGTACCCGTGGAAATCTTTCTCTAGCTTCTCAAACTTTGCGAGCAGGTCTGCTTGGGTAAGGGCAGGAGCCGCAGCAGAGGCAGGCGAGGAGGACTCCCCTGCGCCCGGCTGCGTTCCCTCGATAACCGTTACGGTCTTTCCCACTTGCTGTGTCATATATCCTCGCTCCTTGTTCGAGATAATAAAAAACGCCCGACTTATTCGGGCGTTCTCGACGCTCTAAAAAGTCGGGCGCTCTTGGGCGCTACATTCTTTGGGCGCTACTGGGCGCTGCTAGAAGTTCTGCGGGCTTCCTAGCCCACTCACAACACTTCTACCCTAACAGAAAGTTTATGTCTTGTCAATAGGGGCTTGCAATTTCAGTGAAACTGTGCTTTAATAGTTCTGTTGCCTCCGCCGAATTGTATCTGCCCTTCACGGGGGCAACCAGGTACAAGGAAGCGGGGGCTTTCCTTTTGTCCCCGCACAAAAATACCTAGCGTGCCTCTCGCTACGGGGAAATAGAGGTGCAGCCGTCCTTCAAGCCAGGGAAACTTGGACAGCGCAGGGAGTTACTGGCCTACGTAGCGCGTACGCTGAAGGTGCTGGGACGGAAACAGGCAGCTGACAAAGGAAGTTAGGCCCTCATACGCACGTACCCATTAAACTCGTCTTCCAAGAGCGGGAGAGGGGGATAATAGGGGGAGAGGCGCTCTCCGCATCTCTATCCCCCAAGGGGTACGAACACCGTTAAAGAGCTTCATACACTGTGACAAGAGTGCATGGTAGTTAAGGAAAGGTCTCGGAAAACGTAGTTGTCCGAGAGAGAAAGAAATTAAAAAATTACGTAACCCTTTCCGTAAGAGTGGGCAACTTTCGCGGCAAGTTCGACAGAAATGGTGGGCTTCGCTAACGCCTGAGCAGCAACAAGAATATCAGATGAAAAAGGTCTCAGAACGGAAAATAGCTACTTTAGATGCGGAGTTCAAGGCTATCACCAATTCTTAAAGGCTGGCTCCAAGGTCTTTTCTTACAATGCCGGTGGGTGCTAGAGAGGCTGGCACTTTTCTGTTAAAGAAGGGTAGTTCCACCACAAGCTCCAGCACTTTATCGAGTGGAATGATAGAATAATGCGTCTCTTCATGGTGAGTTAGTTTGAAGATGAGAACGCCATTCTCCACTTGTACAATAGGCGTAGAACAATGGGTGCAAACAAGGCCCTTCTTAATCTTGGCCTGAAAGGGAGTGCTCATTTTCCCTCCTGTAGCTCCCTGGCCTCTCTCCTCATGTTCCTGATGGCCTTTCGGCTAGTTCCCAACGTCTGCAAAAGCGTGTTCGGATCGGCTGCAAGGAAGTCGTCCAGGCTGTATATGCCCGCCGCGTTCAATCTCGCTGCCCCACGTGCGCTTATGTCCGTCAGGGCTTCCAGAGGCTTTGTCTGGGCCAAGAGACGCCGCCCCTCGGCTGTCTTAGGCGATGTCCCGTAGAACTTCACCAGAGCTTTGTCCAACTCTGGAGTTTTCGCTCGCATCTCTTTCTTCACTAGATTCGTCACTCGGTCCCAGCGTTCCATCTCCTTTAGGTCTCCTCCGGCCTGTACCCATTGGGGAACAGTCTCAGTGCGTTTGGCGTCCAGGTACTCCTCGTACTGCGATTGAAGGGCTGGCTCCTGCTGAAAGCGCGGTATGCGCTTGTAGGGATCAAAGTAGTTCGATTTGTTGATGAGCTTTTGAGCGCTCCGATATTCCTTCTCCCTAGCAGTTGCAGGGCCAACGCCTGTATTCTCGTCAATAAATCGCTGGTCTACTTCTGGCAAAGCACTTGTCCACTCATCAACTTCGTCCCATGCGGCAGCGTCCAGAACGCCATTGTGCTCAGCCTTGACCTGCGTAATCTTCTCATAGTAGTCATCGAGAATAGTCCTTTTCTCTTCTGGAAACTTCACGTTCCTGAAAAGCTCATCCATGCGGCTGGCTACATCGGCGCGACGAGTTGCCCTGTTCTCCAGCCATTGTTTGGCTGTCATTTCACCTTTGCTCACCAGCGCATCGTCGGCAACCTGATTAGCTGTCGCCTGCTTCCGAATATCAAAAGCTCTGGCTATCGGGCTGCGTGGCCCCTTCTCCCTTGCCTGCTCTTCCCGACGATCCTGGACGCGGGGGTCTTCATTCACGACGCCTTCTTGGGCAGGCGTCAGTGCGCTCCAATGCAGCCCGAACTCCTCCCAGGCCACAGCGTCCCGCACATCCCGCACGGACTGGGGCGAAAGATTAGTCCCCAGAAACTGGGACGCCGTTTGCTGCCCTATTTGCCCAGGACTGGCTCCTTGCCTCGCCTCTTGCGCCGCCGTGCCGGCAGTCAAGGGCAAGCTGCCTTCAAGGGCATATTCCAGCCCTTCAAGGACATTAACGGGGAATGTGCCAGTCCGAATCTGTCTATCATAGAAATCTTTGTTTCGTATTTCGTCATACGCGATACCGAGAGCAGGCCCTACCTTGCCACGAGCAAACTGGGGCAGCCCCGCAAAGGGGATGGGAACAGGGACGCCAGGGACTTCCTGGGGAACCACCGCGCGTATGATGGAGCGATAAGGCCCGCCAAGCCCTATCTTGCTTCCATTGGTCAGTACCAAGGACATGAACTTGCCACTCAAGGGATTCAGTGAGTCCTGAATAGCCTGCTCCACATCAAGGTCGTGAGTCTTAGCATAATAGGCATTGCTGAGGACTGCAATACCCTCAATCGTGGCCGTGAGTGTCATGACGCGTCGGATAGCAAAGGCTTCGGTAGGCGTTATCGTCTGCTTGAACCCTATTTTTAACAGGCCCTTTGTGGCATCGTTCATCAGAGAGGCAGGCTGAGTCAAGAACGACACCGACGTGAGAAGCGCCCGATTTCGAGCAGCATCGGCCTGGGATTGCCCTAGCCGCCGAAAACTTACACGAGGAATGATTTTTGTCGCATCATCTGCCGCCACCGCCATAGCCTGCTCATGGGTGAGGCCATGGCGCAGACCAGCCTGGTAAGAACCTTCAAACGCATCGACCTGCAAGCTGGTGATTGGCCTGTAGACCGTCTCGTTAAAGTTCACCCAGCTCTTTCCCACCTTGGGGAGCTTGCCCACAAAGCCCGTGGCAAACTCAGGGTCAACACCGCCAAGAGGATTGATGCCCGTAGCCTGGGTGAATCTCTCCCACTTGGCAGGATTCTTTGACATCTGATTCAGCATTCCCTTCTGAGTCAGAATAAAGTGCCCATCCATCATGGCGCGAGCTGCCCCGATAGGGTCCGACGCCGCCGCTATGCTGCCCTGAATGGTGAAGGGGCTGAGGTCGCCGCCAAAGGCCGTTGCCCGCAGGTTGTCCACAAACCGCAACACCGGGCTGTTGGAGACTTTGAGCAATTCCTTTATCTGCTCCGCATCCTTAGCTGGATAGAGAAGATTGCCCGCATCCTGAACTCTCACATAGGGCTTGAGGTTTGCCGTTCTCCACGCAGGCCGCAACTCTTCAATCGCCTCTTTGACTGCATTGATTTGAGACTGGAGCACCTTGACATCTTTGCCAAAATTGGGGCCAGGCGGCATCACACGGAATATATCAGGCTCTCCCCCTTCTCCCTTCTTGAAAAAGACTGGCCGCTTGATTCTCGGATTGAGGGCTGCTTGCAATGCGTCTACATCAACATCTTCCACGGCAGATGCAAGAAAATCATCGATGCTTTGAGCCTGTCTCTCATCAAGGCGCGTCAGTCCGCCTTTCAGCGTTTGCAGCCTCTTTTGAAGAGCCGCCATCTTTGCCGCTAGCTCAGGATGCGTCTCCTGCAGCACCTGGAGTTTCGTCTGGCCTCCTGCGCCTTCCAGAAAGACATTGCGGCCAGACATACGCGCCAGAGTCTGGTCATCGGCACGGAGCAGTTCGGAGACCCGCGTCTCAGGCACAAAGCTCTTGTCATGCGCCCATCTATCCGCAGCCGTGGGGTAGAAGCGCTCTTTGCTTCGGCCCCGGCGCAGAGCGGCTTCAATGCTGCCGCTCACTTTTATGGCGTCCTCGGATACATCAACATGAGCAAGGTGCATTCCGCCGGGCTGCACGGGGAACTGCTCTATATCCAGGCCAAAAAGAGCCTTCACCCTCTCGAAACTGTCGCTTCTCGCTGCCTGTAAAGCATCTAAAGCGGCTTTTTGTTCGGCAGACAAATCATAGAGGCTTGGCCTCTCAAGAATATCCGCAAGAGTGCCCTTCCAAGGATATTTGGCCTGTTCCGCCGTGCCCAAGAAGGTAATTCCCTTCGGCCTATAGTCCAGAACAGCCACTCCCCTGCCAAATAGCTGCTCAATCGTCTCAAACTGGCGTATTCTTGCTGCCTGAAGTGACGTATCCACAAAGCCTTGGGCCAGGCCCTCTCCCACCCAGGCCGATGTCACATGAGGCGGCTGGTCAAGGGCGGGTATCAGCCTGTGAACACCCTGCTTCAGCCCTGGAATGTAGTCGGCGATACGTATAAGAATGCCAGGGCGGTCTCTCTCCACCTGGGCCTTGGCCAGCCGTAGAGTCTCCTGGGTTCCTTTGGGCACAATTCTCTCTGGCGGCACACCCCCAGCACCTGTTGGCGGTACAGCCTTCGTCGGTGGCTTGACAGGCGGCACCCCCCCCGCCTGGGGAGCGGCGGGAGACGGTGCCCCAGCAGCCTGGGCTGCTGGTTGCAGCGTCCCAGCTACCTGACCAGCCTCTCGTTGGCGCATTTGTGCTGCAACTGCCTTTATAGACGCGTTTTCTCTCATGGTAGGAGACAATGCGGCCAAGAACTCGTCAGCGGTAGGACCTACTTTGGCTTCGGGTATCCCGCTTGGCGGGGCTTGCGCCACCAGTCGGCCTGGAGCGGCTTCGGCGACACCAGGACTCACCTTGAACCTCTCCAACATAAATAGCGCATCTCCTGAATCTGTAAATCGTGCCGCAGCCCCTTTGATTGCCGCTTGAGATACTGTCCTGGTATCCCAACCCAAATCGCTAACACGCCTCATGGCATAAGTAAGTTGAGCATATGCCCCAAGTTCCGCACCATGCAGAGTAGCAGGATTAACGCCTGGGTTCACTCTGGTGATAGCCCATTTAAGCGATTCCCCCAAAGAAGCGGGAGAATCGAAGTCTAGCCTTCCAATAGCTCGTCTGACGGCTACCAAATCGTCCAGGTCAAGCTCAGGGGAACCAATGCCAAACAACTGATTCCTTTGTAACTCAGTTAGCTTGGCCTCCATAGCCTCAATAGCGCTGTCAGCCTTTTGTACTGTAGCGGAAGAATATGCTCCCGATGTGTTATTTGCTATTCGCTGATTTCTGGCATAGTCCTTTGCCCCCTGAACACCGAAAAGACCCTCTTCTAAGGTTTTTCCGCTCGCTTTACTCTGGCCTATAAGACTATCAAGTTCCTCTGGTGTCATCATCCACGGCTCTTTGGTCCCTCCAGGCACAGCGCCCGCCTGCGCCGCTGGTCTGGCGGCTTCTGCGGCGACAGCAGGGGCGGCTTGGGCAGCAGGAACATCATATCCTGATACTTTTCTCCACTCAGCCTCAAGCGCATTCGCTTCTGCTTGCGTGGTCTTTTTGGGATGGCCCCAGATTTCAACATACCTCTTACCCGAAGGCGTTTTCAGCCATGCTTCCTGGGCCTGAGCCACTTCTGGCGCTACTTCTGGGGAAGTAACCCCTAGCTTCTTTGCAAAGGCCCTACCCCCTGGAGGTGTAGTAACAAGACGCCTTGCAGCAGACATGGGCACTGGCTTGGCGGCGGCAGGAACATCAACACCAGCACGGAAGCGCTTCTCAAAACTCTTCTGCCCTGGCCCTGGAATAATGGGCGCGCCCCCAGGCAGCCTCACAGCGCCCACTTGCCTCGCAGGGCCGCGTGCCTCCGCTGCAATCTCGCCT
>ERZ1292637.612-Hain-H14-01um-R3-612-length-18881-cov-6_pt1 | contig 13398 bp, 24 predicted proteins | sample MGYA00564405_ERZ1292637 | MGnify/ENA primary metagenome ERZ1292637 (study PRJEB36523, sample SAMEA6512645) | groundwater metagenome | collected 2019-01-09 | study: AquaDiva: Metagenomics assemblies of 32 groundwater samples | reverse complement strand
CGGAAGCCGTCGTCCAGGGGCGGAAGCCGCTTCCAGACTTTGCCCGAGGACGGGAGGAACGCGAGGAGACCTACACTGAACGTGGACAGCAACGACTCATCCCGGACCACGTTCGGCGGGTTATCCGTCAACGCCAGCGGGAAGTCTCCCGCCCCCCAGGGGGGATTCCCCGCCGCCTCGGAGTCTCGATCCATTCCTGGGACGATGCGAAAGAGCTGTTCGAGACCACAACCACGCGAGGGCGATTCGGGATGCCGACCGTGATCCTCATCGCCCGCAACACGTGGCTCATCGACGATCGACCGGCGAGTTTTCGGATCAAGTTTCACGCCACGACCATCGTGACCTATCAGCCGGACGGCAACGTGACCTTGGCCATCGACGGGCATCCGACCGTGACGACCAGGGAGCGAATGAACCGCTACCTCCCTCTCGGCTATTGGATCGGGTCCAAACGAATACGGTCAACACGCCGCCGAGTTCTCGCCGATGGAGAAGGAGTCAGGACCGAGTATACGTGGAGCCGAAGGTCGGGGCCTCGCCACTCGATCTGGTGGATCTATCGACGGTCGGGTAGCCCGGACTATACCTGGCTCGACGTGGGGCCGTTCGAGAACGACATGATCCTTCAAGGGTTATCCGCCTCGTGAACCTCGTCCGGCCGTTCTGGCCCCGCCGCCGCCTGAACCCCGAGCGACCGACCGTCTGGTTCGTGGGGCGTGAAGACGAAGACAGTCCTCTCGACAAGATCGAGCTGGATCTCCTCCCCGAAGGACTCCCCTACATGGTTCCCGCGTGGTGGACGCATACCTGGGGGCCGTTCACGAAGTACGATGCCGAGGCGATCGTCCAGGGACGACGACCGCCGCCGCATTGGAGTGAGGCCAGGACCGGACGACATGAAGAAGCTGTTCCACAGCGAGCGGAACCGGCGCTATCTCCTGAACGGCTAGAAAGCACAGATTTTCGAGGACGCCGGATCACCACGGGCCTCCTTCATGAAGATCGTCCTCGGTCACGGACCCCGGCTCGACTGAGGCGGATCACACTGTTGACGCTCGATGACGCCAAGCATCTCGAACGCGGCGAAGAGCTTCGCGCCTTCTGGATTAACTGTGATCGTCACCCATCAGGATGCTGGGCTCGCATCCGTGTCACTGGAAGGCCGAAGACCTGGGTGACGTTCCCCGAGCGCGTGAGAGTGCCGGTCAAATATGGTCTGAGAGACTCGTTTTACATCACCCATGAGACGATCGCTCAACGGCTGGTCGGACGTGAAATTATCGAGTGAACCGGGGTGAGCTTGATTTCGATGGGACCGTCCGTGCTACCGTCTCGGAGGGATTAAGCAGGCTTTGTCCTGGTTAATTTCAGGAGGGACTTCCAATGAGGAATGACCTGAGATTTTTCCAGGCTGGGATGCCCTCGACCGATGGTGACGGCCTGGCCGGGTTTGACGGGTTGGGTCAGACTCCCTCGGACGAGTTCGTGCCGGCCGTCACGGAGGAAGGCGCCTGGCCTGCGGGCTCGGGACCGACCGACATCTTCGCGGCCCTGCCGGGCGGCGAACAAGATCAGGTGAGTGCCCTGGTCCGGCAGGGCTGGGGGCTCTACGACGCGATCGCCCGCGTGACCGGAGGCACGCCGTCCGGCTATTCCATGACCGCCTCGGGAGCCCCGATCGGGGCGAGGACCAACTGGACACCGCTCCTCGTGGTGGGAGGGCTGATGTTATTCCTCCTGAGAGGATTCGGCAGGAAACGGTAGATCCCCGTGGCCACCACCCCCGCTCGGCTTGGCCAGCTCCCGACCGCGCCGGGCATGGTCACGGTCGTCCTCCACACGCCGCTCGGCGTCTGGATCGTGGACCCGTTCGCGCCGCCCGATCCAAGTGTGGACCGCATCATGCGGATGCTTGGCATCGACGTGGAGCTGAGACTCGGGCCTCCGAACGAACAGGATCTCTCCGCGCCGAAGCTCTCGACGGGGCTCGTCGCCGCGGGAGGGCTGCTGGCGATCTTGGCCTGGCAGGTGTACAGGAGAACGCGATGAGAGTCAGGGTTCCGGGATCTCCTGGGGATGGCTATATTGACGCTCCCGACGATCTGCCGCTCCTGGTGACGTGGGACCTCTCCAATCCGTACAGCGAACAGGCCGGGATGAATCAGGGATGTCCACCTGGGTACGCCATGCAGCTTCGATCGGGAGGACGGGACGGCAATTATAAAGTCTGCCGTCTGATGACCGAGCAGTATATGACCGACCCGTCGATCGCTCAGCGAGAGACGGGGCTCGTCTGGCAGGATTACATCATCATCGTGGACGACGCGATCCTGGCGACGATCCCCGAGGTCTTCACGGTCGGCATTCCTGCTGTCGCTCAGTGGACGGCGCAGCTCGCCGGGGAAACCGTCACCGCGGCCGTATCGCCGCTCGTGAACGCACTCCCGATCGGCTGGATCGTGATTGGTCTCATCGCGGTCGCGGTAATCTGGTGGAGACCGCAACGCCCGTGAAGGCAAGGAACCTTTGTCAGCACTGTGAAAAAGTGCTGACCACGGCGAGGCTTCGTCTCGGGGTAGGACGTGGATGGGTCTTATGCGATCGGTGCTTCAAAAACCTCAAGAGAGAATCGAAACGTCGTGACAATCCCCCCCGCGTGATCGGGGAGATCCCTGGGCGTCTCGAAAAAATCTTCTATCTTCGCCAGGGCCGGGGCGTCTCCCGCTCCATGCGCGGTCCCTATCAGCACACGTTCAAGAGCGCGGCGAAGATCCTGGCGCTGAGCGACGGCTCGATCTTGATCCGTCCGATGGCGCGGGGACGGAAGCTCTGGACCTCGCTCCCCCACTGAGCCCCATGTCCACGGGGCAGTCGCTTCGTCGGAAAGCCTCGCAGGTGAGAACCTCCCCGAAGATGGCGGCGATCGTAGGCTACATCTTAGACCTCGATCTCGCGTCACCCGCGATCGTGGAAATGGCGATCACCAGCGATGGGATGGTCCTGGCGGGGGTTGCGGGCGATGTCGGGATGAATATATTCATCGGCGCTGAGTCCGATCTGCGCCGAAACTGGAACGGGTTCCTGGATGCCGCGGAGGCGACCGAAGACGAGTTCGCCCTCGCGTGGAAGCTCTACGCTCGGAAGATCACGAGCTGGCGCCGCTGATGGCTCGCTGGAGAGATCGTAAACGTCCGGAAGATCGAGAAGACCAACTCGCCTGGCTCCTCGAACAAGGACGTTCACCCACGATCAGGACCCAAGTGTGGATCATCGAGGTCTGGCCGGATCGCGTGGAAGTACGTCCGGCGATCTATGCAGGAGATCGAGCCCCGAAACGGTTCGCCTCGATCCGATTGAGTCAACTCCAACTCCGTTCTGTTGGGCGGAAGTTCAGGACTCAGCGATCGGCGGCGATCGTCGCCCGCCGCGTGGCTGCTGGAAAGAAGCTCCCCCTCATGATCCAGAACGCCGACCTCACCTGGCGGCCGGCGTGAACGACAACCCCTGGCGGTGGCGCGATCTGCCGATCACCTGGAAGATTTCGATCTCCGCGGTGGCGATCCACGTCTACAAGAGCCCGCGGGGGCGATGGGTGGGGGACTTCGGCACACCGTTCGGGGAGTACGGGACCAAGACGCTGGCGATGAAGAAGGCCCGGCAGCTCGCCGGGAGGTATGCGTTCCGTGTCCTCTCGGAGTAACCCCCATTATCTGAAGCCTCCGTTCACGCCGCATCAGGCGTACGCTCGCCGGGCGGCGATCGAGGCGATCGTCTCGGCGCTCGACCATTCCGGTGGCAACGTCGCCAGGGCGGCGACGGCGCTTGGCCTTCAACGGACGCATCTCCATCGCCTGATACACGAGCTGGGCATCCAGAGACCATCGCCGGAGCTATCCACTCTTCTATCCGGAATCAAGTCACGCGGGATTATGACTCACACTGAGCTAGCCACTATTCTCAGTTTAGCAACCCACAAGCCGATCTCCGAGAAGCCACGGCTCCGCTATCCCGTCCTCTATGAAAGTGCATCGAGTTACAGGACTCAGCTCATGGAGGGGGTGAAGCAGGCGGTCATCGACGCACTTGCCGCGTCAGGGGGCAATCGAGCCGAGGCGGCGCGACGGCTCGGGATCGGCAGGATCTATCTCCGGGAACTCATCATCCGGTTCAGGATCGCGCCGCGCCTGCCACCGGGGCGACCGTATCGGCGTTGACTTTGATCTCCCCCTTTCGTGTATCTCTTCCAGCATGGCCTTGTGGCTCGCCAACCCTCGCAAACGCATCCGTGGAGGGTCCCGCATGAAACGCCGTAGTAACCAGGACACCTATGCTGACTGGCTTCAAGGAAGGACCGGAGCGTGGGCGCCCTGGACCACCCCGAAGAGGAAGCGCAGGAGAAGGAGGACGAGAGGCATGGCCCGTCACCGCCGTCGTCGCAGGTTCCACGTCTCCGGCAGCCACAAGCTTGCCGGCACGGTCAAGATTCGCCGTCGCCGGTTCACCCTCAAGCGACGGAGTCCCTTCAAGCGTCGCCTCCGGGGCTTCAAGATCAACCCCTACGTCGCGGAGTACCTGATGAATCCACGTCGTCGCCGCGGTGGTCGCCGCCGCCGTCACTCCTATCGCAGCAATCCGGCCGGGGGCGTCATGCGGGCGATGACCGGGGTGTTCGATCTCCGCTACCTCCAGCACGGCGCGATCGCCACGGCGGGCACGCTCGCCACGCTGACGATCGGTAACCTGGCGCTCACCTACATCGCCCCCTACGCTCCGGCCGTGATCCGCACGGGCTATCTCGGGATCGCCACCAAGGCCGCGGTGAGGGCGGGCGTCGCCTGGGCGCTCGATGCCTACGTCGTCTCCATGCTCACCCGCGATCACACCTCGTTCCGCGTGGGCGCGGCGATCGGGATCGTGGGCTCGGCCGTGCTCGAACTCATGGGCACCCGTCTCATCATCGGCATGGGGGACACGGGCCAGACGCCGCAGTCGTTCATCCCCGGCATGGGGAGCTACATCAACGACCGGAACCTCCAGAGCTACATCCCTGCGGGCCGTGTCTCGATGGCAGGGCTGGGGGCGCTCAACGTGGGTCACGGGAGCCAGCTCGGGACGGAGGCGCACCAGAGGATCTACGGGTACGGCAATTAGCCTCCTGCTGGCCGTCGCGGCGGCGCTGATAGTGAGGCGCCGCCGCCGCGCCGCGGAGATCGACAACCTCGTGGACCGGGCCGATCCACGAGCCGGGTTCCACCGACAGCCAGGATTCGGCCCAGGGATGAACGTGCGACGAGGCGGATACGAGGGTTCAGCGATCCCTCCCGCCTGGAGGTGAGTCCGATGGTCACGACCGTGGGTGATTCGGCGATCGTCGCTCCGGAGCAGATGTCCTTGTACCGGCGCATCAGGCGTGGCATCGGCGGCCTCGATCTCTCCGGCAGCCGCGCCGCGGAGCAGCGCGACATGATGCGCTGGCTCAAGGAGCGAGCCCTCGAATCGCTCGCTCAGGACGTGGGGGGCTTCAGGGGGTCGGGTGCCAGAGCCCTTCGGCTCCTCCCGCAGAGCTTCTTCCTCTCCGCGGACTTCGAGGCGTTCGCCGCCGAGTTCCGCGGGGCCAACATCAAGGAAGTCCACCGCCACACCCTCTACTCGTTCAAGGTCTACGCCGCGGCCGGCCAGACCGAGCTCCTCTTCTTCGACCAGAACATCGGCGCGGCGACGAACGGGCTCGGCGACACGAACATGCAGGTCGGTGGTCAGATGGCCGGCAACGAGGCCATGATCATCCTGAACATCCGGGTCATCACGATCCCCGCGCTCGCGGACGTGCAGACCGCGGCGGCGGGCACGCCGGTCGCCTTCGGTGAGACGCTGCGGACACTCACGCTGAACTGCTGGCTCGTGCTGGAGATCGCCGACAAGCCCTACGTGACGGTCGGGCCGCTGGCGATGTTCCCCGCGGGCATCGGGCCGGGCTCCGTCGTCGCGGGTGCGGCCACGATCCTCGCCAACGTGTCCTATGCCAACAACGGCGACCCCTCCAACCGGGCGCTGTGGGTGCAGGACCCGCCGATCGCCGTCCTGCCGAGCCGCACGATCCGCCTCTACATGCGGTGGCGGGCGGTGCTCACCTGGACGACGGCCGGCAAGATCGGCGCGGCGCTGGATGGGTACAGAGTCCGTGCCGTCCAGTGACATTCTGGCACTGATGGGATGAGGCCGAATCCTCCACTAGCGATCGAGAGGCCCTCAGACCTCATGAGGGCCTATCTCGCCGGTCTGTTTGACGGCGAGGGCTCGATCAGCAACATGATCGCAGTAAACGGGCCTCGGGAGTATCGTCACCGAGGACAACGGTGGTCGGGTGTGGTCGTCCAGCTCTCGATGACCACTCCCGAGCCCGTTAAACTCCTTCATGCCTACTACGGAGGTCAACTACGTCCGGTGATCGACAAGCGACCCCGATGCAAACCAAGGATGTTCTGGCGCACGACAGGTCCAGGCGCGTTGCTCTTTCTCGAAGAGATCACGCCGTTCTTGATCGTGAAGCGTCCTCACGCCGAGATCGCCGTGACGCTGCTTCGTCTGAGTGGTAAGCCGAAAAAAGGCCGTGAAGGATCAAGCGGGTTCAGGGATTCCACCGTCAACGATGGTGAGGTCATCGAAGAGAAACAGCGGCTCATCAACGAGCTGATCGTCCTCAACGGCTCTCGCCGTCCTCCGATTCATTTCCAGGGCTCAACCCTGTACGTCGAACAAGGCGGAAGAGCACCGGGGTTCTGAGATCCCCGCCGCCTTACCACGTCGGGCGAGATCCATCGCGGCGTGAAGGGAGACCCAATGAACGGCAGCCGGTCAGGTGATGGTCACTACACACGGCGTCCGAGGACCCGAGAGTTCTTTGGTCTAGTCCACCAGATCCTCCCCCTCGGCTCGGGCGCCGTGCAGTCCACGGATGCGATCCAGGTGGACGGCCAGTCGGACTTCATCTCCTGGGGGCGTGCGGCGACCTATCAGGACGGCCAGATCAAGATCCGGTTCGAGCGCGTGCCCGGACGGTACGATGCCTCGCGCCCCTACTTCATCTCGGGGCTCGGCTCGGGGCGGTTCCCCAACTACTACGCCCAACCGCTCACGATCGTTCGGGGCACCACGTATACGTTATGGGCTGACGATCGCCGGCTCGTTGCCGGGACCACCAACATTCGCGTGCTGCACATCGGCCAGAAATCCTTCGACCGGCCCTTTGAAGCGGCCAGGCTCTACACCTGGGCCGAGCCCGACCGGCTGATCGCTGACTTCACGGCGCAAGATCCGATCGGCGCCATTGCCTCGGGCGACTCGCTCCAGTACCCGGTGCTCGTCAGCAGCGAGTACGATTTCGACATCCAGAAGATCGTGGTCCTGCTCGATGGCCCCTGCCTGATCGACATCGAGACGACGGGCAAGGCCCTGCGCTGGTTCAACCGGGCCTGTCACTCTGACCTCCTCGGGGCCTCGGGCTACAATGCCGCCGCGGTGTCGGGCGAGTGGCCTTTCCGTCTGCCCTCCCCCGTGATGGTGCCGGCCTCGGGGGTCATTCTCGTCACGGTGACCGACCTCACGGTCTCGCCGACCTATCCCAACCGCGTGCAAGTGATGTTCGACGGCATCAAGCTGGCGCCGGCCCGAGGGCTCCCGATCAGCGAAGCCCATCTGCCGATGCTGCAAGGAGCCCGCCGATGAAACGGCCGCGTCTGCTCTTCGTGGTCACGCTGGGCGTCGTGGGCCTGCTCGCCGGAGCGATTGCCTTCGCCCAGCCGGTCGCGCCGTTCTACGTGGGGCTCATCACGCCGGGGATCTCTCAATCCACCCTGCGCGTGAACACCGTCGTCACGCCGAACAGGACCGAGATCGGCTGCGAGGGGGACCGGATCGCCGGGACCACGGTCAACTGTCTGAGGATCGTCGGCGCGGCGACGGGGACCAATGCCTCGATCGCCCCGCTCGCCGCGACGGGCGGGGATGCGAATCGCGGCGTCGATCTGCGAGCCCTCGGCACCGGCTCGAATAACATCGGCTGCAACGCGACCCTGGTGAACTGCGTCAACGTGCAGGGCAACGCCACGGGCACGGCGGCCGTCATTTCCGCATCCTCCCCGGACTCGGACGCGAACGTCGGGGTGGACCTGAACGGCAAGGGCACGGGAGCCGTCCGCATCGGCTTCGCCGTGGGGACACGGGTCGAGTTCTATCCCGCGATCACCTATTGCCGGGCGGATTCTGCCAACATCCTGACGACCAGGCTCGCGGCGAACGATTGGGCGTTGACCCGCACGGCAGCGGGCGCCGAGACCTACATCATCAACTGCGTCCTACCGTTGCCCTGGAGGACGACGGCCTCGAAGGGGGCGCGGCTCGACTCGTTCAGGGTGTCCCAGCAGGTCACGGTGGCCGCGTTGACCTCCAACACGTTCAACGCGCTCTCGACCACGACCTACGTCAACAACGTGGCGAACGCCGTCGCCGCCTACGGAGGCACGATCACGGTGACGATGCCGACCGCGACTCAGGCGGCCCCCTATCTGACCGCGGCCACGGTCGGGACCCCCGCGTACATGACCACGGTGGACGCCCAGGTCTCGCTGGAGTTCACCGTCGTCATGGCCAACACCGGGGTCTACCGCTTCTACGGGATCTCGGCGACGTTCACCCAGGCGCTCTACTGATGCCGAGCGACTTCGGGCCGCTGGTGACCCCACGCTTCGGTGATCTTCCCGCCGATTCAGAGATCCGGATGCGTCGCGGCGCCGATGTCGGCCAGCAGGAGACCCTCCGCGAGATCGCCCGCTGGATCGAGTCCCCGCCGCCCTGGGGGATCTTCTTCGACAAGGCCCTCCAGGTGACGCTCGCCGCCTCGGCCGTGAGGACCGAGATCGTCGCCTGGCAGAACCAGGCCGGCTTCATCGGCGTGCTCCGGTGGTTCGCGAACGATGTCGGCTCGGCGTCTGATGCTCAGTACGTCGCGTTCACGTTGCTGCGCGATCTCCAGTCAGTCCCAGGCTACTTCGGGATCATCGGCAAGAAGGCATCCTCGATCAGTAGCCCCGATCCCCTGGTGGTCCCGCTCTATCCCGGGACGAGGATCGCCGTCGTGGCCACGAACACGCTGGCCTCGGCGATCCAGAATGTCTCGGCGAGGATCAAGGGCTGGGTCTGGCCGGCGTCCTATCGGTAAGCGATGCCTGACTTCCTCACGTCCGAATACAACGCACCCGGCGTCGCCTCGGCGACGACCATCGTCGCGATCCCCCAGGTCACCCACCAGGAGACGACCGCGAACCTGGCAGATGGGGCCTCGATCGACTTCGACTTCAACATCGACTCGAATCCGGTCTTCGACATGTTTCTGCGCGCCGATCAGAACTTGATCGTGCGGGTGTTCGTCAGGCTCAGCTCGTCTGACACCTACACGCAGCTCGGCGGGGATTATCTCTACGTTCAGCCGAACTTGATGAACGTCCTCTCCGCGCTCCGGGTGCCGGGGTCGATGGCGAGAATCCGCATCCTCAACAGCAGCGGGGCGGCGACGACCGTGCTCGCCGGCCAGGTGCATTCGAGGAGTCTCTGAGCATGATGAAGCTCCTACTCTCGGCAGCGTTCGCCGGCCTGCTCCTCGCGTCCTCTGCGGGAGCGCAGGGGCCGACCATCACCGGCATCGCCGACATCACCGTGACGGGCGCTGCCACCGTGCTCCGGGGAGCAAACAATGCGCGAGAGTCGCTCTCCTGCACCAACAACGACGCGACAGTCAATATCCGTGTCGCCGGATCGAACGTGACAGCCACCCGCGGCCAGCGAGTCGCGGCCGGGGCCACGTTCAAGACGGAGAGCAAGGGCTCGGTCCAGGCGATCAGTGAGGGGGCGAACGTGGCCGTCTCCTGCACCGAGGAGACACAGTGAAACGGATGATTCACGCCTTGCCTGGGACGATCATAGGCTCCTTCCTGGCCTTCGTCCTCATGGCGACGCTGAGCCGGGCGATCGACGTGCTGCCGGGCGGAGCCATCCCCTCGGGAGGAATCATCGCCGTCGATGTCGCCACCTGTCCTTCGGGCTACGCCGAAGTCACGGCGGCCCGTGGCCGTCACCTCGTCGGGATGCCGGGAGCGGGAACGATCCTCGGGACGGTCGGGACCGCGATGACGGACACGCAGAATCTTTCGGTGACGCCGACCTTCACTGGGTCGGCGCTCGCGACGCATCAGCACAAAATGGCCTGGGGGCGTGACACAGCAACAGCACGTGACAATTTTGACTATACCAGGTACGGGACAAGCGGTACCTTTACTGGACTGAAGGACCCTTCAGGTGCTGGTGCCCCCGGAGTATCCGACGAGGCTCTCTCTCAGGGCATCAGCGGCGGAACTCCCGCAGGAACAAACTCAGCCGTCACAGGAGGTGACGTCGCACCCTACATCCAGATCCTTCTATGCAAAAAATCCTGATCTCGATCCTCCTTGCCTGGACGCTCTCCGTGGACACGACGGAATGCCGCACGGCGGCGAACGCTGTGATCGGCTGTGCGAACCCGCAGGCGGTCACCCAGGTCATCGGCTACACGATCCGGAATGACGCGGATGCGATCATCGAGACCGGCTCGGTCACGGTCCAGGTCCCATTCATCCCCGAAGGAATGCGTGGAACGCTCCGTCATCTCCTCTGGCAGAAAAAGTATCCTCCGCCGCCTCCGCCGCCTCCCGTCACGCCGGGGACCACGATCTCGATCCCATGAAAGCCCTGATCCTTCACCGCCACGCCAGGCTCAATGGCGCTCGCGCCACCCTCGGCGATCTCTTCTACGGAGCACCGACGATGCTCGTGACCCTCGAAGATCCTCCGGGGGAAGGCAAAGGGCCGATCCCGGCTGGCGTCTACCGGGTAACCTTATCGTACTCTCGACGACTCAAGCAGCTCCTTCCTGAGATCTTAGAGGTCCCTGGCTTCACCGGGATCAGGATGCACGCCGGCAACACGTCAGCCGACACGAAGGGATGTCCGCTCGTCGGGATGTATCAAGCCTCCGATCACGAGATCGGGTCGAGCGTCGAGGCCCTCGGTCATCTGCTCTCGTCCTGGCGCTTTTGGTGCGACCAAGAAATCGAGATCCTCGATCCCCCTGGAGCGGTGGCCTGATGCTCGGAGGATTCTCTCCCTCCGTCGCGCAGCAAGGACTCGTCACCCCCTGGGATGAGTTGATCATGGGGATGGCCCAGGGGGACGTGTCCACCTACGCGCTCATCAAGGGCTTGATCGCCCGAGAGAGCGGCTGGAGCGAGCGCATCGTCGGCTCGGACGGGATCTCGATGGGCCTGATGCAGATCCGGTTCGGATCGGGCGGCCCCTATCCCGGCATCTCCCAGGAAGCCCTGCTGGACGGCTCGACCTCGATCGTGCTCGGCAGCCGCTTCCTGCTCGGGCTCCTCTCCCGCTACGGAACAGCCGAGGCGATCTCGGCCTACAACCAGGGCGAGGGCGGCCTGGCCAAACGCGGCGTCTCGTTCAACCAGGACTATGTGAACGACGTTCAGAATTACCAGGTCTGGTACTTGAACAACCTCGTCGCCGTCCCCGCCGAGGGGGACGTGAGCTGGGCACCCCAGGACCAGCCGGTGACTGAATCCGAAGGCGGCATCGTGGAAGGATCGCTCGCTCCGGCGATCGGTGGCGCGGCGGGCGCGGCAGGGTTGCTCTTCCTCGGATTCGTCATCCTCATACTGCTGAGAAAGCGATGACGACTCCGTGAGGGCAATGCGGTCGCTCTCCCTGCCGGGACCACGATTCGCCTCGGGACAGACGTGGACCCCGTATTCCTCCGCCACGCAGTTGGTGCATCCCCGCACCTGTTCAGGGTGTGGACACCGCAGCCTGGACGTGAACGGCTGGTGGTGGAAGTGGCAGGTCCTCGCCGGGAGTCCGGGGCGACATACCAGCTCCCTCTGCGGGATCTGCTTCAACAAGGTGAGAAAGATTCTCGATGCCGAGCCCCGCTGTGAGCGATGCGGGTCCACCGCATTGCTCTACGATCGCGTCGGCGAAGGGGTTCCTCGCGTGACCTGTGAACTCTGCGCCTGGCATCGAGAGGGCGAGGGCTTGACCTCGATCCCTGCCGGGGAAGTAAAATGCCTGGCATGAAAGTCCCAACGATCCTCGTCACGATTGTATTGGCGTGGGCCGCGTACCAGGTCTTCAAGTCCCCTTCACTCGGTCCCGGAACCCCGATCGAGTGGTGGTTTTCACCAGAAACTCGCCAGCTCGTGTTCGCCCCCGGCGTGACCCCTCCAGGGCCAGGATTCCGCGAGCCGAGCGAGGTCGAGTGGGAGACCTACGGGGCGGGGGCGCCGGCAGCCGGAGGGACACTCTGATGCTGAATCAAACTCGTGTCGATCAGTTCAACTCTCTGGTGCGCGGGGTCGTCACGCTCGGACTCACCTTCGGCTTCGTCTACGGCTTCATCGTGTCCAAGGTCGTGAGCGTCGAAGCCTACATTGGCATCTTCGGCGCGGTCTCGGCGTGGTGGTTCGCCTCGCGCAGCCAGGCGGAAAAGCCGACGAACACAGAGGTCAAGCCGACGAACACAGAGGTGAAGCCGTGATGCGGCGCCGCTCGGCAATCCCGATACTCCTGGGGGGTATTGTTGCGCTCACCGGCTGCGCGATGCCGGGCTCGTTTGCCGGGCTCAATAAGGAACAGATCGAGGCCCTCGCCAAGATCAAGGACGCCGCGATCATGTGCGTGTCCGGGAACTACTCGATCGGACGCGGGCTGGCCGTCTTCGCGTCCGTGGACAAGGGGATCTCGGCCGTGGTCACGGTGGACAAAGACTGTGAAAAGATCACCGTGACCACGACCGTGGAGAAAAAGCCGTGAAGACCCAGGGACTCCTGATCCTCGGCGGCCTGTTCGCCGCCGCGTTGATGACGAAGCCTGCCGGGGCTGCGGGATGGGGAGCAGCACCGGGAGGTCAGGGATGGGGGGCAACAGGACCGATGATCCAGCTCCCCGATGGTCGGCGCGTCGGGCCGGGCGGGATCATCTACGATGCTCAGGGCCGCCAGATCGGACGCATGCCCATCAACGAGTCCGTGCGGCTCATCGCGCAGCAAGGACAGGCCACCGGCCAGTCAGCCGACACGACGCTGAGAGACATCGGGGCGGTCGTGGGCATCGGCTCGACACTCTACAAGACGATCGCCGGGAGCCTTCCCTCGGGGACTCCTCGACCGTCAGGAACACCGACCGCGGAGATCCTGAGAGATCGGATCGCCAGTGGGGAGGTCGTGGCTCCCCCGACCGAGTACGGGACGACCTGGGAGCCGAGTGGCGAGGTCTCGCCGGCTCCACCGACAGAGTATG
>ERZ1292637.977-Hain-H14-01um-R3-977-length-13419-cov-5_pt1 | contig 13419 bp, 32 predicted proteins | sample MGYA00564405_ERZ1292637 | MGnify/ENA primary metagenome ERZ1292637 (study PRJEB36523, sample SAMEA6512645) | groundwater metagenome | collected 2019-01-09 | study: AquaDiva: Metagenomics assemblies of 32 groundwater samples | reverse complement strand
GAAAGGAAAGATCATGCAAACAGGTGACCTAGACTGGCTTAGGAAGTCAGTCGAAAAACACGGCTTGGAACTCACCCGCCACAGGCATGGTGACGGTATGACTAGATACCAAATTACAGACGCGAACGGTTACTACATTGTAACCGCGCTCGGTTGGAAGGAAGTCGAAGGTAAATGGCGCGCCTTCCTCGCAGGTGTCGAATATGGCAAGGCGTGAAACCCATGCAGCCCGGCACAAGCCGGGCAACCCTGAAAAGGGGTTTGCCAACAACGAAAAGGAGATTGACGAAGATGATTGACTATCGCGCGGAGAACAAACGAATAGCCAAACTCCGCAGGGAAGCAGGCGCGCTCTTGGCCTCCCTGAAAAGCGGGGCAGGAAAACTCACCTACGCAGGGCAATGCGAACGGCGGGGCTTGCGAAACTACTTCTCCTGCGAGTTCTCCCTTAGCGCCGACCAACTTCAGCGTCGGCTTGACAACCTAAAAGCGAATATTCGTTGACACACACCCCCCGCACTGCTATCGCGCAGGGCGGGGCGCTTAACCCGGCCTTCGGCGGTCTAAAGCCCGCGTGAAAAACGGCGATAGAGCACTTTGATAAAGGAGAACGATGATGAGCGAACCCACCTATGACCGGCTCGGAGCAGTTCTTCCGGGCCGGCTCGCGAAGGAGAAATACCTGCGCGAGCTTGACCAGGCGGCGGTTAATTACAAAAGCCGCAAATGGCAACTTGGCGATTTATTCGCCTACGGCGTTGACCATTACGAGGAGTTGACGCCGGAAGTCCTATCCGTGCGAATCGGAATGACCGGCGAGGAGGCGCAACAGACGATATACAACGTTACCTTCGTTTGCAGGCACGTCAAGCGGGCGCAGCGCCGGGAGGATTTGAGTTTCAGTCATCACGCCGAAGTAGCTTCGCTCAAGCCGGAGGAGCAGGAGCGTTGGCTTAACGTGGCTGCGCGCGACTCTCTCTCCTGCAACCGATTCCGCGCACTCATTGCGGGTAAAACGTCAGAGGGGAAACAGCCCGAAGCTACCGGCAACGGTAAAATTAGCGGCAATCGCGAGCCGAAACAACCGAACATTGCCATCGGGGAGGGTTTAACTCGGCGGCTTGTCAATCGCTACGGCTCGATGGAGACTGCACTTAACGCCGTCCAGGAACTCGTCGAAGCGCACCTGGACGGCACTCTACCGACAGATGCGCGATTCGAGCGGCTTGAGATTGCCGCGTGAGGTCGCGACTGATCTACACTTACCCGCGCCCGGCGGGTAATCCGGGCATATATAAAATAACTGCTAGCATAATCGTCAAGGATATGCTATAATCATGCTAGGAGGAAACCATGACAGAACCGATCACCGAAAAGCAATACACAAGCGGGCGAAAGCCCAGGTTCGGCGTTAAAATGAAGTTGTACCCGCTCTATCTGAAACCGGCACAAATCGAGTACGTCGAGGAGATGGGCGGCAAGGATTACCTTCGCGAGATGATCGAAAGCGCGAGGAAAAGGAGAAAGAGATGACTGACGACTACGGCGAACCCTGGACTTACAACCCCTCCGCGGCTGGGGAAATCCTAGACCGCTTTGGCGCGCACAGAATCCGCGCACGCGAGTATAGGACGAGGACGAGCCGGTACGTGGATTATGACAAACCACGAGTCATCGCCTGTGTCAACGAGCTTGCAGGCGTGCCGGATGACAAGCTGGCCGGGTACGTTACCCGGCTTGAGGAGACCCTGCGGCTAGTGCGGAGCATGACACACACGATCCGCGTCATCAACGACCCGGAAAATCGGTGGACTGTTGACGCGATTAATCAGATGATCGACGGGATGCTGGGAGAAAAGGAAAGCTGATGAAGAATCCCGATGGAACACACACGTTCGACCCTGGCTGGGAGGAGCACGCGAAGCATATCCCGCCCGGCACACTGGACAACATTAAAGCCTACGTCGAGAAACGCAGATCGCCTAGCAACTCCCTCCGCGCGATTCTGTACAACGACCTGACGGGCGCTATCCTCTACGCCGACTCGGACAACTTGGCCGCAATGCGCCATATCGTAGCACTGCTCTTCCATCATTGCCCGTACGGTTGCTGGGGGACAAAAAAGCGCGTGCAAGAATGGCTTGCAGGAAGAAAAAGCTGATGGCCGCCTACTGCGCCCACTGCGGCAAAGAATGCGAAGTCAAGATCGTGGACGTGGGGATTGGCGCGTACGAATATCAGGGCGCGCCTGGCGTGCAGAGCATCCCCGTGCCAGTATCCGCCTGCTGTGAGGAGACGGTTTACTTCGACCCGGAGTTGACGGTGATTTATGACGATTACGAACATCTCAAAAACAACGACTGAAAGGAGAATCGGAGAAAGAGAATGACCGCCTACGGAAAACTAGAAGAGTGCCTGATGGCAGCCGCAGGGCTTGCCCTAAGTGCAGATCATCTGCTGATCGAATCCCACTGCGGCCCTGTCAATGCAGATAGCAAGCATTTGCAAGCATTGCGCGCAGCGTTGATGGAATTTGAGACGGCGCAACTGAGACTGCAAACTGCCGTACCCACTGACCTGGCAGAAAAAAGGATATGGATTGACGATGAAGAGCCGTTCGCAGACCTGGACGGGCGAGAAATCGACACATTGGGGAAGGCGGGCGGACACCTATCTGATACAATCGACACCGGCCCCGGCCCCTATATCAAGTTGATGGACGGGCTCTTGCTGCCGGATTGACAGAGTTTGAAAGGAGTACTGATGGCTACCGTCAAGGAAATCGTTGTAACGGTCGGGCTGAAACAATGGGGCGGCAACCGCGAAAGCGGCTTCTCCGGGGAGGTCTGCTGGGGTGAGACAATCACCCTAGACGAGGGGGAAGATGAAGAGGCCGTAAGGATGGAGTTCACCCGGAAGCTGCGCGCTGACATTCGGAGAGTTTTCAAGGGGCCGGAAACAGCAGTAGTTGAGAACGCCCTAGTGCCTTCAACGTGGAAGAACGATGCTTGACCGACCTGCTTCACCGGCGCGGTCGCGTGGGATGGATACGGGGGCTGGTACTGTAAAGATTGCCGCCAGCGGTTCGACCGGCGCGGCGCAGCCCTCCCGGTCTATCCCCTGCGCCCGCCGGACGCCGAAATGGAGTTGGAACGTGAGTTCAACAGCTACCTGGGTTTGGGGTAAGACGAAACAAGGGTTAGATTGCGTTCTGTCCGACAGCGGAAACATCTACTACGTTACTCTTGATCTCTGCACCTGCCAGGCAGGACTGCATGACAAAATGTGCAAACATCGCCGGGAACTGATCTCCCGACAAAGAAAGGCTAAGGAAAATGAGCAACCCCTGGACTGACGCCGCTGATAAAATGTCCGGCGGCGGCAAGATACTCAACTTTCAGAAAGGCGCGCCGCTACGCATCAGAATCGTGGATAAACAACCCACACAGGTACTATCAGACTATAAAGGCAAATCGTCCATTCGGCTTACAACCCGTGTCATTCTGAAGGAATCCACGCCGGAAGGCGTCAAAAAAACCGTGAAGGGATGGGCATTCGGTTCGACCGTGTCCGGTATCATCGGCAACCTTGCCAATGAGCCGGAATGGGGGGGAGTGGAAAAAGATGTTACATTGTTCGACCTAAAGGTGACCAAACTCGCGACGGAAGAAGATATAGGCCGCGTCAAGGCGAACGCGTTCTGGTCTGTCGTTGCTGTCGGGCAGGTACGCCCATTATCGCCAGAAGACTTGCAACTCGTCAAAGAATCGGACATCGACTTATACCTGCTCTTCGGCAGCAAAAATAACCCGGCGCAAAGCAGCGGTGCAAGACAATCTGCACAGGATGGCGAGGAAGAAGAAGACAATGACCCGTTTGCAGATGAATAGCTTCGCCCAAAATCCATAAACCAAAAGAAAGGAGAAGTTGGGGAAGGCGGGCAGACACCTATCTGACACAATCCGCCACAGCCCTCTAATTGCAACACTCTAATTGCAATCTCTTGTTTCCCAGGGTGTTGCAATTAGACGTGAGACTGTTGCATTTGACCGAATTAACGATCTGGCTCTGTAACGTTACGCGCGGCGGCATCGCGCTCAGGGGAATTGCCTCCCCAATGCCTGTAAATGCAGAGCCGGCGCCGGGCGGGGGTTTTCTCTCCTTTCCCCCCGCCCGGCGAAGCAAGATGGTTAGACAAAAGCCCATTAGAGCGAGCAAGTAGCACAGACAGAAAGGATTGGGAGCGAGCGATAAGCCCAGACAAAACGTGGAAAGAGCGAGCGAATAAGTCAGACGAAACCCAGCGAGAGCGAGCAATCGAGCATGACAAAAACAATCGAGAGCGAGCAACAAGCCCTGACAAAACAGAACAGGAGCGAACCATGATCGACACTGAAAAACTTCGCAAGAAGTATTCCCCCAACGAAGCGAGCGAACACGCGGCTGACATCGTTAAACGATTTCGCGAGAAATGCTGGCGCGAGGGTATAAAGCCGACGGCCAGGGAGTTCCAAAAACGTTTGACGGGACAAATGCAACAACTGGGCATCCCCGAAAATGCCATTACAGAAATGTGCGGAATACTACAGGTCGGCTGGCACATGAGAGATGGCGACATTCCTGAATTTTGAAAAGGAGCGAACCATGATCGACACAAACGACAACTTTACTGACGAAGAGTTTGACGACACGCCGCTCATCGCGCTGGACAAAGACCTGCGCGACGCGGCAGCCCTGCTGCCCCAGCAGCAGGCCCAGTTCCTCGTGGACACGTACTACAAATTCCAGCATGACCGTATTCAGCAGGGCAATCAGATCGCCTCCTCTTACGAGGAGCCGAACCTGGTTCTTCAGTACCTCTTTGGCGAAATGAAGAGATTGGAATCCTTCGCGAAGAGCGCCCTGGACAGGTATACGGATAAAAGGCCGGTCAGCCAACGTCTCAAGCGCATCCACGGCATCGGGCCGGTGCTTTCAGCCGGGTTCCTCGCCCACCTGGACATCAATCAGGCTGCGTCCGCAGGCGCATTCGTCGACTTCGCGGGTTACAATACCGGCGCTGTATGGCTCGGCTCCGACGCGGCGAAGACTATCGTGTTGGCCGTCCTGGACACCGCACTCGGTGGCGAAGGCGTGAACCGCGCCGTCACGCACGAAGAGATGATCGAGATGGCAAAGCGCATGGGGGCCTGTCCAAAATGGCTTGCCCGCAGAGTCTATCGCATTTTCTACCAGGGCGACGGTTATAAAGAGGCCGACGCCGCGTTCAACATCGCGATGAAGACGGCCAGAGCCGCAGAGAAAGAATCGCTCGATAACCCGCTGGCATCCCGCGCGGAACGGAAACAGGCGAAGATCGACTTTATGGCGGCCAAGCGCGCAGCCATGCGGGATCGCGCGGAGACCAAGAAGAGCGCGAAGGTTTTCCTCCCGCAGTTCGGATTCGATGCCCAGGTCAGCGATGAAGTATATGTCGGCGCAGTGCTGAAAGGCATCAAGCCGAAAGTGAAGACGATCATCGACGCCGTGAGTGTCCGACCCTGGAATCCGAGCCTAAAAACGATATTGTGGAAGATGACAGACGTGATGAGACGGCAGAGCAACAACCCCAAGTGCTTCTACGGCCAGCTGTACCGCAAGTTCAAATTGGAGCAGGTCGCGAAGAATGAAGCAGGACTGCTGGCAAGCGAGGCGGAACGACGGCTGAAAAAAGGCAGGATCAAGTCGGCGGAACAGAAGACTGTCTATCAGGGAGGTAAACTGCCGGATAGCCACGTAGACGCCCGCGCGATGCATGAAATGGGCGCGATCTTTCTGAGCCATCTTTGGGAGATCATGTATGAGCAGGAGTATGGGAAGAAGCCGCCCGCACCGTACGCGATAGCTATCCTGGGTCATAAGGACTACATTCCGCCGCCTGTCTAAGCGAGAATACCAGACAAAATCAGGAGGGAGCAAAGGTACAGGACAGAAAACCGCCGGAGCGAGCAACATGGAGAGACAAAACAGACATTGAGCGAGCAAGTAGCCTAGACAAAAGGATTGGAGAGCGAGCGATTGAAGGAGACAGAAGGGGTCATGAGCGAGCAACAAACCGGGACACAAAGAATGTCGATCGAGCTAAAAGTAGCAGACAAAAAGAAAGAACGCTATCCCTGGATCGTATCCTGCGATGGCCGTAATCCTAACCGGCCCTGGGGCTTCGCCTGCCTCCGCTGTGGCACAGTGGAAAGACTGCCACACTCTCTGCCCATAGATGCCTATCTCGCATGGGCAAAGAGCTTTATGAGGCTGCACAAAAACTGCAAGGAGAAAACCGATGCGCAACTACAAAAAGGAGCTTGACCGGATGCACGAGATGATGCCATTCGCGAATGGTGAATCCAGACCACTGAATCCGCCTTGCACCACGCTGGGCTGCAATACCGAGCGACTGCCCGATGGACGGTTTTGCCGCCAGTGCCAAGACGTAATCGACGAGCAGACATCCGCCGTCTACATCGACGAGAAGACATCCATCGTCTACGTCGAGGCATACAAAGCTGATCGGCCCCCTGCATGGTTTGACGGGATCGGCTACATAGTCGCAGGGCTCGTCGGCGTCGGCATCGTGGCGCTTATCGTCCGCAACATCGGACAACTGAAAGGATGGTGGGATTGATGCAAGCAATTAAAGAGACGAAGCTGCGCGAGATTTCTAAGCTGAAGAACGCGCTGGATGCTATCGAGGCGCTGCCCGCGCAGCATAGAATCGTTATGGGAGTGTGGCGACTCAAAGGCTTCGACTATGCCATGAGCATAGTGATTGCGTGGCAGGATTGGGAGAAGATATGGCTTGACATTCCCACGCCTGCTTGTTATAATGAGACTGGACACTAGTCCACTTTCAATCCTAATGGTCGGGGCCGCTAGGGTACAATCCCGGTGGTTAAATGAGGGGAACTGCATCGACATTACGGTGCGTGCGGATAACCCCGCCCCGGCCATGCAATCATAAACTGCCCAACCGTGGAGACTCTAGCAATGCGGCAACGCGCTAGAGCAGTCGGGCAATCCGGGATTCCCGAAAGGGAATGGCTTTGAGCCGGAAAGCGGGCTTCTGCCCGTAAAAATTCATGGCCGCCGGATCGTTGCTACGGACATCTTTCCCCTGGGCAGGTGGAACATCGGCATAGTGGAGTTGGGGAATGCCGCTTCGCCGGAGTAGCCTGCCCACCCTACTTGACATCCCGGAGCGACGGGGACTATAATTGACGAATGAGCGGTTTCGCACCCGCAGGCAAAGCAGAGGAAGTACACGCCCTTATGGAAGGGCCTGTCGCCTGGGGTTCCTCTGCACCCGTGCGAACAGGCACAGGTTCTTCCACAAGGGCGTTTTGCTTTTTAGGGGGAATAGAGAATGGCATGGATCGAGTCTCACCAAGAGTTGGGCCGACACCCTAAGACGGTTCACTTCGCAAAGCTGCTCGGTGTCTCCCGACCGACCGCAGTGGGACACCTGCATTATCTCTGGTGGTGGGCTATGGACTACGCTCAAGACGGCAACCTGGCCCGGTATCCGGTAGAGGTTATAGCCGAAGCAGTCTTGTGGGAAGGAGAGGCTAACGACCTATGGCAAGCACTCATAATAGCCGGATTTGTGAACGAAGATGGAACCGTTCACGATTGGTTCGATTATGCCGGAAGCCTTATTGAAAAACGTGTTGCGAACCGTGATAGAATGCGAATGAAACGTGCTGAAACTGTGCAACGCACATGCGTTGAACGTGCAGCACACGTGCAGGGGCTACCCTACCCTACCCTACAGGACCCTACCCTACAGGACCCTACCATACCCCCTTCGGGGAGTACGCGCGGAATGAGGCTGCCGGATGATTGGACGCCACCGGAAACGTCTGTAGAGCAAGAGGCTCTCAAGGCCGGGGTCAAGGTCAACATCGAGATCGACAAGTTCAACGACTACTGGCACTCACAACCCGGCCAAAAGGGAATCAAGACGGACTGGCTCGCAACATGGCGTAACTGGCTCCGAAAGGCGACGGAAGACCGGATACGTTTGAATGCCCCGCGCGGTGTTAAGCGCGAGGATAGAGATTTATCTCAAATGAAAGAAGATAACTCCAAGATGCTCGATGATCTTATGAAGCAAGGGAAGGTGAAACTTGACCCCTGAAAAGGCAAAGGAATGTCTTGCGATGTTAGAGGCGATGCCGTCTACTCAACCCTGGGGGCCGGGGCAAGTACAAATCTACAGCATGGCTCTCGGACAACTTCACGACGACCTGGCCGATCCGGTCATGCAGAAGATCGTCATGGGCGAGAAGTGGCGTCCGGCCCCGGCGCGCATCATGGAGATCGCTACGGAGACCGGCGCGCCATTCCCGGATGCAGAACAGTGCCATGCAGAGATCGTGGAGCAGATGGATTGCGAGGGCTATTACGGCCATCCCCGATTTTCGCACCCGATTATAGACCATATCGTTTCTCAATTAGGCGGGTGGGGAAATCTTTGCACCATCGAGACAACTCAACTGGCGTCTCTACATCGGCAGGTATGCGATATGCACGCGAGCCTGGCGCGGCGTTGGTCGGCTGAAGCGGTAGAAGTTCTTCGCCTGCCCGCCGCCGACCGGCACAAGATGATAAGCGGGCGCAAACCGGTTTTTGGCTTGACTGCGATCAAGGATGTTCTGGCGATTGCAGGCCCGCGCCGTGACCCGTTTTCAGATCAACACGAGGAGGAGTAAAAGATGTCTGTGATTTTCACCCCGGCCCCGGAGGTTGGGGAGATTGCAAGCGAACTGATCCCACAGTATCACGCGCACCTGAAAGGATTGCGCATCGACTATGCCTTCCGATCTGACTGGTGGAAGAGCAAGGGCAAGCTGGTGTACGGCAAGGCCATGCTTATAACCGGCCATAATGCTTATCTGGCAACGCGCCACGACCAGCGCCCACCCGACAAGTTCTTCTTTGTCGCAATTTGTGGAGTGTATTGGTTAGGTATGTCCGAATCGGAGCGGCGCGCGCTCGTTGATCACGAACTTTGTCACTGCTGGGCGGAACACGGCGAGCTTTCCATCCTGCCCCATGACGTAGAGGAGTTTCGGTCGGTCATAGAACGACACGGCCTTTGGTCTCCCGACGTGCGCTCGTTCGGCGAGATCGCAGCGCGCAAGCAGACCCAATTGTCTCTGATGGACGATGCGGCTACAATGCCCGTGAATGTCAATCGGTTTCTAAACATAGGCGATGATGTCAGGGTGGAGGAGTGATGATGGAGAACGACAATCGTACAATCGCGCCGGAAACGACTAGCGCCAGCCTCCACGGTGTTCCTGCCGTCCAAACCATAGGGCTTGAATGGCGTTGCAGTGCAGACATTAGAGGGCGGATAACCGGTCAGATACACGCGGGCGCGCTTGTCCGCAAATTGAAATGGCACGGGAGTGGGGGATTAGTGGTTATCGAGATATTCGATACACTTTGCGGCAGAATGCTTAATGAGAGAGATACGAGACAGAAGCTGCCGCCGGACGCGCCCGATCCCGATTTGCATAGGGAAGACTACTGCAAGAATTGTCTCAGAAAGGCAGAGAAACATAGCTAATGAATGGCGAGCGGTGTCTGACAAACACCAGATACACCGGGGGAGCGTTTCTTCATGGTGCGGTACGTTCTTCTGTTTATGCGGGCGGAAATTCATGGACGCGGCCTCAATGAAGGTTTGCGAGCCGCCGCCGCCCGCCCAAGCGCGCGCAGCACTTGACGAATACTGCAAGGAATGCCTCCGGCTATGGCAAGGAAGATGACAGATATGCACGCAGCCTTAGCCTTCGCGCTACAGCGTGAGGTAAACCGGTTGCCCTGCCGCAGACCGCAGACTTAGCCGATTTTACGGGGGAGTGGACGCAAACGTTCACTGACCCCACAGAACGAGCGTAGCGCAGACAGAAAGGACACCGATGCAATGATTGATCGGGTAACGCAACAGGAGAAAGGAGCGTTCCGATGAAAGTGACAGACGATCTTTGCACCCACGTTATCACGATCCCACAGAGTCATTTCAACTTGCTGTGGCGGCTGCGGCGCGAAGCGCGAGAATACCTGACCGCGCAGGAGGAAGCCGATAAATATAAAAAAGTATGGGGTTTCCTTAGCATGGAAATTCAGGTTGCCAGGGATAACGCAGAAGATAATCTGCGCACCACTATCAAGGCGCTGGACGAGGAGGATTGACCGATGAATTGGCATCGCTACCCGAACGAGAAGCCGACAGAAAACGAGCCGTATCTGATAGGGGGCAAAGATCGCAACGGAGTATTCATTGCGGATATTGCAATATGGACGGGCTTGACGTGGCTTGAGCGCGTGCCGCTCGGTTGCCCCATCACCCACTGGGTAGAACCGTCGCCGCCCTCAGAGGAAGAGGCTGAAGCGCGCTTTGAAGCGGCATTCGCGAAACTACAAGAGGAGGATTGACCGATGAATGATAGACCGAGGATTGCGATTAGGCTACCTGGGTGTTGGTGGCTTGCGCTCTTAGTGATAATGGTTTGGTGGGGCTGGGGCGTGATGGAGAGACTCGACTCAATCCGCGTAGACGTGCGCGCCCTGCGCCGGGACGTGCGGTTACTGTCAACCCTAAAGCCGCCGCCCGCGCCGCCCGCGCTGAAGTTGGGGCAACTGCCTTCGCTCGTCGATTGGCCGGAGACGCGCAAGCCGATCCCGGAGAAATGGAGACCGAAATGATTATCAATGTCACACAAAAAGACATCCTGCAAAGTTACAGAGAATGGGATAAAAATCCGATTCGTGTCGCACTTGAGCGCGAGACCGGCCTAACGTGGGAAGTGGGCGTTAAGCGCGCCCGGCATTCCATGCCTCCATGCTATCGCAATTCCTGGTCGCCATATATGGAATTACCCTCCATATTATGGCCCATCTTGTCCAGAGTGAAACGTGTAGGCACTCTTGAGCCGTTTTCATTCTCTCTTCCACATTTTGCCTACGACCCGGAGAAAGGAGACCAAAATGAAACAAGTGGAGCAGGAACAGTGGGATTGGCACAAATACGGCGCGGACTGTGAACGCGAACACTGCGCGAGGATTGCGGAGAACTACACGAAGGAACATGGAAGCCATACGCCTGAATGCGGCTGTCGAGAATGTAAGGTCGGCGAATCCATCGCCTACTTAATCCGAAAGCGAGGAGAAGATAATGTCCACACACAAGCCGCCGATTGAAGAGTGCTTCACCTGCTCGATGCTGCGGGATAATCCCTCGGAAGGGCTGCGCGAGTGCGCCGCTCTCAAGGAAGTGCATCCGCCATACCCTGGCCCCGGCTGCTGGGTCAAGAGGCTGGTTGTGAAGCACGGCTATCAGATAATGGGGCGGGGGGATGGGGAGGAAGGTGAGGCAGGATCACTGAAGTTCAAAACCGCGAAAGGGGGAAGATGACGCTGTGACCGACAAAGCAAGTGGTTTCGTTGACGAAGACATTGAACTGTTTTCGTGGGGCGGCGACGAATGGAAGGGCGTTTGCCCGGAGCCGCGCAGGATAAAACCTCGCGCAAACGCTCGCCAGCAACTCTGCGCTGTGTGCCAGCGATGGCGCTTTGCCGAAGAGCAGTGTAAGGATTTCAAAATCAGAAGGAGGTAATGACGCTGTGAACCAAGAGGAACTGAACCTAGTTGTTGAACTGCACAGAAAGTGGGTCAGGAGTGAAGAAGGCGGCAAGCGCGCGGTCTTGATACGCGCGGTCTTGACAGGTATGGACTTGACACGCGCGGTCTTGACATACGCGAACTTGACACGCGCGGTCTTGACAGGCACGGACTTGACACGCGCGGATTTGACAGGCGCGGTCTTGACAGACGCGAACTTGACAGGCGCGGATTTGACAGGCGCGAACTTGAGTTGCGCGTACTTGACACGCGCGGTCTTGAATTGCGCGGACTTGAGTTGCGCGAATTTGAGAGGCGCGTACTTGAGTGAAGCGAACTTGAGTGGCGTTAAGCTATCCTGGCATTCCCAGACACTGTTGTCCGAAATTCTGTGGCGGGTGGCGAAAACAGAGGATCAGCAGATGCTCGCCGCCTTCGTGGGCAGAAAGACTGATTGGTGCTGGGATCATTGGGAAAAGTACCCGCACCCGGCCAGAGAATGGGCAATCTCCGAACTCGCCAAATGGGTGCAGGAAGGTGATGACGCCCCGGAATTCATTAGGAACAAGAGGTAATGAAGCTGTGACCAACCCTAAAAAGAGCGAGTGGCTGTGGCTCAATGCGCTTGGTGGGATAGGAAGGGGGGACTGGAACCCATTTACCGACCCTGCGGACTACCAGCAGCTTGAGGACGTGACTTTCGACCAGCCGTGGGTTCGCCAGATTACCACGCAACGCGCCACCAGCCGGCCTGAAAAATACTATGTCCACATATCCGTAGACCCTGCCGCCGTAGAGTTTGATTCGGAGGGATACTTTGCATATTCCAACTCCGCGATCAAGGCCCGCACCCTCGTAATTTATGCGGCGTGGCGCGCGGTGAAAGGTGAGACGGATGCAGATCAGGCTTGAGTTCAAACTGGCCGACCTATGGATCGGCGCGTTCTGGCAGAGGCGCATAGACGGCCTCCACATCTGGATTTGCTTTCTGCCCTGTCTGCCGATACACATCTTTCTGACAGATAAATCGGAATTGCGACGGTTTTGCGAGGAGTTGGTTGACCATGAAACCGATGAGTAAGTGGAGCGACCGACTGTTGGAGATTGTGCAGGCGGGCCTCATTGCGGGCGTGATCTTCTGGATTATCGTGCTCATCGCTTGGTGCATGGACGGAATAGTTGCAGCATCTGTCACTAAGGATGCCCGCCTTGTCGTTCTGGAAGCTCGCGTCAAGGAGGTCGAGGACGAGTTGTGGTTCACGAAGTCTGAGATGTACGGCATCGGGGATCGCGTCGGCGATCTGGAAGGCGGCGCGTTCCGGGGCAAGGGCATACCACCGTTCATGCCGCGCGAAGCCCTGCCGCCCGCGCCGGGCACATGGGAGCATCCCGCAGTGCCGCTGCCCAAGATGGAGGATAGACCATGACCGAGGAAAGTAGATGCCATGTTTGCGGATGGCGGCTCCATGCAGATGGGGAGTGCCTGATGTGCAATACTACACTCCTCCCTCAGAAACCATATCGTGGCTCGGTGTGCAAAGAGTGTGGCGCGCCGATGGACCACTACAGACTGTACGGCTACCTCTGTTCAGCGAACAGAGAACACCGGGGCATCGTGCGGCCTGCATATTGCAGAGTATGCGGGGGATTGTGTACCGAAAACGCTCCCTGTCCGTGCGGTGATTGCGATACAGGCATACGACAGGATGGTGAAAAATGACCAGTAAACCGACGACTGAACAGGAGGGGGC
>ERZ1292637.975-Hain-H14-01um-R3-975-length-13421-cov-5_pt1 | contig 13421 bp, 14 predicted proteins | sample MGYA00564405_ERZ1292637 | MGnify/ENA primary metagenome ERZ1292637 (study PRJEB36523, sample SAMEA6512645) | groundwater metagenome | collected 2019-01-09 | study: AquaDiva: Metagenomics assemblies of 32 groundwater samples | reverse complement strand
ATCGATAAGGGACGTGGCGCTGCCGCCGGTCGCCGTGCCTTCCCTCTCCAGGTCGTTCGCGGCCCGCCAGATGGCCTTCTTCAGGGCGAAGAATGTGCGGCTGTAAACAGGCATCAGCGGCTCCTACGGTCAGACGGTGACGGTGTCGGCGGCAGGAGACGGCTGGCTGGGGTAGTCGAGCCCGGCAGCCCTGCGAGTGGCGATGAGGCCTCGGATGGCCTTGGCCTCACCCTGGGCCGTGTTTGGGCATGGCGCGGTTTCGTAGCAGCACCCAGGGGTGTCAGGATGACAGACGGTCAGAACCTCCCTGGTCTGGGCTTTGTCGGCCCACCTGCGGTCAACGATGCGGACGGTGATGTTGGGCATGTTAGTCCTCCAGCCAGCAGCGGAGCGGGCCGATGCGAAGCTCGGCGGCTACGGCTGCTTCCGAGATGACAACAAAGTTGATCTTCAGCGGCAACGCCGGAATGTTGGTCGTGTGCGTGACCTCCAGCACCTTGTTCACGTAGAACTGCACAGAGCCGTTCTCGATCACGATTTTGTACCGGTTGTAGTTCGTGAGCGTCGGCGCAGACGGCACAACGGTGACGGTCTCCGTGCCGCCAGAGTCGGTGAGGGTATTCAGTGCGTCGCTGACGAGAATGAAGCCGAGGGCGTCGTTCGCCCCGCGATGGTCGATGGTGGCTCCAGCAGCCTCGTCTCCCATGCCCATGATGAAGTTGGCATTTTCGTGGTTGGCGACGTTGACCAGTATCGCGGACCACTCCATGGTCAGGCGCGTGTAGAGATAGTTCGTGCCGGGGCTGATCGGGGTGACGATCTTCCTCTGCCCGCCGAACCTGGCCTGGTCTGCTCCCGCCGGGCAGTTGAGCCGCACGACGCGGAGCGACCCCGCCGTGAGCGTGGAAACTGTACCAGTGGCGGCGACGGTGGTCTGCCACAGGTTGGTGGTATCTATCGTCCCCGTGGCCCACAGCTCGTTGTAGATCATGGGGCCAGTGGCGGTGATCGCGGTGGTGGTGCCACCTGCCGAAGCGCTGCGCAGGAGTTTGTCGCGAGCGGCGTTGATCTGGGTGTTGTACGCTGACATGTGCTTACCCTCCCAAGCCCTGGTGAACGAATAGGGCAAAACTGAGCGTCATGCCAGCAGCTTCTCCAGCAATTGCATCCTTGGTGACGGCAATGCCGTAGAGCGATGTAGACTTACTAGCGCACTTACCCTCCAGAGGGAGGTTCGAGCCAGTGTCCAACATCGCCAGGGCTTCAGAGTGTCCGCCCAGGTCGCTCATGGCCGGAAACTCAATATGACCCACGTAGAACGGCACATCTGCGGCAACTACTGCCGTGTTCGCGGCGTTATCGTCCAGTTCCGACGTCGGTGTCCTGGTGAACAGGTAGAGGACGATTATGGGTGTCAACCCCGTGGTGCTGCAGAGAACACCAGCCTGAGTGACACTGAATATGCCGCCTGGAGTCCGAGCGACGTTGTCGAACCTCCACGCCGTGCCCAGGCCGTCAGTAGCCGACTCTGAGAACACGTCCTCGACGGCGTAGTCGCCCGCTGCTGCCAGCGTCTTTCGGGCTCTGACCACGTCGCCATACTGCGCGACATTGATCCCGCCCCGCAAAGTGGTGACGATATCCTTGAGGATCGACATTCAAGACTCCTTCGCGTGGCCGAAGCCACACCGCTATTAACGGCGCGAAGTATGGGGGAGTGGCTGTCCTCCCCCATGGGTCGGTTACCTGGTGGCGACCACCTCGAAGATGTACTCGCAGAACAGGGTGGATGCAGTCGATGTCTGGAGGCTGAAGTTGCACCCCTCGTCGATGAAGAGCGCCCCGTTGTACCAGCGCTCAAAGAAAGAGCCAACGGGGCTTGTGGAAATCGCGGCACTGGTCTGAGCGCCAAGGATGCCGACAGCGACGGGGGCCGCAGGGAGCGTGGCCACCGAAAGGCAGGGGACTCCCGGTGGCGCAGAGGCATCGCCGGTCTTCATGTTGGCGGTCGTGGCCGCCGCCGTTTCGATAACGGCAGTGCTGTGCCTTCGCCCCAGGGCCGCGAAGATGGCTGCCGCAGCGCCAGCCGCCACAAGGCTTGTGCAGCTAACGTACCAGAGCTTCACAAGCTGCCTGCTGCCGTTGCGGGTGGCAATCGTCAGGGCGGGGGTCGTTACGGACAGGCCGGCCTGGGTCGTAACAGTCGTCTGATTGGCCGTTGCGTAGACGTTGCCACGATCCACGGCCTCTTCCAAGGCAGAGCCGTACTGGGACACCAGCGCAGCCCCATGACCATTCCCTTTCCACGTGATGCCGAGAGGTCCGAGGGTAATCTCCATCGCCGTTCTCCTTCTGCCCCCTCATTCAAGAGCAGGGCGCTATAGCCTGCTTGCCTCGTTCAGGACGTCGTCTATCGTCAGGGTCTCACTCATCAGCGTCATCAGCGTCACCAGCGTGGCCTTCTGCCACAGCAGCAGCTCCGCGAGAAGCTGGTCTGTCGTCTTTGCAACGGGCTGCCCGTCGTCACCAGTCACCGCAACCTGTGTAAGGCGCGGCGTTGCCGATGGCCGGAACTTCCCGCGCTCACGGTCGCCCGCAGAGCCCGGGAAGTCCGGCCCCAAGCCGGTGGAGTCCTGAAAGCTTTCAGGGAACTCGTATGGTTTCGTGGTCATGCCGAACCTCCGATTCGGTTACCGCGTCCTTACGGCAGGTCGCTGGAGTTGATGACGATAGCGATGAGCTTCACGAAGCCAGTGCCAGCCTGGGAGCCCTGGTTCACCTGAAGCTGTGCGTCAGGTCCGCACATGACAAAGGTGTTGGTCGCCACCGCGTCCCACACCCATTTGTTGGGGTCATGAACACTCGCTGTCGCCGACGCCGTGGTCTTGGTGATAGCGAACTGCTCCCCGTCCCGCCAGAAGACATTGAGCTTGCCGGTCTGCCCAACGGTGACGATGGTGTTGCCGCCCGCGTAGCACGTGAGCCCGGTGCTGTCGCTGAGGGCAGTCCTCATATTGACTGGGGTGATCGACGTCCCGCCGGATGTGTAGGAGCCGCCCGTGCCGCTGACCGCCTGGACCTCGAATTGGGCGTTAGTCCCATACGCCTCCATGTAAAGCTCGATGTGGACGGGGATCAACACCTTGTTGGACGGCACTCCGACGTACAGCGCCGGCTTGGTGATGTCGACGGTCGACGTGGCGGTCCAGGTGGTCGGGGTGGACACATCGGCACTGCCGATGTAGTACTGGTTCCCCCTCATCGCCTGGACGAAGAAGTAGTCCGCCACGCTGATCTCGCCGCTCAGCAAAGCGCGGAGGTACACATCAGTGCCGTCTGCGCTGGACCCACTCCGAACAATCGTCTTTGCCTTCTGAATCGCAGCCATTTGGTGGTCTCTTTCCCCTGACTTGTTTCCCGTCGCTCAGGAACGACCTATTCGCTCTCGTCCTCTTCGTCGCTCTGGCTCTCGATCTCCAGATGCACCGTGATGTCTTCTGCCCCGCCAGTCGAGATGATGTGGCAGGAGATTGCTGATCCTGCCGAAATGTTGGGTTGGGCCGCAGGGTAGTCCTCGGCGTTCTCTTCGAGGTTGGCCCCCTTATTCAGCGCGGCGTAGTTGCTGGTGAAAATGGTCGCTCCGTCATCCCTGATGTCAACCTTCAGGGCTCCAGCGTTCGGAGCCTGACGCGCGTATACATGGCACTCGCCAGGGGTGTAGTCATGCTCGGCGTAGTACACCGGCCCCTGACTGCCGTCGTCACCCCTCACGTGAGGGATATGCCATGTCAAGATTCTCTTCACTGGCAACCCCCTTTACGTTTGGTCGCACCACACGTCGACTCGCCGCACCTGGACCGTGTTGGCTCCGTCGTTTGCCCTCGTGATCGCCTGGATAGTGCCGCACAGCAGGGTAGCTGCTGTCACCACGCTTGCAATCGCCGCAACCACCGATCCATTGATGTAGAAGACTGCCTGACCGTCTTCGTCGATCTCGATGCGCAGGTCTCTGGTTTCCCCGTCAGCCCAATCGACAGCCGTATCGACCGGCGTAGCGTCCACATCGGCCTTCACGCCAGCGGCCATGATGCTGCTGGTCGCGTGGTCGGCGTCGATCACGAACCCGACGGCCATGCTCGCCTCGGTGTCCAGGCTGTCCGCTGGGTAACCAATGGCGATTTTTCCATTCGCCTCGCTCTTGGCGTCCGAGAAACCCACAAACAGACCCGTGCCGGACACGTCGTCGATGGTGATGCGGGCCTCGAAGACGGCGTTCTTCGAGCCGTTCCAGATAATGGCAGTTGCCATCATGCAGGAGTCGTCATCCACCGTCCCCGTGGTGATCAGGCACTCTCCGCCTGCCACTTCCGAAATGGCGATGGAGTCCGACGTGCCTGGAACACTGGTCGCCCACCTGTCGGTCGACAACGTGTCGTCGGTGAAGTGGTCCTTGAAGTGCTTCTTCAGCTCCTGGAATGGGCCTTCGGTATTCGGCTTATGGCTCGCCACTCCAGTGAACTGGAGGCTTCTGTCTACTCGCACTGTGCTGCTCATGCCATCTCCTTTTCATCCCCCGATATTCGGAGCGGGGGCGTCACTGCTAGGCTGCCGTGGGCTCGGCCTGCTTTTTCCTGGCCCTCAGACGGGCCATTCGCTCTTTATCCGCCTGTATCTTTTCCGGTGTGCGATCCCGCGACACAGGAGCAACCACCTGCGCCGGCATTTGCGGTTGCTCTGGAGTGGGCTCCGGGGCTCGCCAGTTGTTCACGGTTACCTTGATCTCCGTGGCGGCTGAGCGGACCTCGCCGATCAAACCGTGCGCCTCTTTCGCCATCTCGCCGCAGAGTAGGAGAGACCTCTGCGCTGTTGCCAAGTCGGTAGGCGGACGCCTGTTGTTCCGCACCAACTCGGTAAGCGCCTCGATGCTCTTGTAGCGCTTCTGATTGGACTCCCCCGCCATGCCGGGCAACTCCGTCACCCCGGCCCACGTCAACGCATCGGGAACCCTGGCGTAGGCTGTTTCGGCCATGGATATGGCTCGCTCGGCCTCGGCGGAGCAGGTAACGACCTGGGGAATGGACCTTGCAAGAGATATCTCTGCCAGGGCCTTCTTGACCAAATCCCTTGCCCTGCCAAGGGTCTCGCACACCTCGGCCATGACGATCTCCGATTGGGTCGAGGATTCCTGCCCAAAGTGACAATCCACAACGCCGGTCGTGAGATGGGGAGCATGGCTCTTGTTCGCGCAGTACATGCATCCGTACTCGTTGTCTGGGCCTGGCGTAGGCGTGTACCAATTCCGGCAATGGGGGCACTGAAACGGCCTTACCATACTTTCCTTTCCTTGTGTCTGAATCCCGCTTCCAGGAACAGGGGAATGTCCGTATCGCTTACGTCCACCGTTGCAACAACCGGCCTGCGCCGGACCTTAGCCCAGAGCCTGTAGCAGCGCCGGTCAGGATCAGCCAGCGCGTTCATGACCACGCCGTCGTCTACGCGCGGGCCATCGAAGCCCAGGACCTCGAATCCCTGTTTCTCCAACGCCTCTCCAAACTTCTTCTTGTACCTGTGCGCCGCATCCTGCACCGTCTGCTCCGAAACTTCTGCCGGAACCGTGAACGATCCGCGTTTCCAGATGTGCGTCTGCCCAGCGCAGTACAGCCCAGGGAAGTTGCGGGAATCCGCCACCACGTCCCTGTTGCGGTCAAGATGTATGCCACGGGGCAGGATGATCGGCATTACTTCATGTCCACTTCATTCCCGAAGGCGTTCTTCACGATCTTGAAGCCGCAGGTGTTGAAGGTCACCCACTGCTCGAAGACACCATCCTCCAGGTTCATGTCGTTCAGCGTCTTGAGCGAGAGTTGTTCGGCAAAGGCGATAGCCTCAGTGTCCCAGGCAGCGCCTTTCTTCCCGGCAGTCCCAGCCTCCAGGTTGTTCGACATGTACGTGTCAAAGCTGAGCACCTGGCCTACGTAGCCCTGACCCTTCGCGCCGTCCAGGTTGCCCATGGCGCCCGCGTAGAGCTGATTCCTGAACGCCTCGATCTTCATGAGGGAACTGTGGCCAGCCGGAGACACCGCCAGGTTACGTTTCTTGCGGGTGTTCTGGCCGTTCAGGCTCGTCTGGACAGTCAGGAGGACATCTTCCGTAAGGTCCACGTTGTCCGCGCCGACAGCCGTGGTAAAGGCATCGAAGCCGTTGGTGTTGTCTGCGGCGATATCGGCATCGATCTGGAGGCGGATCGCATCGCCCTGGCCCTCGATGAGCATGATGGTATAGTTCGACATCAACTGCGCCTGGGATTCGACAGGCTGGCGGAACGCCTTGTAATAGAAGCGATCGACGACCAGTTGCGCCTTGTCCTCTGTGGTCGCGTCGAAGGTGATCGCGGCGCCTGTGCCGAAGGTTCCAGTCCCGGCCCCCCGGTTTCGAGGGCTATTGTTCTGGGAGAAAAACGGGATGTTGACCGTATCCCCACGGCCAACCCCAAGTTCAGGCTCCCACGTGTGATCAAGAAGCGGGACGAACATCGTCCTCGCACGGTACGTCACACTGGCCTTGGCACTGTATACCTTGGGTATCCAGTTGGCCATCGTGGTTGCGGTCATGTCAGCCATCGGTATGTGTCCTTTCCCCTATCGACCTCGGCGGATTGCCTCAGTCAGTATCTTGTCATGCTCCTGCAACTCCTTGGGGCTCTTGCGCCGTGTATCGACGTTAAGTAGTTGCTCCAGACTTCGCTCTGGAGGCACGCTTGCCCCGCCGCTTGGCGACACGCGCCCCGTCCCGGCAGTCTGCGCCTGAGCCGCCTTCATCGCGGCGATCTCCTCGCGGAGCGCCTTGACCTCGTCGACGGGGCTCTTGACGGAAGCCTGGGACGTTGCAGTAGGAGCGTTGCGGGCCAGCTTCTTCAGCGCCGATGGGGATGCTTTGACCAGCGACTCAATCTCTTCTTCCGAGTAGCCCTGCTCAAGCAGGACAGCCTTTGACTCCTCATAGTTGTCCCACGCCGCAGTAAAACCTGCGGCGTTTTCGGTCGCTACGCGGAGCTTCGCTTGCTCTCTCCCGAGTGCCGTTTTCAAGCTGTGGACCTCTTTCTCGTAGCCCTGTTCGAGCTTCGAGAACCGGGTCTCAATAGCGGCGAAACGGTCATCAGGAGCAGGCTCTCCCTGCGGTGCACTGGCGCTCTGGTTCGCTGGCCGAGCCCCTGTGTCAGCGGTTTGCTGGGCTTCAGTCTTCCCTTCGTCCGGCATAAACCCCCCTGCTTTTTTGGCAAACAAAAAGCCCGGTTTCTAGCCCCCCTGACGGGGACCGGAAGCCGGGCCTGATGCCCACGCGCTATAGGTTTGATTCTATTCTAGACTAGTTTGTCAACCTTGTCTCGAACTCTCGGTTGCAGTGACGACAAATCGTCGAAATCGTGTCCGCGAGGAAGGTATGGCGGTTGCCGTCCTTGTCCTCAATGGTGACAACCCCATGGCGCACCTTGAACAGCCTGGCGTTGCAGAAGGGGCAGCGACGAAGCTCCTCGGTGGCCGCCTGTGGGATCATTGGGTTGCCTCTTGCGCAATCAACAGCTGGGCCTGCTCGATCCACTTGGCCTGGGCGATGTGCGCCTGTGTGGTCCTAGCCGCCCCCGGCGGTGTCACCTTCAGCAGCGCCTTTGCAATCTCCGCCGGCGTTGCCCTGGCAAGCGATTCCATGGTGTAGCCCGCCTTGTCCAGCCGCAGAAAGTTATCCCGCGTCAGGCGCTCGCCGGGGCCTTCAATTAGTGCCGTGAGCTTCATGGGCTCATCCAGCATGTCGTAGAGTTTGCGCTGAGCCTGGACGGTCACCGGGGCGTGTCCATAGAAGCGCACCATGCCCCAGTCCAGGTCTTCATCGACCAGCCTGACGACACGCTCTTGCTTTGTCACTTCACGCTGAAGTTGGACGCCCTTTCGCCTTGCCTTCTCCGGGTCGTCGTACTTCTTGAGCCATTCTGTCAGGGTTCCGCCCTTGATGGCGTCGCGGTACGACTCGTAGAAGTCCCGCACCGCCTCGTCCTTGGATATCTCCTCCACCTTCAGGTAAAGATTGTCCCAGTCCGCCTTGCGCAGAGCCTTCTCGGTATCCCAGGCAAGGCTCATCACAGGGTCTTCCGGTCTGGGCAGACTGGCTACAAAGCGCCGCTCGGCTTCCGCCCGCGCCCATTCCAGCGTGCCGCGTACTGCCTCGCGCCTCAGTTTGGGCTCGGTGGGGTAGGCGACTGTCTGGGCCTTCTCAACAGCGATTGCGCCGAACAGCGCCTGGTACTCGGCCCTCTGCCTTGGCGTCAGTTCGATGCCGGTTTCCGAATGGCCAGCCAGGAGGTTGACTGTGCCTCGAATCTCGCCAAGCGACACGCCGATGGCATCCATCTCCGGCAGTTTGCTGAAGGCGCGGTTGGTCGCGTCCTTCGTCTTATCGAATGACTCCCATCCCTCGCGCTCCTCCTGGTTCCCGCGTGCCCCGAAGTAGCGCCGCACCCCCGGCCTTCCGGCAATCCTTTCGGCAAGCTCTGGCTGGTCCTCCTGGACTGCCTCTCCATATGCGCCCTCCTTGTCGTATCCGGCAGCCTCCAGGAAGAATGACAGCAGCCAGTTGCTGGACTCCCCAACGCCGCCGAAGAAGTCCCTGATGGCATAGTCGATCTTCGCCGGGCTGATGCGGGACCGCTTGCCAAGGATTTCGGCTGTGGCAGACGGGTCCGTTCCCGTCTGCTGCTCCGGCCTCAAGCCTTCCTGCGCTCTAGGCACAATCGGGATGCCCGTATAGGTGTCCTTGTTGGCGAAGAGAGATGCAGCCGTTCCGATGGCCGGGACAACGGAAAGCGCCGTCTGCATGGGACTTCCCCCCCGCAGGATTGGCAGGTCAACCGGGGCCATCTGCAAAGCCGCGGCTTTACCGTAGTCGAACAGCATCTCGGCTGCGCTGCGGTCCCCAGTTCTGGCGACGTAGCTGAACAGCGCTTCAGCGGCAAAACTGAAGATGCCGCCGACCTCGCCCTTGGGGATCTTCAGGTACAGGGGGAACTTCGTGCCGTCCTTTTGGGTTCCCTCCCCAAACTGGACCACCCAGTTCCTCGTGTACTCGTAGTCCGGGATGTCCTTCGATGTCTCGTAGCGCATATTATTGACCCTGGCCAGGACGGTGGGCGTCACGAACAGGGTTGTGCCCATCGCCAGAGCCCGCACCGGGTTGTCCCGGATGGTTCGCGCCATATTGACCGAGCCCTGGAGCGCAGCGTTGGAGAACGGCACAAGCTGGTTTACGACGCGCATAGTCGTGCCCATCTTGGAGAAGTCCACTGTGGCATCCCTTGCGCGGACTGCAGCCTCGATCTCGCTCAGGCCCTTGACCCTGAGTTTCTGATAGACCGCTACGCGCGAGGCTCGCTCCAGGGCCTGCTGTATCTCCAGGAGTTTTCGGATAGGGGACAGAAGAAGGTCATTTATTGAATCCACCTGGAACGCGCCGAGACGCGGAGCCTGAGAGCTGGCCTTCTTGCTCAACATCTCCTCTGTGATGCCAGAGATGAACACCTTCGCCTGTGCCGCCTCGGAGTAGGACTCATCCTTTGTGATGACTGACCTTACTGCCCGCCAATAGTCCCGACCGAAAGGTGTGAGCCCTTCCTGAAACGCTGCTGTGGCAATGTCGCGGGCGTGAAGGGCGGGCATGGCTGCAACGTTGAGACTGATAGCGCCCGCGCGGAACACCTGAGCAGGCAGCCGGACGATAAACGGCATGTCTCGTTCGTTATAAAGCGCCTTGGCGATTCGGCCATACTCGGCAGGCACTTCCACAGTATACTTGTCGCCGTTCTCGAAGAAACTGATCGTCTCTTTGACCTTGGAGTGCTCGCCTTTCTTGGCAAACACCTTCTTCTCGCCCGTGACACGCTCGACGGCCTTGAGTTCTCGCTTACCCTCAACGTAGCGCACCAACTCCTCGCCCGTGTCGGCCTGCAACCTTTCCAGGCTTCTCACGATGGTCCTGGCCGCGTTGTTCCTGGCAATGAGCGTCTGAGTCCTGATGGGACCGGCAAGGAACCTCTCGAAGGCATCCTTACGCAGGTCCTTTATGCTGCCTTCAACCGATCTGGCCCTCTGGCCAACATCGGAAACGCTCCCTGGGGCCGCCAGCGACTGGCTGGCGCGCGTCTCGAAGTCGTCTCGACCATAGGGGTAGTAGTGCGGGTTCGCAGCCGACTCCCGCAGGTACTCCTCTTTGCTGATGAGCCCGCCCTTGTACAACTCTCGCATCCGGTGCTCATCATTCAGGTTCCAGAGCGATTCGGCTACCTGCTGCATTTGCTGGTAGCGCTCAGGGCCAAGCTTCTTCTCGATATCCTTGAGGATCACATCGATATCGGCCCACCCCTTGATATCGCCCGGCAGGAGCGTGCCAGGATGGAGCTGCAGGGTGTCCTCGGCGCTCTTGGCCGACATATACCGTTTCAGGTAGTCGCGGTCGCGCCAGACCGGACCCAGGACAGGCTTGTAGAAACGGCGGAAAACCTCCTGGCCCGCTCCGACAGCGCCGGGAACAAGGTGGAAGAGGTGTCTGGGCAATTCGCCCGCCACTTCCGGAAGCTTCCTGAGCCCATACGATGGGTCATAGAACTTTCGAGCAAGCTTGTTCACAAGATCGTTGTACCAAGGCTCATCCTTTGGGTTATTTGCAGCCTTCCATTGCTCGCTTGGGTCGCGCGGCGGTTTTGGGACGATGTTGCCTGGACCGCCGGGGCGACGTCCAGATGGCGTCTTAGGAGGAACGTTCCGGGCAACTTCTCCTCCGGGGCCAGGGCCAATGACGCCGATGTTGCCAGGCGGGTTGGGCAGGTCGCGTAGCCTCTTCGCTCCTTCTGGCAGAGGTTCCCCGGCGGTAACACCTGTGAAGCCTGGAGGTTGCCTTCTCCCAGTAGTGGGAATGTATTCCCCGCTTGCCTTGCGCTCACTGACAAGCCTCTGTAGTTTGTTCTCCGCATCCGTGGGGTTCCGGGCGTATGCGAGGAAAGCGGCCTCCGCCCTTTCATCCGCACCCGGCGGGATGGGAGGCATGTCCGTGCCTGGGGATGGCGGCGTCTTCAGTGGTCTGGGCGCACGCGGCGGTGAGGGCACGCCACCCAGGTCAGCGAAAGGAGGCGGCTCGGCGCCAATGTCCTGGGGAGCCCTCGCTTGACCTGCGGGAACGGCAGGAGGCTGAACCTCACCTGTAGCCGCAGCGCTCTTTGCCCCAGGGGAAATCCCTTCAACACCCTTCTCCAGAAGGCCGGACTCTCCACTCCTGGCAACCTTGAGAGTACCGGGCGCAGCTACCTTCGCCTGCTCCTTGATGCTGGCCCTGATACCCCTACCCATCTCACGGACGGATTCAGCGTCGAGGCCCGTGGCATCCATGACAAACTTCAGGTAGTCGGCGTCCCTCGGCGACGGCTTCTTCTGTGCCGTGATGTAGGCGGCGCGGTCGATGTCGTTTGCGAACTCCAGGGTGAATGGCTTCTTTCCGTAGGAGTAGTTTGGCTTTGCCCCGGCAAGCTCTTTTGGCAGCGACGGGGGAATACGTTCGCCCCCTCCGCCTGTCGGCACAGCGCCCAGCAGCGCAAAGGCTGGGGCTCTAAACGCCTGTCCAGCCACTCGCCCGCCTTGCCGCGCAGAAGTGGCCAGAACTGCCCGCGCCACGGCTCCGGGGACAGGGGTGAAGGTGCTGACACCGCCCACATCCAGAACCAGCTTCGCTGGCCCGCTGATTGGCACTTTGCCAAAGAGCTTGTCCGTTGTCTCGTAATACTCCGGGCCAGTCGGGGTAACAAACCCTCCCAGCATATCGAGAATGAAGCGGCTCGCCAGGCTGTTTGGGCTCAGGGTCTTTGGCGCAACTGCGCGGAGAAGAGACGGAAAACTATCCAAGCCCTTCTGGAAGATATCACGCGTATCCCGTGGCGCAAGGATGTTGCGTCGTGTCTCGGTTGCTGGCTGGCCTTCCTGCCCATAGGCGAACATGCCAGTGGCGCCCGTGAGCCCTGGCGGAGACGTGGGTCGCATCCTGGGGGTGGGTGTCCTTGCCTCCTGGCTGAAGTTCCGGGTGATGGACACTTCGTCCAGAAGCGGCGGGCCTTCCTCCCCGGCTGGCGGCCTGGACGTGGCGTAGTAGAAGCGCTTCCTCGGCTTGAAGAAGATGGCGTCCTCATCTTCGAAGTCTTCGGGCACAGGTGATCCGATGAACCGGTCAGTCGTCATCGAATCCTCCTCGACGGCCTGCCGGGTTTCAGTTCCGTTGTGACGGCCTTCGGCGCAACAGGCTTGGGCGGCTCAGCGGCCTGTGCTGCATTCCGCTCCGCCTCTGCAAGGTTCGCCTCAAGCGAGTCGATGCCGCTCTGACCCGCCGCAGGTCCCAACGCCGTCTTTGCCGCGATCAGATAGGCATCCCTGCCGACGTTGGCATAGGTGTTCCGAAGGGCCTCGGCCTGGCCCTGGAGCGCCGGGGGTAGGATCAGGCCGGAGGCTATGCCCTGGCGCGACGCCTGGGCCTGCTGGCTCTCCTGCTGCTTGGCGCGTCCCGCTTTGACGGCGTCGGCCATGAGGCTGGCGTTCACATCAATCCTGTCCCGCGTCTCTGGGTTCGTGCCGAACTGGTTGTACAGCCTACCGAACTCCTGGGACGCCACCGCCTGGGCTTCCGGGGTCAGGCCCTTGAAGGCCGGGGTATTGGCGAAGAAAGACGGAAGGCCGCCCGGTGCGGTCCCACCCGGGATGACGCCCGGCTTGTTTGGGTCAAAACCCAACTCAGTGAGGAAACTTGTGACTGCAGGAGCAAGCGTTTGGGGCATGCCTTCAGCGCGGGCGACCTGCTCGCGTCTTGCCGCTGCCTGGTCCACGGTCTCGCCGTCAAAAGGCAGGGCTCCGGCTGCCTGAAGCTGTGCGGTCTGCCCGGCTCTCATCTCGCGCTCACCCACCTCTTTGAGCACAGGATTGACCTTAGAGATGAGGAGGTCCATGGGCTTGATTCCGTCCTTCGCCGCCTGCTTGAAGATGTCGGCAAGGGTCGCCTCATTGTCGAACTGCGCAGCGATGTCGGGCCGGATGTCCTGAAGCTTGAGTTTGGCGTTGGCAAGAAACGACTTCTGGTCCGCCGCTGCCTGCTCGGTCGCCTGCCCTTGCTTCAGGAGGGTCCGCAGCCTTCTGGTCGCCTCGACAGCGTTGTTACCGCTTGCAGCGAAGAGCGCCGAAGCGACGGGGAGCCCGACCATCTGCTCGGGGGTCATGTCCATGGTCAGGGTGTCATAGGTCGTCTGGAAGCCTACCACCTTGTTCTGCGTGCGGACCGCGTTGACGGTCCCTGCCAGGTTGCCTGGGACGTACTGGGCCGCGTAGTCGCTCGCCATCAGAGCCGAG
>ERZ1292637.627-Hain-H14-01um-R3-627-length-18664-cov-6_pt2 | contig 13422 bp, 18 predicted proteins | sample MGYA00564405_ERZ1292637 | MGnify/ENA primary metagenome ERZ1292637 (study PRJEB36523, sample SAMEA6512645) | groundwater metagenome | collected 2019-01-09 | study: AquaDiva: Metagenomics assemblies of 32 groundwater samples | reverse complement strand
GGTAGACTACCATATAGATGTAGTCCTGTCAACCCATTTTTCTGACGTATGATCGTATGGGTGAGCTCGAGATCGTTCAACCTTGTGGCTGCCAGGGGCTATTTTTTGAGGAGGAGGAGCCAAAAAATAGGGATTGACATGTTTTGAGCTTCAGAGTACCGTGTGTTCAGGTGATCTCCCCGTGAGAGTCGGGGGGCGGATTGAAACGCACGTGAAATAAGATTGGCTCTCGGTAGAACCGCGCCAGTCTGTTCCGAAAGGGACGGGCTGGCGTTTTTTGTGGTCACGAATGGGTGAAATTCCTCAAATAAACCGCACGCAAACGGGCGCGACGGACACGCGGGACGCGCGCGGTCGGTTTGTCAAGGGGGTGCGTGGGGGCCCGGGCCGACGGAAGGGTGAGCGGGATTTTCGGACTGAGCTCGTCCACGCGCTGCGCATCGTCGAGAAATCGAAATGTCAATCGGTGTTCGTCCGAGCCTGGGAGCTGGCCTGGGCGGATGAAACGATGATGTCGGCGTTGCTCCGCAAATTGCTCCCCGACCTCTCCCACCAGACCGGTCAATCTCCTCCCACACAAGTCAACGTGATCTACGGTCATCAGCAACGCGTACAGGTCGTCGAGCCGATCCCCGCCGAGGACGGGGACGGAGCGCATGGCTGAGACACTCGACGTGATGTTCTCTCCCTACGGAGTGGATCCGCTCACGCAGGCCGCCTATCCCCCTCATTCGACCCAGCAGAAAATCCGTGACTGGGTTCGTGCGGTTCGCGCTGGGACGTTGAAATGTTCGGGGATTCCGACGCTGTACGTGCAACATGGGGTCAACTCCGGGGGGACGCGTGGGGGAATGGCCCCGATCCTGGAATATTGTTTCGAGCAGCCGGGGCTGCAGGCGTTGATCGGTCGGGAGGATTTCTCCAATCTGCACAAATCCGGAATGGTCACGTTTTTCAAAATCGTCGATCCCGCGCTCATCGTCCACCACGATGAGCAGCTGCACGCCTACCAACTCCGATCGGCTGGCAGCGGGTCGCTCCCGTCGACGGTCTGGTTTAGTCATGTGAGCGATCCTGACAATCTCGGCTCCCAAGAGTTCGCAGCCATCCTGGTCATCGAAGCGCACGAAATCTCGGAAGACGCCTTTCGTAAACTCCGCAATCGAGCCCGTCAGGGCCAGCTCCCCTCGTTTCTGATCCTGGAGGGGAATCCCCCGTCTGAGGGTCACTGGCTCGCGCAGATGACGCGACCCAACTCACCGACCTATGACCCCAGCATCACGGTGTTCGAGCTCCCCAGCACGGAGAATTGGGAGTTTATGACTCCAGCGTATCGAGAAACCCTGGAGTCGATGCCGCCGGCCTGGCGTCGTCGCTACCTGTTGGGACAAACCGGGTTTCTCCCGTCAGGCACACCGGTGTATCCGACGTTCCTGGAAACCGTGCACAGTCGCCCCACCGCGCTCATTCCTGACCGGCCACTCATGCGTTCGTGGGATTTTGGATGGCGTCGGGCGGGGTGCATTTGGGCGCAACGCGCGGACTCCGGCCAACTCCTCATCCATCGAGAGTGGATGCCCGTCGAAACGCCGGAGTCGGAGTTTATCGACGGGGTGCTGTTGCGCACGCGCGAATGGTACGGCCCGCGCGCCTGCGTGGATTACGGTGATCCCGCCGCGCGTAACCGCGATCCGGAGGGCGTCAGTACGTTGCAACGGCTCTCCGGTCATGGGATCAGCTTGCTCTGGCGTCAGTCCACGTATGCGGAGCGTGTCCCCCTCATCAACGAGCGCCTCTCTCTGTTGATCCGTGGGGAGCCGGCCATCGTCGTCAATCCTACGGGGTGTCCGGTGCTGACGGAGGCCCTGTTGGGAGGCTACCACTACCCGGAGATCAAGCTCGATCAGAAATACAGCCAGAAGCATGAAATCCCAGAACACGATCCGTGGTTCTCGCACCTCGCCAACGCCTTCGAGTACCTCTGTGTCAACCTATTTACGGAATCGACGCCCGCCCTCGCCTCGTTTCTCGCACACAAACGCCGACGCATGATGCAGGTGGGTCGCCCGCGGCCGCTGCCGGTGGGGGGAAGGTTTTGACCATGCTCCGGTCATTCCGATGGATGCTGCACAGATGCCGACGGGGGATTGCGCAAGTGCTCCGATTCAGCGGTCACCTGGGGCCATGCGATGGCTGGTATGATCCCGTCACAGACTGCACCTGCCGCGGGGTCTGCTGGTGTCATGATGTGGCGTTGGGGAGGGGGAAGTTTTGATGAGAGGGAAGCACGCGGGCTCTTTTTCGCTTGAGCCACCTATGGATCGGCTGTGGGCCTACTGTCGGACCATGGTGGAATCGTCCGGGCTGTCTGGACGGTTCATCTCCCAGCTATCCGACGACGGATTCGTGGGGATCGGCCTCAGTCAACACGAGGATCATCACGTGATGTCCCGACGTCTCGGGGTCATCGTCTATCGTTTCCCCATTTGTCAGCCATGGTTAGACGGGGAGGAGTACCCAACGGTCGCCCAAGTCGAGGACGCGCTCGCCCACGTCCAACGTCATCGCGAGGAGATTCTCGATTGCCTGCGACAAGAGAGCGGGTGGCGCTACGGGCGTGAGGAGTTGTCGGGGCATGAAGTGGCGGATTTTAGCGGGGTGGAGCGATAGCGGAGATGTTCAATCGCGGCCATGACGCCCACACCCAGCAGTACCAGGATGCCCGCTACCGCCTCCGCAAGGGCATGGCGAAAGTCGCCCTGCGGGAGAAGCTCGGTATCCGGCGGGCGGTGGACTCGCGTGGGCAGCCGATGCGAGCCCAGGAAATGGCCGAGCGGCATAGCCTCACGACGCTTGAGCGTTGGGCGCGGGGGTGGTCGGGGGATCGCATGAAGCCGACGAAGGTGTGGTGTCAGGTATGCAAGCGTGCGGGACGAGACCCGTTTCAGGAGCCAGGCCATGAGTGCGTACCTGAAGAAACGCCGTCTGCTGCGGTGTGCGGGGTTTGACTGCACCACGAAGATCGAATGGCAATGCGAGACCTGCAAGCGCTGGTTCTGTGGGGAGTGTTTTAGCGCCCATCGACATGATGCGTGACCGACGCGACGTGTATGAGCGAGTCCGCACCCAGCGATTCGACGGGCAATATGGGCCGCTGTATCTGGGGACGAGCAGCTGCCCCCACGAGCCAGCGTATGCCACGACCTGTCAGGGGTGCGGGGGGTCATTCTGCGCCGCTTGCGATGGACACCTGACGCCTGCTCGGATGATCGATCACCCCCGCCATCAGTCGTGTCTGTGGAGTTCGCGTGTGTTGAACCATGTCTGACCACATCCTGCGCAGTCCTGACCTCGATAAGAAGCTCCTGGCCTACATCCTCGCCGTCACCCACGAGTCAGAAGGGTGGTGGGAGGAGACGCTAGCAGGCTCCTTCCTGAGCCGTCGGAGTCTGGTGGCCGAACGGCGGGCTCGCTATGACGCGCAGCGCTCCACCATGTCCCTGGATCGGGACGTGAAGGAGGAGCCGTTCAAGGGGGCCTCCAATTTCGGCATCGGGGCCGAGCAGATTGCCGGCGAGTTCCTCGTCCCCGTCATGCTCACCAACACCGTCGGTCTCACCCCCATGCTCCAGGCCCTCGATCTGGACACCGAGCAAATCGATGAACCCCTGACGACGTTCCATGACCGCTACCAGCGCTATGAGCTGGCCGAGTCGCTGGCCTTGCGCGAGGATTCTACCCGCGAGGTCTTCAAGGTCGGCGGGGTCTTTCATAAGTGGACGTATGGGACGCTTTGGAAGCAGCGCGAAATCGATCTGACGGTGTTTGCGCATCCGCTCACCAACCAGCCCGTGTTGCAACCTGATCCTGGGACGGGCGGGCTTGAGCCCATCCCGGCTGATCCGAAGATGCCCGAGGAGTTGTGGCCGGTCGATCCCGCGACCGGGCTGAAGCTGAAGATCGCCAAGATTCCCTCGGTGAACTTTGACTTACTCAAGGAAGGTCCCCAGCTCTCCATCCGGCCGATCGAAGCCATCGAGTTTCCGCCCTCCGCCCGCACGGTCGATCCCAACACATGGGATTGGGTCGCGGACAATTTTACCGTCTCGCCCTGGTGGTTTTTGGGCCGGGAAGGCGATCCATTCGACGGCAAGCTCCAGAACCTGGACAAACTCTGGAAATGGCTCGGAGTCGATCCGAACAACCTCCACCTGAAGCCCGATGGCAAAACCCTGACGCAGCCGGTCAAGCTCAAGGAAGTGCACACCAAGTTCCCGGTGACGAGTTCTGGCAAGCCGGTGGAAATCATCGCCCTGGTCGCGACGGAGGCCAACCTGCTTTTGGCCTGGCGCGTCTCGCCCTTCCCAAGGCGTCCGTTCTTCAACCGCCAGGTCTGGAATCGTGGCGGCCATCCGTTGGGGAAGGGGATTCCTGAGACCGTGCGGGGCATTCGGGATGCCTTGGACAAATCCGTCAACCAAGACACTGACGCCGGCGATCTCTACAACCATCCGCCGACGCTCCTCTCCACGCTGGCCTATGTCGATGATGAGGATTACGAACAGACCGGGCCGGGCACGATCTTGATGGTGCGGGACATCAACGGGATGAAAGTCTTGGCCCAGCCGCCGGCGTTGCGTAACCCGATGGAACGCGAAAACTGGTTGTTCTCCATGATTCAACGGCTCTGGGGGGTGACGGACTTGAATCTCAGCGCCCCGACCTCCTCGCTCTCGCCTAACATCCAAACTGCGACCGCTGCGCTGGCGACCTTGAATCAAGGCAGCATCAAGTTTGGTCATCTGACTCGCCGGCTCTCCGAGACGGATAGCCAGGAGTTTCAGTTCTGCCATGAGTTGTTTCGCACGATGCTGGCGAATCCTAAGACGATTTCCGTCACGGGCCAGCCGATGGTGATTGCGCCCAAAGATCGGGAGCAGTTCTTCCATGTCAACCGTCGGATCGTGGCAATTGGCAACGGCGTCAGTACCAACCCGATCATGCGTCAGCGCGCGCTCTCCGAAGGGTGGTTGTTCATCAAAGACAACCCCTACATCGGGGGGGATTTGGACGTCCTGAAAGACTACACCGAGCAGTGGTTGGAGTCGATGGGGATTAAGCTGACGCTCAAAGAGCCGCAGATGCTCCAACAACTCCAGGTGATTCAACAGCTCCTCCAGACCGCGCCAGGCCAAGCGGTGATTCCCGCAGCGGTGCAACAAGTGATTGGGCAACTCCAAGCGATGGAGCCCCCGACCAACGGACGCGACCATGTGGCGAGCCCTGCAAGCGTGGGTCGGTAAGCACACGCGGTTGGCGAAGGCCGTGGAAGCATTGGCGAGGGCGCATCGCCAGACGACGGGGTTTGTCTCCGTCGCTCCCACGCGAGCGCCGCGCCAACGGTGGTCGGTGGGCGACGAAGGCAAGCTGGAGGCGCTCAAAGACCTCGTCTCCAGTGCCGAGCGACTGGACGCGCTGATGGCGTCTCCTGGGTGGAAGGATGTCTTGGACGCCAAGGGGTTCTATCAATCGCTGGCGGATCGACAGACCAAGAATGTGACCCTGCGCGAGGCCCAACGCTTCCAAGCCGCCTGTGAGTGGTCGGCGATCGAGGGCTTCTTCATGGAGCTGCATCAGCGCATTCGGCGTGGGCGGAAGGCGAAAGAGGCGTTGGGGAAACTGGTGAAGACGCGATGAAGCCTGATGTGTCCTGACTGTGGACATGAATGGAATGTGCATAGCACTCACGGGATGGGGTGTTATGGCTGTGAGTGTCCTCCAGAGACTCATCGCGGAAGCGGGGAGATGACGACGTGCGTTCGTCCATGTCAGTGCGTCCTCCCCCGTGAGGTGGATGACTAACATGCCATCATTGGTGACCACCCGACAAGGCTTAGCCGATCGACCGGCGATCTTTGCACAGAGAGAGACTGCGCACTGACATATCAGCAGCACGCTTGACCGATGATTTCGTGACGGTCTGATCCCCGTCACGCCAACAAAGGATTTTGACGGCCAGTAGGGGCCTACTCCCTTACTGGCCGTTTTTTGTTGGTCTGGACGATCACCCGCCCCGGCGCGGTGTCGCCGGAGAAGCACGGAGGCCCCGATGACGGGAGAGACGATGAAGTGGATGACGTGGTTGTGGACGCGACTCGCCAACGAACGTGGCGAGGTCGCGGTCGGTGGCCCGGCCACCTTACCGCCGGAGGTGCAAGAGAAGCTCGCCAAGCTGGACAAGCTTGAGAAAGACCATGCGACGCTGGGCTACCGGTTGCGGGCGCATGAGAAGGTCATGAAGGAGTTCGGGGACGCGGTGGAATACGACGGGTATAACAATCCCGTCAGGCGGGTGGAAGTTGCACCTGCGCCGTCGTATGCCGCGCCGGGGAGCCATCCGTTGGCGGGGATCGTGGACAACCCGCAGTCGGTGGATGCGCACTACCAGTCGCTCTATGCGCAGCACCTGAATAAGGCCGGGTACGTCACGATGGCCCAAGCGCAAGCGTTGGCGAACCAGGCGTATGAGTTGGCGCATGGCAATGCGAGGGTGTGGCGCACCTACGACAAGGTGACGAGCCAGGAGAAGTACAAAGACCTGGCGAATGCGGAGTCGGACTTGTACAAGCGCACCGTGCGCCTTGGTCAGGAACGGCAGCTCTTGCGCCCCATGGACCCGGCCCAAAAAAACCTGGACACGTGGTGGTGGGCGAACTTGGAGGCCTTGCAGATGGCCGCGGATCTCGCACGCCTGGAGGCGCATGAGGCGGCGCAGCAAGCCGCCGCCTCGACCGCCACTGGACAAGCCGCCCAAGAGAAGGCGGGACTGTCTGTGGGCACGACGACCGTCACCGCGCTAGGGAGCGCGGAGGGCGCCCCGCCTGTCTCCGCGGATGGGAGGGTGGATTGGGGCAAAGTCGGCACCGACACCGCCGCGCGCGGCGCCCAACTGCCACGAGAAGCAATACCGTTTTAGACACGACACAACACAAAGGAGTCTGATATGAGGACGTGGTTGACGATCGCCCTCTCGTTCCTGTGGAACGAGCGCGGCGTGACGCTCAACCTCGCCACCAAGACGTCGTGGGACGCCTCGATCCCCGAATATTGGGATCGGGCGGTGATGATGGAGTCCGACCGCCAGTCCATCATCAACCAGCTCACGGGAGCGGATGGCTCGGATGCTCCCGTGCTCCAGAAGATGGATTTGACCAAGCAGGCCGGGGACAAGATCACGTTTTCGACCTTGCAGCGGCTCTTGGGCAAAGGCGTCTCTGGCACCACGGCGTTGGAAGGGGCCGAGGAGAACTTGGTCAACGGCACCTACGCGGTGACGGTGGAGCTCTTCCGTCACGCCACGGCGGCCAATGACATCGCTCGCAAGGAAGTGCTCTTTGACTTCCCGAAGATCGCCGGACAGCGCATCTCAGAATGGCATGGCCGTTTCCGGGATGACAACCTGATGGATCAGGTGCTCAACACCGACACCATCCAGACCAACTACGCGGGGGGCAAGACCTCGCGGGGCAATCTGGGGCCGGCGGATACGTTCAACACGCGTGAGCTGAAGCGCTTGCATGTGGCCGCGCGGCGGCGTGGGGTGCGGAAGTTCCGGCAGACCCGCAAGGGGCCGCTGCCCTGGCCGATTTTCGGCGCCATGATCTCGGAGATCGACTACTACCAGTTGATCGAATCCGATGACTTCAAGCAGGACATGCGCTTGGCGCAAGCGCGGGGGGACAAGAATCCAGCCCTGGATGGGGATGTCGATATGTACCAGGACATCATCCTGTGGGTCTTCGGCTCGGTCAATCCTGGGGACGGGATGTTGGGCTCCTTCCTCCGGCCGGAAGCGCGGCTGGCGGCCACCATCACGGCGAGCGGCACCAGCGTGACAGCCGGGCCGACCACCGCCGTGACCAACGTGGACTACTGGCAGTACTTTCCAGGCGCCTACGTCTACGGGCCGGCGATCAGTGGGACGCATACGGTGCTGATCGATTCGGAGCAGATGACCTACACCGCCGCACCGACGGATACGACCCTGACCGTGACGCGGGCGGCGGGGGGCACGCCGGGGGTCGCCCATACGGCCGGGGCGTTGATGACGCTCAACAACGTCGGCAAGGTGCTGTTGTTTGGCGTCAACTTCGGCCTGGAAGCCTGGGCCATGCCGGTGACCCGCATTCGGCAAGAGCGGGACTACGGGATGGAGCTGGGCATCGGGGTGAAGTGGATTTACGAAGTCAAGGGCGTGGAGAACGCGGATGACACGCTCGCCAACTGCGTGGTCATGGAGACGACCGCGCCTAACCCGAACACCACCTAAGAGGAGATGACGAGATGAAGAACATCGTTCGCGTGCTCGTCCTCACCCTCCTATGTGGGTGGTCGGCACGGGTGTGGGCGGACTGTCCGAGTGGGCAGATCCTCAAGAAGATCGGCAATGTCTTGACCGATGATGGGGTGGTGAGTGCCCAAGGGCAAGACATCCATGCCATCTCGGTCGACTGTGGAGGATCGGCCTGTCTGGCCGGGTTGGTCAATGAGGATACGCTCGCGGCCTTCAATGCTGACGGGGATGTCAGCTGGGAAGGGGGCGCCGCCGCCAATGGCGTGCTCTTTCTGGATCTGACGGACAATCCCCTCTATATGTCGGAGGGCGTGGTCTTCAGTGATGACGGGAATGTAGACGCGTTCATGGTCTACACCTGCGCGCAGAAGTGATGAAAAAGGCGTGGAGTGTGGGGTGGCTAGGACTTCTCCTAGTCGCCCCACCCGCCTTTGCCCAGGCGCCCGATCAGGGCTTGAAGCGGTGTACGCAAGTCACCCTCGTTTCCGATGCCAATGGCGGGGATGAGACGCTGTCGGATTTGTCCGATACCCCGTCCATCGTGTGCTCGGTGGACTTTGTCGCGACCTCCGCGAATGGGTTTTTCCGATTGGTGGACTCGCCAGATGACACGATCACCCACGCCCAAGCTAGGACGGTCGGTGAGGGGGGCGCGGCGACGGCAGGCAATCCCGCCGCGGTCTACTACGGCGAGTTGGGACGCCTGACGCACTTTGGCTTGGAGGCCGAGGTCGTCGGGGGCTACGCGGTGGTGCATTGGGACAACTAGCGTGGCGATTGTCCCTCTGGGGTTGGGTGGCAGCCCCCGTGGTGGGGATGTGGCCCCACACCGCCCCCCGCCTGAGTCAGTTTGGCTGGTGGGTGTTGGCCTCGATCCTGGTGATCGTCGCCGCGCAGTTCGTGGAGCCCGTTCGGAGGGTTCGGGTCTTTGGCGGGCTCTTGGTGGGGTGTGTGGCGATCTTCGCCGCGCACGTGCGAAGCGTGGGGGGGGCGCTCGCGTGGTGCTACCAGAGCACCTTCATCCTCACGGCGGCCTGGCTGATCGCCGAGCGAGTGGGATGGCCGATCCTGCGACGGGCGCTTCTCGTCGTGGCGTGGGCTCAGTTGCCCCTGATGGCCCTCCAAGCGGTGGGGGTGACGTTGCCCTGGCCAGCGGTGATCACCCATCCGATCACCGGCGCATTGGGATCGCGGGCGCCGCTCGCCAGTCTCTTGGCCGTCGCCTCGATGCTCAGCCCCAGGCGTCCAGCCCTGATCCTGGCCATCGCGGCCTGCCTGACGGGCAGTCTGATGGGGTGGCCCGCCCTGATCCGGTTGTGGTGGCAGAGTCCGTGCAAGCCGTGGCCGAGTCTGTGGGGGTGGCCGGTGCTGGCCGCGCTGACGCATCGGTGGTGGTGGCCGAAGCTCGCGATTCGGATGGAGAGTTGGTCAAGCCTTTCCTTCCTGAAAGGCGGGTGGCTGACGGGGTGGGGCTTCCTACCGTTTCCGGGGGGGTTCTGGGATGACAGCACGCCCGGACGGATGTTTCTGTGGCGGGACTATCACAGCATGTGGATGGATTGGATCGCACGCACGGGACTCATTGGCGGGCTCGTGGCCGTGGGGCTGATCTGGTGGATCATCCGTCGGCTCCGCGTGCAGCCGTCATGGGGATGGACGATGGCGATGCTGTTCTGGATCGGGGCCTGGCAGTCGGCGGAGGCGTTTCCCGTCTTGGCGTTGCTGGGGGTGATGGGAGTGATCGGGTTAGTAACTGACAAGGAGAAGACATGCCATATATCCGATACCGCCATTGGGACACCGACGGCTTGAACGCCCGTAAGGCGATCATCGCCAACCATGAGTACGTCTTTTTGGACGCGGATGAGGGGACGGCGTTGATTACGAATCAGCGCCATGCCGAACTGCTCTTGCGCCATGAGTCGGGCAACTATGAGGTCGCCTGGGATCGCTACGGGGTGGTGTTTGATGCGCAGGGGATGGAACTTCAGGAGCAGGAACGCAACGTGCCAGTCGCGGCCATGGGGGCGGTCGTCGGTGACCAGATGGGGGCGGCTGTTGGTGGCCGTATCGGGCAGGAGATCAGTCGTCCCCCTACGGTTGATCAGGAGGACGCCACACGGAAACCGGAACGGCCCAAGCGCCGGTCGTAAGAGAGGCAGGCCGGGCCGCCTGGGAAGGACTCTGCGACCCGAAGGGCAACTGTCGGACAGCATGTTGTTACTTCAAGGGCTCCCCGTGCGTCCACCTGAACATCTTCAACACCAAACTCAATGCGGGTCGCTGCCGGATCTATGCGCAGCGCTTTGAAGTCTGCGGCTGTACCACCGGGGGGCCGGCGATCCATCAGACCGTCACGGGCAAGCGATTCAAATGCGCCAACATGGCGGATGCGCTGATGGTCAAGTCCGCGCCCGCGCACTGTGGCTATGGCGTGATTCACGCCATCGAGGGGCAGCCTGTTGTGGTCGGCGCGTGAGCGTGATCTGCTCATTCTGTATGCCCAGCTGCCTCGGCTGACGTGCCAACAGAAATGCCAACACGCGTGTACGTCGATTGTGATGAGTCAAACGGAGTGGGAGCGCCTGACCAGGGCGGCGGGCAGCGAGGAGTTGTACGTCCAGGAATCGGGACGCTGCCCCCTCCTCGTCAACGGACGCTGCCGGGTCTATCCCGTACGTCCGATGATCTGCCGGCTCTGGGGGCTGACGAAAGACATGGCCTGTCCCTATGGGTGCGAGCCGGAGCGGTGGTTGGAGGCGGAGGAGGCTCGACAGTTCCTTCGCGCCGCTGAGCAACTGTCAGGAGGACGTATGAACGGCATCTTTCCGCGCTCCACCGCCCATTTGGCGAGACGGCGGCTGGCCCAGGACGCGCTTGAGCAGGTGAGGGGCTAATGGCGGTGCATACGGCGACATTGGATTTTGTGTCGATCTACGGCACGGATGGCATGGGTCGACTCGTCGGGGTTCGGGACAACACGACGGACGCCAACGGACGCCGGAATGCCGCCAACGAAGCCTATTCCGAGTTGGCCGGGCTCATCAAAGGCTACTGGCGCAATCGCGAGTTTGCCTACACGTCCAGCTCGACCCCAGCCTTGACCGCCGGCACGCGCGCCTATAACACGCCCACCACGACGGGCGCGGTGTTTGAGGATGCCCACCGCCTCTATTACCGGCAGGCCGGCCGGGCGCAGGATGTGAAACTCGTCGGGAACAGTGAATGGCTGGAGCTGTCGGCGACGCGCAGCACGGATGCGGGGTATCCGGCCTCTGCGCGGATCGTGCGCACGTCCAGCGCGATCCGCATTGAGCTGGATAAACCTATCAGCCAACCGTTCCTCGATCTCATCGGGACATTGACCCTGGAGTATTTCATCGAGGTCGCCTTCCTCGTCAACGATACCGATACGACCATCCTGCCCAATGATCTTGCGCTTCAGATCATTCCCTATGCGGCATGGATGTACGCGATGCAACAGGGGGATTGGTCGCTGGTGGATCACTTGGAAAAGCGAGCGATCGCGGCGGAAGCGGCAGTGCTCAAACACGATCTGACGAGAACCGGCCGCCCCCGGCAGGTGCGGCCACGGAAGGGCTATGCGGTACGGAGTGGCGCAGGCGGGTATGACTACGGGGAGCGAGTCTAACGGGAGAGGCCATGGCAGAGCTGTCGCTCGATGAAGTCCAAAAGTTTTACGAGGAAAAGAAACGGGGATGGTTGCGGGAAATCGGGCAGTTGGAGCAACAGAAAGCCTCGTTAGTTGCCGCGAACGATCAGTTGACCAGTCAGAAAACGCACCTTGAGCAAGAGGTGGTGCGTCTCACACAAGACGTGAATGGCTTGCGCGATCGGATCGCCAGCGCCGAGGCCGAGATTCAGGCCACCGCTGCACGCACCCACGCCGGCCTGGTCGAGCAAGAAGCCAAGGCCACGGCCCGGATTGAGGCCGCGGTGACCGCCGAACAGGCTGCGCGCGCGGCGTCCGCGCACAGCGCCCAGGCGGCGGAAACCGTGCGCGCGACCATCGCCGAGACCTGCCAGACGCTAGACGAAATGAAGACCGCGATGGCGACCCTCATGGAGCAGGCGAGGGCGACCTTACAACGTGTGGGGGCATGAGTTGGCAGCCCGGCCTTCAAACCGTCACCTACGAAGAACTGACCGTCGGGGCCTCCGCCATCCGGCTGACGATTGCCAATATCGTCACGACGCCGCCGGTTGAGAAAGTCATTTTAACAGTTGAGGATGCCCAGATTCGCTGGCGGGATGATGGGACAGATCCAACCGCCAGTGTCGGACGTCTCGCCAATCCGACGGATGTGCTCACGTTGGATAACCGCAACCGCATTGTGAACTTTCGCGCGATCAGAACCGGAGGCACGAGTGCGACGCTTAACGTGGATTATCTGCGCTAGCTTCCTGACCGGTTGGGGGCGTGCGGGGTGGGCGCAGGAGAGCGGGATTGCCTCTGGCTCTGGCATCCAACCGGGCCGACTGGACGTGCGGGAGTCCGATGGCTCGCCCTCCGTCACGCCCTGGCAGGTGAATGTCTCCAACGCGACCCTGACGGACAACGCCGATGGGACCGTCACCCTCGACACCTCCGGCACGGCCACGACCGGCTGGACCAAAACCGGCACCACCCTCAGCCCCACCACGGCAGGGGATGACGTCTCACTCGGCGCCGGCTCCACCCTCACCCTCGCCGACCTGACCGCAGGCTCCGTCCTGTTCGCTGGGACGGGCGGCCTCTTCACCCAAGACAACGCCAACCTCTTCTGGGATGACACCAACAATCGGCTCGGCATCGGGACGACAGGGCCTACTCAAAAATTGCATGTAGACGGCGGCACTATTTTTTCCTCATATGCACCGGGATCGATTCAAACAACCCCCGCTGTTGGACTCTCTCGAAATAGTGGTCTCGGATGGTATGCCAATAGTAGTCTAAATTCAGGTGTAACTGGGTTTTTTGTAGGCACTAGTGCCCATCTTGCAGTCTATGTGAATGGGGTCCAGACGGCACAATTTCAAGACGGCGGCAACGTCGGCATCGGGACGAC
>ERZ1292637.401-Hain-H14-01um-R3-401-length-26685-cov-6_pt2 | contig 13445 bp, 18 predicted proteins | sample MGYA00564405_ERZ1292637 | MGnify/ENA primary metagenome ERZ1292637 (study PRJEB36523, sample SAMEA6512645) | groundwater metagenome | collected 2019-01-09 | study: AquaDiva: Metagenomics assemblies of 32 groundwater samples | reverse complement strand
GGTGACCAAAGCGATCAGCCAGATGCAGGTCCGGATGGTGTCGGGCGATAGTTCGGCCGTCGGCGCCCTGCGCGCGCTCGGCGTTTCGCTCAATCAGTTGACCGCCCTGGATCCGGACGCGCAATTTCTCGCCATCGCCCGCGCGATCGACCAGATTCCGAATCCGGCTCGGCAAGCGCAGCTGGCCGTGGAGATTTTCGGGAAAGCGGGTCTTGAGATCCTCCCCAGCCTCAAGGCCGATGTTGATCGATTGGCGGCGAGTACGTGGACGATGAGCGAGGACACGGTGCAAGCCCTTGATCGCGCGGGCGATGCGTGGCAACGCGTCTGGCGGAATACCAAAGGCATCATCGGTGAATTCATGGCCTCCCAATTGCGAGGCCCCGGGGCGTTTGGCGGCGTGCCAGAAGGGACGGGAACTAAACCGACCCTTCCGCCGGCGCTGGGCTTCCCACAGCCAACGGGTCTTGGGCCATCGGCGGCCCCGGCCGGCGTCGCCCTTCGCCAAATCATCGAGGATCTCAACGCCGAACGCGACGCGGCAAACAAAGCCCGGGAGGCGAATGAGGCGCTGGCCGCGAGCTTGGCCCGCATCGCAGGCAGTGGCATGACGGCGGCCACGATGTACGAGCAGACGCGACGCGTCCTGCTCGACCTCGGGGAGCGCGTCACGCCGGTCGCGGCCGAAATGTTCGAGCGGCTTGAGAAGGAAATCTCGGACGCCGCCAAAGCGGCCGAGCAAGACCTGCTCCCGCCCCTCGAGAAACTCGCCCCCCCGATCGAGAAGGCCGCCGCGGCCATGTTCGGGTTCGCGAGCGCCATGGCCGGCTTCAAGGTGATCGGGGGCCCAGGGTTCGGGCCCATGATGCAGCATCTGTCCCCCTTCCTCGCCATCCAGTCGATTTCCTCCTCGGGTCTCGGCCCGCCGCCTCCGATTCCCGGATTTCAAGTCGGCGGGCCAACGGACGAAGGCCCGGCATTCCTGCATGAGGGCGAATTCGTCGTGCCGAAGGGCGGGGCGCTCGTACGCGGCGGCGGGGGCACAGTCGTCCACGCCACGATCAACTATCCGATCATGCGCGATCCGCAGGCGATGCGGGAGCTGCTGGAGATGATTGGGATGGAAATTGCTCGGCAACTGCGGAGCGGCGGCGCCCGGCTGCCGACCGGCGCCTGATATGCCGATCAGCGGGAGCGACGTCGCCCTGATGTACGCGCTCTCGGCGGTCGCCCGCTCGGGCGCGACGCGCAGCGGGCATCACAAGGGCCTCGTTTATCTCTCGATTGGCGGGACTGAGCGCCGCACGAACGTCATGTTCGGCTCGTTGGTCATCACGGACCTCGTCGACGAAACCCCGAACCGGCTCGAGATGACCGTCCAGGGGATCGTGCCCACGAAAGCCCAGGAAGTCATCGTGCGGCTCGGCTCGTCGAATAATCGCGAGCGGATCTTCGGCGGCCACATCCTCCAGATCCGGCAGGCGCAACGGCAATCGGGCTCCCCCGTGTTCTATCACGTCGCGGCGGTCGACTACACCTGGCTCCTCGGCAAGCGCCTCGTGCGCAAGCGCTACACGAACCAGACGGCGACGGCCATCGCCCAGGACCTCATCTCGAGCTACGCGACGGGCTTTACCTCCAAAGGCGTCGCGAGTGGGCTCATCACGATCGACGAAATCACGTTCACGGACGAAGAATTGCCGGCGGCGTTGAGCCGCCTCGCGAAACGGATCGGCGGCTACTGGTACGTCGACTACCTCAAGGACGTGCATCTCTTCATCACGGAGACCGGCAACGGGACCCCGGTCACGCTCTCGACCACGCACACATCGTTCGCGGACTTCGGCTACGACGTTGACATCGGGCAGGTCGTCACGCGCGTGTACGTGGAGGGCGGGGGCGCCGCCTGCCTCGTCGACCGCGTGGCCGGCGACCTGACCATCCCGGTGGCAACTTCCGCGTGGTACAACGCCTCTGGCGGCACCATTGTCAGCGGGCCGCAACGCATCACCTATACGGGGCTCATCGCAGGCGGGGCTGGATCGCTCGTCGGCCCCGGCGTCACGCCCTCCTCAGGGCCCACGGCGACCCTCGCCATCGGGGCCGGCATCGACGATGGCGCGCACTATTACGCTTTTACCTGGGTCACGGCGGCCGGCGAGACCAAGCCGTCGCCCGCCTCTGCGACGATTACGCACGGCGCGGTCGCCGCGCCCACGGTCGCCCCAACCAATGAGGGCCTGAGCGGCGATAGTGAGGGCACGACGAACATTGCCATCGGCACGACCTATGAGTACGTGTACACGTACGGCCTGCACGCCACCTTCAATAATACGAGCCAAGACACGGCCGAAAGCGCGGCCGTGGCGATCGCGGCGGTCGTGGCGGCTGGGCTCGGGGCTCCGTACGCCCAATACCCCACGCTGCGCGTGACACACTCCAGCAATGCCGCGGTGCAGTGGATTCACATCTGGCGGCGTGTGACGGGCGTCGGCACGTATAAGTACCTGAAACACGCGATAAACGTCACGCACTCACTGTCCGTGTACGAAGCCTCGGGCGCCGACCTTCCCGCCGCCAATGGGACCCAACGACAAACATCGCTCTCCGGCATCGCGGTGGGCCCCTCGGGGACGACCGACCGCAAAGTCTATCGGGTCGCGGCGGGCGGGAGCCAACTCAAGCTCCTAACCACGATTGCGAACAATACCGCCACGACCTACACCGACAGCAGTGCCGACAGCGCCCTCGGCGCGAACGTGCCGACCTCCGATACGTCGGGACTCACGCAGCCGAACGGGACGATCCTCGCCGGCGATACGAGCATCATCGTCTCCAACGCGGGCCCGTTCTCCTCGACCGGCGGCTGGGCGATCATCGGGAACGGGGCCCATGTCATCTCGTACACGGGCAAGTCGGCGACCGCGATTACCGGGATCCCTGCGACCGGCACGGGCGCGATCGTGGCGCCGGTGAGCTACAATTCCACCATCAGCGTCGCGCCGATGCTGACGGGGGTCCCGGCGACCGGGACCACGGGCGCGATCCTCTATCCGATCACGAAAGGCGACGATGTGAACCTCCTCGTCCAGCGCGATAATACCGGCGGCCAGGGTGCGCTCGGGACGCTCATCGGTGGGGGCGACGACGGGATTGTCGAGGAGACGATTCAGGATCGCCGGCTCTCCGAGGAAGAAGCGATCGCGCGGGGCGATGCGCTCCTAGCCCTGCGCGGCGCGAGCGAGGCGAGTATCCGCTACGCCTGCCGCGACAAGCGGACCTCGTCGGGCAAGAGCATCACGGTGAGCCTCGCAGGCGATACGAACGTGAATGCGACGTTCAAGATCCAGCAGGTCCGGATCTCGCAGTTCTCGGTGTCGGCGACCGTGATGCCGACCTACACCGTTGAGGCCTCCACGACGCGCTTCTCGTTTGAGGATCTCCTGCGCATGGCGCGGCGGGAGCCGCGCGCCTCATGACCGGGTTCACGGTCGAACGGATCGGCGCGGTGCGGGAGACCGACCGGATCGTCCCAATCTACGTCGTGTGGAGCGAGGAGGAAGACCTCCTACTGCTGGCGCAGCATTTGGCCGAACGACGATGGGCCTGTCCAGATTGCGGTCGTATCTGGCCGCTCGAGCGTTCGGGCGGCATCCTCGCACGCTTGCGCGCTGGCCGACACATTGGCACTGTCAGCGACTCCTGTTCGGCCTGCGGGGCGCGCCTCTTCCTCGATAACACGCCGCCGGCGGCGCGTTCCACGCTCCGCTGGCCGGCAGCTGCGGTGAGCGGATCCTGACATGGCCGCGACCCTCATTTCCAGGTCCACCTGGACTGATGATTCGGGTGGAGGGACGGACGGCACCGTCATCAACAACGCCGAGCTCGCCCTCATCTACGACAAGATCGACGGCCTCTTCAAGCGCACGACGGCCGGCGACCTCACGCTCGAGCTCGAGAACACCGACGTCACGGGGACCTCGGACACGGGCGTCGTCGTCCGCACGGGGAGCGGCGCCGCCGGCGACGCCTACTTCCAGGCGACCAACGGGACGACGACCTGGACCTGGGGCCTCGACAACTCCGACAGCGACAATTGGGTGCTCGCCGCCAGCGCGAGCCTGGGCACGACGAACGTATTCACGGTCACTACGGCCGGGCTGCTGACCTTTATCGTGGCGCCGAGCTTCGGCACCGTCGGCTTCAAATCCACGAGCGGGAACTGTTTCATTGGCGACGACGCGAATGCCAACATGACCTTGGGTCTGACCATCAACCAAGGCGTCGCCGACAATGAGATCCTGGCGCTGAAGTCCAGCGATGTCGCGCACGGCGTTACGGACGTGGCCGAAACGGACACCTTTTTCACGATCACGAAAACTATCGCCACCACGGGCGGGGCCCGCTTGCGCGGCTTTTCCTCCGACGAGGCGGCCCTCGCGCTCGAAGGGATCGGCGTGGTCGACAATACGACCAAAACCACCGGCGCAGGGGCCTATTGCCGCTTGATCGCCGTCAAGAAAAGCGGCACGACGACGGCGCCCCCGGGCGCAAACGCGAACATGGTCGTGTTTCAGGACGGCGGTGGCAGCGCCCGGTTCATCTTCGATGTCGAGGGCAGCGGGTTCGCCGACGTCGAATGGATCACCTACGACGCCCACGACGACATCGCCGAGCTGGATCGTCTTCAATGCGTGCTTCGGCAGCGGCGACCACGGCTGACCCCCACCCGGCACGGGCCCAACGCCTTACTTAGCCATCGGCGGCATTTGGAACGGTTAGGCATCATCGGACGCAATTCCTGGCATATCGAGCGCGCTCGGCCCCGGAGCATGATTAATTTCACGCGCTTGGCGATGCTCCATCACGGCGCGCTTTTGCAATTAGCCGATCGGTTGACCCGCCTGGAGGCCGCCTGAGATGGGCCGCGCCGCGCGCGTGAAACGCGCCCGATCGCACGGTCTGCGCCTTGAAGAAGCCGAAGCGCGCGCCCTGCTGCGGACGCAGCGTGACGTCGCCCAGGCGCAGCTGCGCGCCCGCGAACTGGCGCAACAAGCGCAGGAGGCTGTCCGGGCGGCCGTCGTGGCCCAGCAGCAGACCTTCGATGGGCTCGTGAAGAAGTACGGACTGGATCCGCGCCGTCGCTACGTGCTCGACGATGAGCGCCTGACGTTGACGCCGGCGGCGGCTGATGGGACAGTCGCGATCGCCCGGCCCTCAAAGAGGATCCCCTAAGCCATGCTCGCCTTCGCCCACGATGCCCACGCAATTGGACGGCGCCTCTCGATGATGTCGACGGCCGTCGGCTTGCTCGCCCTCGTGTTCACGGCAGGGTACAACTGGAGCCGGATCGTGGAGCTGCGGGAATGGCGGGACACGCACGAAGGCGAATCCTTGCGGCTCCAGACCGTGTACTTACGGGCCGACGTCGCCACGGCCCAGCTCGACGCGATCCACATGGAACTCGCGCGTCTCCGGCAGGAAATTACGGAACTGCGCCGCCACCTGGAGGCGGCGCCGTGACGCCCTTTGAGCTCGGCCAGCGGTTCGTCGGCGAAATCCGCGAGCAGCCGGGCGCGGTCGATCATCCCTTCGTCCAGTGGGCCTTCTCGCTCTGCGCGGGTTACGGCCTTGACGAACCGGACGAAACGCCGTGGTGCTCGGCGTGGCTCAATGCTGTGTGCTGGCTGCTGCGGCGACCCCGTAGCAAATCGGCGGCGGCGCGCTCTTGGCTGGCCGTGGCGCGTGGCGTCGGGTTGGCCGACGCCCAGATTGGTGAGGATATCATCGTGTTGAGCCGAGGCCTTGGACCGCAGCCGGGCCCCGAGACCCTCGCGGCGCCCGGCCACGTCGGTCTCTACGCCGGGCGCGACGAGGCCGGGCGTGTGCTGGTACTAGCCGGCAACCAGGGCCAGGGCGTGAGCGTGGCGGCCTTTCCGGTCACTCGCATCCTCGGGATTCGCCGTCTTCGGGAGTCCGCATGAGCAGTCTTTGGCGCCGCAAGGGGCCCAGTCCGCCGCCCGAGCCGCCGGCCGCGATGCAGTACCTCAGCGTGACGGGCCTGCGTGAACCGGGCACGGTCGTCACAGCCCAGGCCCGTAGCCCGGACGGTCAGATCTATTCGGGGACGCGAGACTGGAACTTTCCGGCGATTGGGCGGTTTGCCTTCCGCATCCCTGACGCCGAGCGTCGGCTGGGCGCGCTCGTCACGGTCCAAATCGAGGCGCCCGGCTTCCGGGTCGCTCTCGTCGAACGGGCCATCGGGGCCGGCAGCCATGAATGGGCTGGCGTCGCGCTTGAGCTGGTGGCGCCGCCCCTGGAACGACTGGTGATTGACGGCACGACCTGGCGCATCTCTGCGGGCCGCTGGCGCTGGCAAGGGGTGACGGCCTTCCGGTTGATCGAACTTGTGGCCCGGGGCGAACGGGGCCGGGCGGAGGCCTATCTGGGCGAAATGGTGGCGGCCGGGGTCACGCTCGTCCGCGTCCTGACCCGAGCGCGCCACCTCTTCGATCTGCCGTTCGAGGTCGGCCTGGCCCATCTGGCTGAGACGGCCGCGCTCGCCCGGGCCGCCGACGTCTGGATGGAAGTGGTCGGGCTGGCCGATACCCGCGAGACCGATCCGGCGACGTGGCGCACCCAGCTCGCCGGCCTAGGGGCCATCGCTAACGATGCGCCAGGTCTCATCGTCGAGGTCGCCAATGAACCAGATCATGCGACGCAGGCGGGGCTTCTCCGCGACCCCGGGCAGCTCGCCGCGCTGGCTGCACTGCTACCAACCGTCGTCCCCGTCGCCTACGGGGCCGCGCACGGGCCAGACGATGAAAGCCGCGCGTATGTCGGCGGCGATTACGTGACCGTGCATGGGGATCGGGCCGAGGGGGACGATGGCTGGCGGTGGGTCCGGCATACGAACGAGCAGCGCGCCCTCATGGAGGAAATCGGCAAGCCGGTCGTCAACGATGAGCCCTCCCGCGACATGGCCGATCCCGCGAAACATCTGGCCCTCGGCGCCTTCTGCGCGCTCTTCGGGCTCGGCGATACCTTCCACTATGCCTCGGGGCGTGATGCCCAACTCCCCTTCGGGGACGAGATCGCGTGCTTCGCGGCGCGGCGCCGCGGGTGGGCGGCGATCCCAATTGACTGGACGGGGACGTATCAGAACGCGGGGTTCGCGGACTCGCCGGTCAAATCCTTCAACGGCGCCGTACGATCGTACAGTTCGATCGCCGGCGGCGCGGGGTACACGTTGGCCTTCGGGATTGGGCCGGACTTCTCGATCGAGTGGCGCGCGCCGTGGACGGTCCGGGACATCGTCATCGACGACGCGACGGTGAAATTGTGGAAAGTGGGGCGCACGTAATGGACACCGACGCGATGGCGCATGTGACGACGGCCGCGATGATGGTGTACTTCCTCGAAGCGCTCAAACGGATGGCGTGGTTGCGGTGGGTCCGGATGGACACGAAGGCCGTCAACCGGATCTTGAGCGCCGTCCTGGCGGCGGTCGCGGCGGCGGGGATCGACTGGACGTACGATCCGACGGTGGGCAAGCTGGTCATCGAAGGCTTGACGTGGGGTGCGGTCGGCACGATGGCGTGGGAGTGGTGCAAGCAGTTCGCGACGCAACAATTATTGTTCGATGGAATCGTCCGACCCGATCAACGACGTCATTGGGATGGGCGCACGGATCGGCGCAAGATGAAACAACCGTAGGAGGCTTCAGATGAGCGTGAACTGGAAAGCCGTCGGGAAGCTCGGGCTCGCCGCAGCGAAGCAAATTTATCCGGCCATCGGGGCGGTCGAGTCAGGGGTGGCGGCCCTCCGAGCCGCCAAGGGGGCCGAGAAGCTCGACGCGGCCGAGGCGCTGGCCCTAAATGCTATCGACCTCATCGAGGATGTGAGCGACCGGGACCTGCTTCGCGAGCAGAAGGTGAGCGAGGCCTACCGCGCGCTGCTGTCCAGTCATGTGCACTTCATGAATGCGCTGGCCGCCGCAAAGGCCGCACGGGTCTCGCCCGTCCCGCCGGGTTAAAGGCCTCGATAGTCGCCAGCAAAGTTGACGTAGGCGTCGGGGCGTAGGCGTCGGGCAAACTCTGCTTCATCGACAGCATGAACCTCTCGATTCCCATCTGGGCAGATGACGATCTCGTCAATCCTGCCGTTGAACAGAATCCCCATGTCAGGGAACGAGACTATAATCGTTCGCCCGAGACGCAGCGCCGTATCCCGCGTGCGGAACGTGGCCGTCGTTGGGGCGTAGAGTGACTGCTGAATCGTGGTGTAGGCATCGGCAGGCACGTTGGCGGGCGTCTCGGTAGGACACCAGCGCCATGGCTGCGCAGCTACCGCGAATCCTGTCCCAACCAGGAACCCAAACGCCCGCCGCGTCATGCCGCGCTGCGCCCGCTGGCAGAGTCGATCGTTCGCGTGAGCTTCGCCGCACCAAAAGCATCGAATCAATGAATCGCTCCCAGCGCAGTGTAGCACAGCCAACAAGGCCCCAGAAATTGAACGCTTGACAACGCATCGGCAACGGACCTAAGATTGGCGCTGCGATGCGGAGACCGCGCCCGAAACGCCGTTGCCAGGAATGCCACGACTGGTATCGGCCCGTGCGCCAAGCCCAGCGCTTCTGCTCGCCGCGCTGCCGCGTGGACGCCTGGACGCGGAGCCATCCCCGGCAGCGCCTAGGTACCCAGCCCATCGACGCGACCCTTCAGAAACCACGGGAGGATTCTGATGGCGCACGGCGCTAGGCATCCGCGCCGCCGATCGAAGGCGCGCGCCGCGCTCGTGCGGCGGCCTGCGGCTCATCCGGCGCGGCCGCGTGTGGCCCCGCCCCCGCCCGCCGCGTTGCCCGCCACGTTGGCGCTCGCCGGCCTCGGGCTCTCACAAAGCGGGTTCACGGAGACCGAGCGCGCGGCGCTCATGGGGCCCTTCGTGGACGAGCAGATCGAAATCAAACCCTCCGGCGAGGTCTACGTCTCGCACATCTTCATTCGCAACCGGCTGAGTGAAATCTTTGGGCCCGGAAATTGGGGTCTGCTGCCCGAGGACCCGGTCGACAAGCAAGGCCAACTCATTCAGAAGTGGACGCTGCTGATTCGTGGCCGGCCCGTCGCGGCCGCGTACGGTGAAGCGCGGTACATCGCCAATAACCCCCGGCATTCCTGGGGGAAAGCGCTCGAGGCCGCGAAAAGCAATGCTCTCACGCGCTGCGCGAAGGATATCAGTTTAGCCGCGCGCTGCTGGGAGCGGCGCTGGCAGTTCTCCTACCGGATGCGCCACGGCGTGCTCGTCAAGGTCCGCGTCAAGGATCGGATCGAGACCCAATGGCGGCATGTGGACTCGCCGCCCCTCTCCGCTGAAATCAGTCTCGATGATCGGAGTCCGAACGCCGACCGCTACCAGCCGCCGACGGCGGCGCGGCGGGCGGCGGCCGAGGCGAGCTGGCGGCCGGCAACTGAGGACGAGCAGCCGACGGTCGAGGCGCAGGAGGCCCGGGCGGCCGAGCTCGTGCCCTTCGGCGATGGGCTCATTGACGCGCGGGGCCATCGCCAACTCCGCGGGGCGATGCGGACGCATCAGCGCAGCGAGGCCGATGTTAAGGCTTTCCTTAAAAAACAGTGGGGCTATGGATCAACGGCCGAAATCCGACAGAGTCAATTGAACGCCGTGTTGGATTACGTGAGAGCGCCTTACGATGTATAGGCTCGCCCTGGGAGATGACCTTAAAAGGGCGGTTTAGTTTCGATGCCACTGCACACCTCTATCGGATCGGTCAGTACCAGGTCCCTGGCACGAGCGCGGTCCTCGAGGCCGCCGGCTATTTGGCCGGGCTGCGTCGGGCCTCTGGCGCGAGCCGGTGGCGCGGAGAACAAGTGCATGCGCTCGCGGCGGCGGTCGATATGGGCACGCTGGCCTCCGAGCCTGAGGTCCGTCGCTGGCTGGCGACTCATTCCGGTCCAGCGCCACTCGCCGGCTGGCTGGCCGGGTACCGCGCCTTCATGGCCGGCAGCCGCCCGCGCTATACCCTCATCGAGACGCCTGTGGTGGATCGCCGGCGCGGCTTTGCCACGGTCGTTGACCGCGCCGGATGGCTGTTCGGGGCGCCGATGGTCCTCAATCTCAAGAGCGGCGCCAAGGATTCGGCGCATGCCGTTCAGCGGGCGCTTGAGGTCCTGGCGCTTGATGGCCGGCGCAGTCGGCGCCGGCGCTTCACGCTCTACCTGCGGCCATCGGGGCGCTTCCGCCTCGAGGAGCACATCAACGACGGCGACTTCGATGCCGCCGAGGAGGCCCTAATCCTGTGGCGGCAACACGCGCACGATCCAGCACGGCACTATCCGCTCCGACTCGTCAGACCCTTCAGGCGAAAGGCGCGCTGACGATCGATCCGGCCTTGAAGCGCCAGGCCGCGCGCTTCGTGCGGCGGCTCGAGCAGCTCCCGATCCTGAAGGGGACGACGACGATCGTGCTGCAGACGGCTGAACAGCACGCTGAGGCGGACGCCCTCTACCGTGAGAGTCGGGCGCTTGCCAAGGCTCTGGAGGCCTCTCGCCCGTACCGAGCCGCGAAGGCCGAGCGCGCCGCCCTTCTCCAGGAGATGCAGGCCGCGCAACGGCCGCTCGAGGAGAGCGCCGTGCGTCTGTCGGTCGCGATTACGATTTGGCGCCAGGGCGAGGATGCGAAGATCGCGCATGAGGCCAAAGAGGAGGCCCCGCGCGGCCAGAAGAATTCGGCCGTCGCCCGGGTGCTCGCCGCGCAAGACAGCGAGCGGGCCGAGGCCGGTTTGACGCCGAGCCGGGACTATTGGCACGCCGAACTTGATGACCTCGGGGCCCTTGCCGCGCATGTTGTCGCCAGCTCGGATGTGTTGTATCAACAGGCGACAGAACTCCGGAAAGATATTCGGCTTGGCCGCATGCTGGTTAACGTCAGCGCGCTGGTTGGCGTGCGGCGACATGGCGACCGCGATCTCGAGGCCTCGCCGGTCCTCAACGGGCTGGCTGAGCAATTCCACGACCTCCTCAGCGTGGCTGGCGTGCGGGCGGTCAAAACGACGGGCGTGGTGAATCGATGAGAATCGTGGAACTCACAGAATGCTGACGCTGCGGAAATCGGCTTATTTGTGGGTCACGCATCTTTCGGGTGTCCTCGCTGGTGAGGATCGTTGCCAATTCGCACCCTGGGTGAAGGCACACTACACGTACGAGAAGCGGGTCGATGAGGACGGCGGCGAAGCCCTTTCGCGGTGGATGGCCGAACATGATCGATTGATGACGGCGCGGGCCGCCGAACTGCGTGCCGCCGGCTGGACGGTGATGGAGGAAGCGCAAAACAAGATCACCGTGCGCGGCCGGACGACCGTCGCAGGCCAGCCGGACCTCGTCGCCGTCAAGGGTAAGACGCTGCTCGTAAGCGATGCGAAGGGCGGCGCGCGGAAGGGCAAGTATATCTGGCAAATCCGCGAGTACCTGGCCTTGCTGCCGCTGGCGCCGATGGCGTTCAAGAAAGGGCGGCGGCTCGTCGGTGAACTGGTCTATCCAGATGGCCGCGTGGAAATCACGCTCGAGGCGGGCGATGAGACGCGGATCTTCGCGCAGATTCGGGCGAGCGGCGAGGGCCCAGAGCCCCCGACGACCCCGAGCGCACGTGAGTGCCGGTACTGCGACATCTCGGAATGCCCCGACCGCTTCGTCGGCGAGGCGCTCGAGGGGAGCGCGGGCGGGCGGTTCTGAAAGGAATGTGCCTCATGGAACGCCGAGTCTTTTATAAACCTGTTTACTTACCGGTCGTGTGGTGCCCTGACAATTCCGATGGGTCCTATTCGTGGCCGAGCACCATCAAAGGGGCGTGGATTGTGATTCGCACGCTCGCCGATTTGCCCCGGCGATATCTTCGGCCACCGCGGGTCGAAACGTCGAAGGCAGAGATGGGAGGAGACTGATGATTGTGCCCCAGACCAAAGAATCGTACCCGCTCCATTGGCCGGACGGGTGGCCGCGCACGCGGCCGCAAGATCAACGAACGATGAGCGCGTGGAAGCGAACCGCCAATCAATATCGGGAGGCGCTCGCCCGCGAGCTCACGCGGATGGAGTCGCCCTCGTTCGTTATCTCCTCGCATGTGCCGCTGAACCAACGCGGCTCGATGACGCCCGCCGGGATTGAGCCGCGCGATGTGGGCGTGGCCGTGTACTTCTCGCGCAAGATCAAAGAGGACTTCGCCTGGCAGGATGCCCTCGAGCTTCACGACCCCGTGCCGACCGAGCTCCAGATTCAAACTGCGTTCCGCCGCCTCGCGCAGATTCATCACCCAGATCGGGGCGGGGATTTGACCATGTTCCAATCCTTGAGCCGGCATCGGGATGCGGCACTCCGTTGGGTGAATCGCAACGAACATCAGCACTTTGATTACGTGATTGCCTGCGATCAGTTCAACGCCGTCCGGTTGAACATCGCGGCGATCATGTTGACCATTAAGGCGATTCGGCAGATCGAGCGTTGTGGGACATCGAGCCTCCTCGAGCGCGCCTTCAAGGGTTTTGCCGCGCTCCCCGCGCGCGGCGAAACCGTCGGAGCCTAAGCGATGGCGGGCGGCGAACTCATGCGGGTCGAGGCTGTGCCGATTGTGGACGAGCGGGACGAGATGCTCGTCGCCCTTCGCGCTGAGGCGCGACGACTGCGGGCCGAACTCCTGACCGCGCGCCAAGCGACGCAGGAGGCAGAGGCGGGCTCTCAGGAAGCGCGGCGCGCGCTCACGATGCTGCGGCAGCAGTTAACCCCGCTCTATCGGGCGCTGCGGGCGGTATTCGGCGAGCTCGAGGCCGTCGCCGACATCCAGCCTTCCGATTCGACCCTAGCCGGCGCAGGAGACTCGCGGATCGCGGCCGTTTGGGAATCGTGGAAAACAAAGCTCGGCGGCCAATGCGCGAAGGTGATCGATGTCTTGCTGACGCACGGCGAGATGAATACGACACAGCTCGCGATCGCGGTCGGGACGCGACGGCAGAATATCCCCAACCTGATTTACAAGCTGAATCAGGCCGGGCTGATCAATAAGAATGGTGGGAGGTTTAGCCTTAAAAGCCTATGAGGAAAGAAAGTTCTGGACCGACGCGCCCGCGGAGGCTCTCATGACCCAAGCGGTCGACAAACTGGCGGATGTCGTCGAGATTCTTGGCCGAACCGTCGAACGACTCGCGAATCTCGTTGAAACGGCTGGCCGCGCCATTGAGAGCGTCCGGCGCGACGTTGGGAATCTTCAGGCCCGGCTCGACGCCCTCGAACGGCTCACGCCGCCCATCGTGCCCGTTGCCGGGCGCCGTGGAATATCTCTAGCGTCGGCATCGTCGTCCTGGGCGTCGAACGAGGATGAAGATCCGCGCCGGTAAGCGAGTTATGCCAGATATTTACGCCTTCGATCCCAAACGCGTGAGC